>Ga0209990_10003917_pt1 | contig 10724 bp, 19 predicted proteins | sample NOAtaG_6_FD_187304 | JGI IMG/M metagenome (GOLD analysis project Ga0209990, IMG submission 187304) | Freshwater lake microbial communities from Lake Erie, under a cyanobacterial bloom - NOAA_Erie_Diel5S_2200h metaG (SPAdes) (version 2) | ecosystem: Environmental > Aquatic > Freshwater > Lake ...
AGCCGCAGAACGTGACATGGACGCCAATGAAGCTCGAGAAGAACAACGCGAGCGGGACGCTGATCGAGCACTGGAACGCTCGGTTACGCCGCAGAGTCGTGTGGAACCAGTGGTAGTGCCTGAAAACCCCACAGAATCTGCCCCAACAGCACAGGGTGAAATAAAATTACTGGATGTGGACAATGCTGAATACAAGCGACGGCGCGACGAAGCGTTGGCCAAACCCGGTGCTGTAGTTGGACAAATTACACTGAGATAAACGGCGTATAAATACAGCGGCCTCCCAGGGGCCGCTTTTCAACTTTTATCATGGCCAACGAAAATACCACACAACTTGAACAAACTCACAGCCAGGCTCTAGCAGACGCTGGCATGTATGTTTTTATGGGCGAGGTTGATACTGAAAATATCAAACCTATCGTAGAGTGGATTTTGCACGAAAACTATGTGAGTAAGAAAAAGAAAAAAGAATTGCTGTTGATGGTATGCTCGGATGGAGGCGATGTGGGTGCAGCCTTTGCCTTGATTGACGTAATGAAAAGCTCAAACATTTTTATTAAAACTGTGGGCCTGGGGCAAATTGCATCAGCGGGACTGTTGATATTCTTAGCTGGGTCACCGGGCCGAAGAATTTTAACACCCAACACTAGTATTTTGAGTCATCAATTTAGTTGGGGTAGCGATGGCAAAGCACATGAATTGTTTGCTACCATGAAAGAGTTTGAGCTCACACAAAAACGCATGTTGCTTCACTATGTTGAATGCACTGGACTAGATGAAGATGAAATTCGTCGAACTTTGCTGCCACCACATGATGTTTGGCTCAGTGCTGAAGAAGCCTTGGCATTGCATGTATGCGATGCCATTAGTGAATTAAAACGTTAACGGTCTTTGCGCTTGGTGCGACCCAAGGTCTTTTCATCTGTCTTGGGCTCACTGCGATCTTTGGCGGCCTTGACTCCGGGACCTTTGAGTCTGGGCGTACTGGTAAGTTGATCCAGCGTTTCTGTATCTACATCAGCTACATCACCGTCACCGTCTTGAGCCTCTGCTCCGGGAATTTCTCCAGGGTCAATGTCTGAACCTCCGGGTGATATTTCCACACTCATTTTGCCCTTGATCTCACCAGCAGATCCCTTGGTCTTGAGTTTGACCTGGCCTGATATCTTGGCTGGCCAAAATGCTTCAGTGACCAGTTGGTTGCCTTTGACATTGGTGTACAACTGTATAAAATTGTAACCTAGACTTTCAATCAGTGCTGCTCTTAGGTCTGGCACAGCACGATCTGAATTTACTGCTCGCATGACGTCGGCTGTGACAGCGTACCAGGCCTTGCCACCGTCAGCGGCTGTGCCACTTTTGACTTTGTCACTCAACTGCTTTTCAAAATTACGCATCACACTGCGGGCCAAGGGTCGGCCAGTTTTCATGCTGTTTTCAATTTCGCCCACAAACTCTGGATCAAACGGTAGCATTTGATGATAGGCTCGGGGCACCTTGTTGGGATTGATAAGGTACAGATGATTCATCATGGCAAATGGTTGTGTGAATTGTGAAAGGCCGGGATCTTGTGCAATATCCAAAAACTCTGCCGCGTCAGGATATTTTTGCCGAACTTCGTCAGGCAGTTTCATTGAACCAAGAGCAGGCGGAGCACCTTTGCCTGCTGCCTTGCTGGAAATTTTAATGGCATGGCCATTTTCATCATTGACCACACTGAAGCTGTCAGCCAAGGGGTTGTTTGATGCCTTGGGAAAGAACATGATCATGTCTGCTAGGCCACCACCAACAAATTCTTCAAACTGTTCGCGACTGCCTCTGATGAAAGGCACTGCCCCGGTAACCAACCCCAAGGCGCCAAGATATTCAGACGCATACAGTTCAATGGCCTTGATTTCGTCCTTTTTCAAGTCTGGCGGAAACACAGGAATTTGTCCATCGTTGGCCTGTCGGGCCATGTAAATCACAGCATCGCCCAGTTTTCCCATTTTTACCAAGGCAGGGTTGTTGGCAATTTTATTGTACATTTGTGATGCTGGAAATCCTCCAGCCTGTAACAGTGTATCAATGCTGTTGCCAAAGTCTGTAACTTGTGCCTTGGGATCTGTAGCAAACACATCGCTAGGTTTGATTTTGATATTTTCAGATTCCTTGCTGCCAAATTCTACAGTTTTAAGCAACTCGGTATTTTTGACTGTGCCGCCATCGGTAGTGCGCATTTGTATGGTTTTGCTGGGACCAGTGGCCAACCAATCAGCTACTACACCTGCATCGCCGCGATTTATAACAACCTCGGTGCCGTCAATTTTGGTAAACGGTGATCCAGTTTTGACTTTGTGCAAAAACAGTTCGGGCCTAGTAAACGGCTTGTTGGTTTTGGGGTTGATCACTGCTGATAGTTTTTTGGGCGGTATTTCGCCAGCAGCCAAACTGGCTTCAGATACAATATTATCGAGTAAGTTGAGTAAATCACGCATTGGGTTTTCCACAGATCTATGCTATACTTATGCTATCTACAAGGAGACCCAATGTCAAATCTAGTGCCTATCGTTATTGAACACACCAGCCGTGGCGAACGCAGTTACGACCTTTACAGTCGGCTGTTAAAAGATCGTGTGATCATGTTGGACGGAGAAGTTACACAACACACAGCCAGCTTGATCTGTGCTCAGTTATTGTTTTTGGAAAGTGAAAACACTGACAAAGCCATCAGCTTGTACATCAACTCGCCAGGCGGATCAGTCACAGCCGGAATGGCCATTTACGATACCATGCAGTATATCAAGCCCGCGATTCACACCATTGTGATGGGCCAGGCTGCAAGTATGGGCTCGCTGTTGGCCACAGCAGGTGATAAAGGACACCGTTATATTCTGCCCAATGCACGCCATATGATTCATCAACCCTTAGGCGGTGCATCGGGTCAAGCTACAGATGTAGAAATCCAAGCCCGGGAACTATTGCGTTGGAAAACTGTGTTGACTGATATATATGTAAAACACACTGGCAAAACTCATAACCAACTGCGAGCAGACATGGAACGAGACTTTTTTATGACTGCGCCCGAAGCGGTGGAATATGGTCTTGCTGACAAAGTTCTAACCACTCGTGACACTTAAACAAAACTTCTGCCCCAGCCCTTGGTTCCACATGCGAATCAACAATGCTGGGCATTATGAATACTGCCGCTGGGCTGACAAGGGACAACGCACTCACGCTCCGCATATTCAGTCAGTTTCTCCACATGAGTTCTTTCAACAGCACATGATGCCCATTCGGCAACAACTTTTAGCCGGTGAACAACCCACAGGCTGCGGCGAATGTGCTGTGATGGAGCAACATAATAAAGTTAGTGGTCGCCAAAAACAACTGCTCAAAGTGGGTGTGCGTGTGGAACAGTTTGAAAAGACCCTGATCAGCTCACCTTGGGTCAATACGTTTGCCGCAGATGATTTTGATCAGCTGCCGCAGGACTGGCAAATTGATCTTGGCAACTATTGTAATTCTGCTTGTGTGTTTTGCAATCCACACAGCAGTTCAAGATTAGCAACAGAGTGGCAACGCATAGGATTTAGTCAGAGCATGCCGCCGGCCAACTGGACTGATGAACCAGAATTGGTTCAAAGATTTATAGATACCTTGACACAAAGCTTGCACATACAATATCTACATTTCATTGGCGGTGAAACTCTAATCACACCTGCGTTCAAAACCATACTTGGGGCTCTTGTCCAAGCCGGCTTGAATCGCACAGCCACCATTGGATTTACTACCAATCTAACTGTGTGGGATACCGATGTAGTAAACTTGTTGAAACAGTTCCACGGCGTGAATCTTGGTATGAGTGTGGAGTCATTTGAGATTGTGAATGACTATGTGCGTTGGCCCAGCAAGTTGCCTGTGGTGTTGGAAAATTTGAATCGCTGGCAAGAATTAGCCAGTCAACAGGGGTGGTTGCTACAGTTGAGAACCACACCTACTTTGTTCACTGTAGGCAGTTTGTTGTCAATCTATAACTATGCTTGGAGCCGTGGAATCTGTGTGGAGAGTTGTAATTTTTTAACTGAACCCGCAATCATGCGTCCATCTGTGCTACCGCCCAAGTATCGATCAGCAATTGTGACTCGCATGCGCACCTGGCTGGATCAACACCCAGCATCAGGAGATACTGTTATTAACATTCGAGACCCTAATGTTTCACAGCAACAAAACTATCAAGACCTACAAAGTTATGTAAACTATTTGGAAAACATGCCTGATGAGAGCAATCAATTGCCTGATTTGGTTAAATTCTTAAAACAGCTAGAAGCCAGCCGTGGCAATTCAATCTTGACTTATCTACCCGAATATGAAGAACTTTTCAGATCTGCTGGCTACTGAACTGCATCTAGCAGTTTCTATAAACAACACTGTTTATTCAGTTGGTTGGGCCATGCCATTGGAATTTAATGCTAACGATACTGTAAATGTGGATGGTGAAGAAATACTTCCCAAGTACCGGCATCTAGCAGTTGACGGAAAGCTAACCATACTTGAACCATTCTATCGATGGTATCACCGAGTGTCTGGACAGGGATGGTTGTTAACGCCTCAATAGTACCAAGTGCGGCTGGCACGGCTCATTCTGTAAGAATGAATAGTGTCGCCCCAAGCTACCAGCAGTTCAAACACACAATTAAAAAATTTAGCAATCATAAAAATCCTTTGAATTCTTGACTGAACTCTCGTTGAAATCGTTCAACATCAAATACGTCACATGGACGTCTGCTGGCAATGTATGCATCCAGTGTAGACTGGTAAACCGAGTCTGGAAACATCTCAGCCAAGCGTTCTAACAATCGTGTCATCATTTCTGACATGGTTTTCTCCTCGTCAGTATTTACCATGAGATGTTGTTGCAATGCAACAAAAATCATGGTTTTTACTGAAATTAGTACAAGAGTACTACTTTTTTTGGTTGACCGATATTTCCCAAACTGCTATAATACACACATAAACAGCAAAACAGGAGTTGAATATGAAACAAGATCACACCGTGTACATCTACAAAGCAGATCGTCGCACCCGGTCAGGTGAACGTCTAGTTAGTACTACAGTTTGGCGCAACCGTGATGCTGCCGAGATGAAGCGCGAAGTCCGTGAACTGCAATACGAACTGTGGCCCGTGAGCCGAGGCTTCCGCATTGAGTTCCGCCCCACAATGGTCACTACCCGGTTTGATCAGTTGCGGGAATACACTTTCGGTTGACCAATAAATCCCGAAATGCTATAATATACACTTAAACAGCAAACAGGAACCCTAAATGAGTTACGTAATTGTCGCAAAAGGTACCGGACTTATTGTTACTGATGGTCCCCACCGAACCCGTGCATACAAAACTTTTGGTGCCGCTCGTGCCACCCGTACTCGTCTTTGTAACAAGGCAGGTTGGTCGGTGAACGAGTTGAATATTGTGGACACCAAGCACTACCAAGCCCCCATGGTAGAGCGCACCAATTTGATGACTGGCAAGAAGTTCATGGAAGATGTGAACACGCCTTACTTCTGCTCGCCCTCATCAGAATCCTACTGGAGTATGTGATATGAAAGTTATTTACAATGGTATACTTGGAGGTTGGTTCATTGTGCGCGGCGCACACCAAACACCTATCAGTGGTCGCTTTGAAACCAAAGAAGCCGCACTGGCCCATCTTCGCAAACGCAACCCTTTCCACACCGGACTCTGAATAATGAATCTCTACACCATTCGATGGACGCAACCATATGCCACATACCAACAACGTCCTTACCTACAAGGTCTACAAGAACAATTAGAACAAATGGTTGAACAGTGGCTTATTGACGAACCTAATTATCCTGATGCCAACGCAGAACTCAAAAGGATCATGGCAAAATGAAATGGTTTGCTGAAACAACTGACTGGAAAGATGCCATCAAGAACGGCATTTACTTGTTGGATGACTCCAAGAGCAAGATGTATGCTTTCCGCAGTCCAGTGACCAACAGCATTAAAGTGTTTCGGAATCCCATCCGCATGGACATGCGTGGGCGCAAGTTCATGGTGAATCCTGTGCAGTTTCCGACCCAAGTGGCTGAACCTGAGCCCGAAGGTCGCGTGATCGAAGTGCAGGGCAGCCGGGGAGATGTTTACAAATTGACCGAACTCAATGGCAACTGGTCTTGCACCTGCTCTGGATTCAAGTTTCGTGGGGACTGCAAACATGTGAAAAGTGTGGCATGATCCGAATTAGATTTTACACTTTGAACAATTTCTCAAAGTTAACTGAAAAACTATCCCCACGTATTGTGCATTTGATGCAATTGCCTTTGGATCAGCGTGAAGCAGAAGTCAGACAACTATTCACTGAGTTTGATATACCTGTTGATGGCAAAAAAGAATGGTGTACATGGGAAAATGATCGGGATTACACCTTGTTTTGTTTGAGGTGGCGATAGTGAGTCAAAAGGTACTGGCTGAAGTGGGTCAAAAGATATTTGCTTTCAAAGGCCGAGTTCAACTGGTGGGCGATGCTCGTGACATTGCTGTTGACGCTGACCAGCGACTGGCTGTTTGGAATTGGTGTGATCACAATGACATTGAACCGGAATATCAAGGCACACTGGCACACACTGATCTCTGGCGTGTGCGGGATGAACAGCAACGCACAGCATTTATCTTGAAGTGGTCATAAGAAAGCCCCTTGCGGGGCTTTCATCTTTTACGCGGCGTCTACAAACTTCTTAAGTTCTTCGGCCTTGCTGATAATGTCTGTTGTGGACGGAAAATCGGGCATGGTCGGAAACGGGTGGGTTCCACGATTGGCATCAGTTAGCTTGGAGTGGTACTCGTCGCTTAGTTGATTACGTTTTTCGTAAACAGGCGCTTGGAGGATTTCCTTGGCCAGGGTGAGAAGTTCAAGACGGATCTCGTAAGGTGTTTTGCTCATGTTTTTCTCCTGTGTATGTGTGTGTCGTTCAAGTCCCGCCCCTTGCAGGACAAGATTGCTACACGAGCATGATTACTTATAGATGTAGTTGATGGTGTTGAGATTTTCGCGCAGTTCTCTAGCACCATTCTTCAGGTGAAAACGCCGAGCCATTTCAGTCTTTGGACTCAGTGTCACGTAAGTTTCAATGCCCGGAAACTCTGACTCAATTGACTTTTGAGCTTCTTGAATCAATGCTCGGCCAGCGCCAGCAGTGTAGCTCCAAATGGTGTAAAACACCGCAGTTGTGGCACTCTCCACCAACCCAGCCATGTCCTCCACGGCAGCGGGAATTGAGTTCAAAAACTTCACACAGGTTATGGCCTGTGTTTGATCTCCATCTTTGAGCAGGTAAATGCGACTGTTGGAATTGATGCGTTCGGTCATGGGAATTTCGGGACGCACGGGATCGTCCTTGATCAATTTTTCCAATTCGTCGGTGATGGTGGTGAATGTTTGCAACATATCTACGCTCTCGTATGTCATTGTATGGTATTTATAATATTACTACAAAACTGTCAATAAGTACACACTGAATATGTCCTTGTCTACCCGAAGCTGTGCTGGCACAGCATTAGAAAATTTTTTAACCTTGCACACTGCCCAAGGCTTGGAACTCAGCACTTGGTTAAACAATCTCAATACCCAAAACCGATACCTTGAAGGCAGTAAGTCTTTGGCCTATCAAGTTTTGAGTCGTGCTGGCGTGTCCATCCCACCAAGCCAAACGTTTTCCACACTTGATCAACTGCGCAGTCTCATGCAAAGGCCGTTTCCTTTTGTGGTAAAATTTGACACATCAGTTATGATGGGCACTCAAACTGTGATAGTGCAATGCGACGATGACAAACTCACAGTTTGGCGCAGTGCTGAATTTGCACAAAGTTCCAAGGGAATTGTGCAAGATTTTTGTATAGGCAAAGAATACACTGTGACTGTTTTGGTAGGCAAACACAATTGGATTTCTATTGGTACCGCAGTAGATTACAAGCAACTGCAAGAACAAAATCAAGGGTTAAACACTTGGGGATTAGGCAGCGTGTCTCCTTGTGACTATGTCAGTCCTCACACCAACAACGCAGTAGATCAAGTGGTGCAAGTTCTTAGAAAACGATTTAAGTATTGGGGATTTTTAAGTTGTCAATTTTTACTTGAACCCAATGGTAGTCTTTGGTTTCTAGAATACAACACTAGATTTTGTGATCCAGAATTTCAAAGCATATTGCCCAGTCTAGGTCCTGATTTGATCACTGCCATTCAACAACTCAAACAACACAGTGTTATTGACCCAGTCACTTACCAATCAGTCAACGCCGTCACAGTGGGATTGATTCATCAAGAATGGCCAGTGCCTCAAACTCAACGAGCAAATTTAACTTTGGATGCTAACCCTTTTGATGTAGTAACCATGCAAGGCCCCTGGGACTACAACACCTATTGGGGCACACTCACCAACAGTGGTTCGCGGTCACACGCAGAGTTAGTTCGAGAAATATACAACTTTCTGCAAACTCAAGATCTAGGACCCTATCGATATCGCACCGACATTGGTCAATGAAAAAGTGGGCATCAAGCCCACTTTTCATGATACTTCTTCATGGCCAGCATCCGAGCCAAAAACAATCGAGTTTTTACATAATCCGATAACTCTGCATTATCATCAATTAGATCAGGATCCTTGACAAAATGCGGCCTTCGTCTTGATGTAATTAGGTCTTCATCGTCAATTAGAACTTCGCCGGGAGTGAGTCCCTGAAATCTAATTGACGAGACCCTAAACGGATTACTTCTTAGCAGCTTCAGCTTTTTTATCGCCGGCGGGTGCGCTTTTGGCATCAGCCTTTTTGGCTTCTTCCTTTTTGGCAGGTGCGGCAGCAGCAGGTGCTGGAGCGGCAGCGGCAGGCTTGGCTTCTTCTTTCTTGGCAGCAGGTGCCTGAGCAAAAGCGGTAACTGCGAATGCAGTGGCAATGAGAGCGATCAATTGTTTCATAGTAATCTCCTAAGGTTAGATTTGAAACTGTAGCAAGAACCTTCCTGCTACACATATATAACGCCACAGCCCAGCAAAGGGTTTACTAAGTTTGGTAAGATTGCCAAAGAGTTTTAGTTTGGCAAATGTTGAGCCAAACTGTATTGCTTTTACAACAAGGACCCTATACAATAGTGGAATGCTGACGCAACAGCTACACTTATAGGAGATTAAAAATGCGTATTAGTGAAAACACCAAAACTTACAAACTGTTCTCTGCCTTGCAAGCCGGCGAAGCAGTTAGCCCTGCAGCCGCTGAAAAGCGTTTTGGCATCAAGAACATGAGCGCCGAAGTTAGCCGTATTCGTCAAAGCGGCTTTGCTGTGTATGCCAACAATCGTAAAGCTGGCAATGGCGTGCAAGTCACTGAGTATGTGATTGGCAAGCCTTCACGCAAATTGGTTGCCGCTGGTTATAAGGCCATGGCACTTGGTTTGGTCTAAATCAAACTCGCTGGACTGCCCAAACAGTCCACAGTAGTACAAAACCCGGTGCAATGCCGGGTTTTTCTTTTAAATAGATGCCATGCATAAAAACTTTTGTCTCAATCCTTTTATTTGTACTAGACAGAATGCCTATGACCGTATCTCACCTTGTGCGTTTGGTCCAGTTGAAATTCAAACACAACCAACAGATACTCAAGCACAACGCTGGATGCACCCTCGTATGCAAGAATTACGAGACAAATTTCTTGCAGGTGAGCAACCAAGCGAGTGTAAACGTTGTTGGGACGAAGAAGCCGCAGGTGGTCAAAGTTTAAGACTGCGCACAGCTGAGTATCATCCCACTGCCTATCAAGACCTTGTTGAAACAGGGTTATGGAAAAACGGACCAACCGAAGTTGTAATCAAAACAAGCAATGTATGCAATCTTGCTTGTCGCAGTTGTGCTGGGTGGGACTCCAGCTATTACTGGCCAGAAGGCAAACACTACCAAGACCAATACGGACTTGCTAAAAACAACTTTGTACAAGTTCGTCCAAAAATGTATCATCTTGCCAGTAATTGGACTGCGGGTAATTTACAAAATGTAACCAAGTTAAACTTTTTTGGTGGCGAACCATTACTGGATAAAGAGCATCCCGGCATCCTACAACAAATTGTTGACATGGGCAGAGCACACGAAGTTACACTGTTTTACAGTACCAATTGTCAACAACCTGCAGGACGCAACTTAGTTGAGCTTTGGAAACAGTTCAAACGTATTGAAATCTTCTTTAGTGTTGATGGCATGGGAGAACAGTTTGAATATTTGCGTTGGCCCGGTAAGTGGGACCGTACTCAGCGAGTGATTGATTGGTTCCTGGCACTAGCATCAAAGAATCCTCAAGTTGAATGGTTCTTCCAAGGCAGTCAATGCGTGAGCTTGTTTAATGTGGCCAGTTATTGGCACACAGCTAACTGGCTACGTGACCATTTGGGCGGAGTCTATTTTAATATTGTAGATCATCCCAACTATCTACGCATGACAGCATTGCCAGAATTGGCTCGGCACCAAATTGCTGACCAAATTCCCGATGCCCATATACGCCAGTACCTGTTTATTGAACCATCCAATGACCAACACCTTCGCCAGTTTGTGGTTTGGTGCAAGCGACAGGATCTTTACCGAAGTCAAGATTTTGTCAAGACATTCCCAGAAACACATGCATTGATAGCAGAGGTGTGGGAAAAATACAACGCCACAGACTCTTGACTGAATATTTAAA
>Ga0209990_10003922_pt1 | contig 10712 bp, 6 predicted proteins | sample NOAtaG_6_FD_187304 | JGI IMG/M metagenome (GOLD analysis project Ga0209990, IMG submission 187304) | Freshwater lake microbial communities from Lake Erie, under a cyanobacterial bloom - NOAA_Erie_Diel5S_2200h metaG (SPAdes) (version 2) | ecosystem: Environmental > Aquatic > Freshwater > Lake ...
CAGCCCACGGCGTCGCCGTGCGACAGCGCCAGCCAGGCGAGGCTCGCCGCCAGGGTGGCGGCGCAGTCGAACTTCGTGAGCCGGGCGGCGGCGGGCTGGTCCGGCACGTAGTCCATGCTCGCTGAGCAGTCCACGAGGAGCGTGAGGCGGAGGTTCGTCTCCTCCTCGAACTCCTTCACCGTGAGCCGGTCCTGTCGGCCCCACACCTTCCAGTCCACGCGGCGCAGGTCGTCGCCGCGGGCGTACTCCCGGTGCTGGAGGAACTCCACGCTCTGCCCCTTGAACGGGCTCTTGTGCAGCCCGGCGAGCACCCCCTCCACGACCGCCCGGGCGCGCAGTTCGAGCCGGGCGATGCGGGCGATCGCGTCAGGACGCAAATATCGTCTGGAACCGCGGGTCACGCGTCAGCTCGTCCTCTCTGGCCGGGGTGCTCTCGATGATCCGCTGGATGATCGTGTCGGGCGTGACGCCCGCGCTCTCCGCGGCGAAGCCGACCACGATCCGGTGCCGCAGCACCGGTGCGGCCAGCGCCTGGATGTCGTCCACGGCGACGTGGCTCCGGCCCTGGAGCAGGGCCCGGGCCTTCGCCCCGAGGACGAGGAACTGCACGGCCCGCGGCCCGGCGCCCCAGGTGAGCTGGTCCGACACGAACTCGGGCACGCCCCGCTCCCCGGCCCGGGTCTGCCGCACGAGGGCCAGCGCGTAGCGGACGAGATGGTCGCTGACGGGCACCTCGCGGACGCTGCGCTGCAACGCCAGGATGTCGGCGGCGGCGAGCACCGGCTCGGCGTCGGCGGAGGGCAGCCCCGTGGTCCGCCGCGCGATCTCGAACTCCTCTTCGAACGTCGGATAGCGGACGAACACCTTGAACATGAAGCGATCCTGCTGCGCCTCCGGCAGCGGGTAGGTGCCTTCCTGCTCGATGGGATTCTGCGTGGCCAGCACGAAGAACGGGTCGGCGAGCCGGTGCCGCACACGGCCCACGCTCACCTGCCGCTCCTGCATCGCCTCCAGCAGCGCCGCCTGGGTCTTGGGGGGCGTGCGGTTGATCTCGTCGGCGAGCACGACGTTGGCGAACAGCGGTCCCTCCAGGAACCGCACCTGCCGCCCGCCCGTCGCCTTGTCCTCCTCGAGGACGTCGGTGCCGGTGATGTCCGCGGGCATCAGGTCGGGCGTGAACTGGATGCGGCTGAACGACAGGTCGAGGCTGCGGGCGAGCGTGCTGATGAGGAGCGTCTTGGCGAGCCCGGGCACGCCCTCCAGCAGGCAGTGCCCCCGGCTGAACAGGCTGATCAGCAGCTCTTCGATCACCGCTCCCTGCCCGACGATCACCCGCGAGAGCTGCTCGAGAATGCGGTCGCGGGCGGCGGGCAGGCGTTCGACGGCCGGGAGGGAGGAATGCGTCATGCGGGGCTCCGGAGACGGTTGTTCGGGGGGGCACCGAGGGATCTGCCCCGGGAGGACATCGTCGCATCAACGCTGGTAGATCGGAAGCGCGGCCTTGTCGAGCTGGAGAATCGTGAGGTTCGTGGCCGTCGTGTAGACGGGGCCGATGTAGCCCTGCGGCCAGCACACTCCCCCGCGGTCCGCCTGGGCTTCGGCCAGGAGCCGTTTCTCCATCTGACTGCGATACGCCTCCCACTTCCTCCCGCCAGCGCGATACATGACCTGGGCGTAATAGAAGTGGGCATAGTGCCAGTGGCCAAAACTGTTGTTGGCGATGTTCCCCAGGTGCTGGTCGGCGTACGCGAGCATCCGCGGGACGTGCGTGTCGTCCTCCTCGCCCGCGTTGAACAGGCAGGCGATCGCGGCCGCCGAGATCGCCGGCCGCCCGCCGCCCCCCTTGGAGCTGTACTGCACGCCGCCGTCGGGCAGCGTGCAGGCGTGGATGTAGGCGATCGCCTTGGCGATGATCTCCCGCGGCACGGGAATCCCGGCGTTGCGGCAGCCGCGCAGCCCCTGCACCTGCGTGATCGTCGTCGAACCTTCGTCGAAATCGTGGCCGTCCTTGGCGCTCACGTATCCCCAGCCCCCGTCCTTCGTCTGCGCCCGCCCGGAGAACTCCACCGCCTTGGTCAGCACCTGCACCAATTCCTCGCGGCGCCGCTCGTCCTCCTCCTCCCCCAGCACCTGCGAGAGGAAGAGCATCGCGAAGCCATGGCCGTAGGTGTAGCGGTCGTCGTTCTTCGGGTCGCCGATCAGGCCGTTGGGCCGGGCCCGGGCCACGAGGTAGTCCACCGCGTTCCGCACCGGCTCCGCATACCGACCCTGGGTCGTCGTCGAGCCCTCCATGAGCAGCGCGGTGCCCGCCAGGGCCGTCATCGCCGTGGGATAGCGGCCCTCGTTGGCCGCCCAGTTCCCGCGCCGCGACTGCCTGCCCGCCAGCCAATCGAGCCCCTTGGTGACCGTCTGCTCGACCCGTGGCTCGGCTGCCGCGGCGGGCAGCCCCCCCGCGAGGGCCACGATGAGGGCCACGCACCACCGCCGGCGGGGGACGCGGTGGACCGGCGGACACGATGAGGAAGGCGGGCTGTGCACGGCGTCAGGATCCCCGCCCGGGCAGCCAGGGCTCGATCCAGCGGCCCCAGTCTTCGAACAAGCCGCGGGCCTTGACCGGCCGCCCGATGCCCTGATGCGGCGGTCGCGGCGGCAGCGGACCGCCGGTGAACTCCAGCATCACACGCTGCGGATCGCCCCCATGCTCGCGGACCGTGATCCGGTGCCGGTCGGGGTCGCCGACCACGTCGCAGCCAAAGAGGAGATGCGGCTGCGCGGGAATCCGATCGTCTTCGAGAACCGCATGGCCGGTCCGCTTGTCGAGGCAGAGGACGCTCAAGAACGTGTTCTCCCGGTCGTGATGCCGCTGGATCTGCCGGGCGAAGACGAGCACCGGCAGGCCGGCAGGCTGGCCCGCCAGGAGGCAATGCCGCGCCACCGTCGCCGGCGCGGCCCACAGCGCGGCGCCCGACCCGCCGTCGACCGCCCACACGCTGAAGTCCATCGGCTGGTGCGCGACGCCGGCGATCAGCGTCTGCTGGAGCGGCGCGATCGCGTGCCGATCGTTGTCGTCGGCGTCTTGCTCCGCGCGGCGGCCGACACACACCAGCAGCCGGTCCTCCCAGGGCCGCACCTCCAAGAGATCGATGCTCGGCGGCATGGCCGGGAGCTGCAAACGGCATGCAATTCGCCGCGCGGCGACGTCGATCACCGCCAGTCCGCCGCTCGGGTCGACGACCGCCACCAGCCCCGGCCCGAAGGAGCAGGCCCGCGCCGCGCCGGCGAACTCGCCGAGCACCGCGGTCGATCCGTCCACCACGTCGAGCACTTCCAGCCGCACCGTCTCGCTGACGCCCCCGGCAGCCGGATCGTCGCTCGCGGTGATGGCGAGCACGCGGCGGCCGTGCTCGAGCAGCCGCCGCCGTCTGTCGGGCAGATCGACGTGATGGAGGAGGCGGCCGTCGACGAGCGACAGCACGGGGGAACGGCGGCCGTCGACCGTGCCCAGACAAACCACATCGTCGTCGTTCAACAGATCCGTCGCGGCCGGCAGGCCGTGCCGCTCCCAGACCACGTCCCCGGTGGCCGGGTCGAGCACGGTGAGCGAACGCCCCGCGAACACCGGCAGGCCGCCGGTGACCGGGCGGCCCCAGACCGCCGCCGTCGGCGCCGCGGCGTCGGGCTCCAGGATCCGCATGCCCAGAGGCACGGCGGCGTTCCGTGGGATGGCGGGCCCCGGTCCCCGAAACCGCGCGGCCATGCGGCCGGCATCGGCCGTCGTCCACAGCCGGCGGTTGCCGCGTCCCGCCAGATCCAGCGCCGCGATGGAGCCGCCGGACCGCACGAAGACCACGCGGCCGAGCGCCGTCGCTCCGAGGCCCGCCTGATCGAAGATCGGGACCCCGAACATTCCGTTGTCGTTCACGGTCACCGGGGCGCCGAGCCGCCTGCCGAACCGATCGACGAACAGCAGCCGCCCCTGCTGGGCATCGCACGCGGCCGCGAGCCCGGGCACGAACGAGTCCGTCACCTCGTCGAGGCGGATCGGCACCAGCCGTGCTCGGGTTTCATCGGCCGCGGTTCGCTCCGCGGCCGACCGCCGCACGGCCACGCGGCCGAGCGGCCATGCGGCCGCCGCGGCGGTCGATCGGGCGTCGTCATCGGGCGCCAGACCGCGACGCAGGACGGCGATCGCATCGTGGGCGGCGGCCTGCTGCCGTTGATCACCCCACCGGGCGAGGTCCATGAGGAGGAAATCGCGTTGCACCGCGATCGTCCGCAATGCGTCGTCGTTTTCGACCGCCCCGTCGAGGGTCGCGGACAGCACGGCCACGAGCCGTTCGCGGGCCGCCATCCCGGCGGGCATCGGTCCGGCCACCGCGGCGAGCCGCTCCAGCGTTCGCTCGGCTGCCGTCGCGGCGGCCAGTTCGGCGGTCAACGCGGCGTCGATCGCGGCACGGAGCGGAGCGTCGGCCCGCCGCCACAAGCGTTCCAGCCTGCCCCGCAGCCACCGCGGCTGCGTCACGATGCACCGCGCGTCACCGCCATCGGCGGCGAGGTCTGGCGCGGCGTCACCGCCGCGCCGGAAAAGCTCCCGCCAGGCGGCCCAGGCTTCGGGGAGATCGCCGGCGTCGAGGCAGCCGTCGATCACCGCGCGGAGCGCGGCGTGCGCCGCGGGCGTCAGGCCTTCCGCCGGCAGACATTCCCGCCACAGGGGCGCCGCCGCCGCGAAATCACGCTGCAGCGCGAAGGCGAGCGCCGCGGCCAAGGCATCAGGGGGCTGCCGCTGCCCATCGCCCCGCACCATGTCGCGCAGCCGTTCGAGTCCCGCCCGCACGTGGCCGGCCTCCAGCAGGAGCTGTGCCTCCCAAAACGCCTGGGGGGCCGTCGGTGTCGCCTCCCGCGCGGCCGTCTCGATCCGGGCCTCGAGCGCCGCGGCCTGATGGAAGACGTCGATCGCATCCACGCCCAGCGAAACCACTTCCCCGCGATAGGCGACGAGATTGCCGGGCACGGTGCCGCCGCGGGCCGGCGACCGCCCCTGGATGGTGCCGTCGGCCAAGGCGATCTCCACGACCTCCGGCACGTCGAGGGGCAGGAACAGGCGATCGGCCGTGATGATGCCTCGGCCACTCGGCGCGACGCCCGGGTCGAACGGCCGCCGCCACACCGGCCGCCCCCCGTCCAGGGTCAGAGCCTCGACGCTGTTGCGGTCCACGACGAACACCCGGCCATCGACGACGCCCGCCACCTGGAGCCGGCTCGCCCGTGGCGCCTTCCACAACAGCCCGCCATCCTGAAGATTGAGGCAGTGCAATTCGTCGGAGTCGCGCGGCGTGAGCAGCACCCGACCGGCCGCGATGATGGGCGCATCGTCGACCCACCCGGCCCGCTGCCGGCGAGGCTGACCATCGGCCAGCGCCCCTCCCCGCAGCCCTGCGGGAAATCCCCGCAGGCGGCCGTTGAGGGCCGCCGCTTGATCGGCCTCTCCCGGACTGCGGGCGTAGTCGTAGGCCCACAGCAACGTCCGGTTCGACACGTCGACGGCGACCACCACACCCACTCCGAGCGGACAGACGAGCACGCCGTCGCCGAGCGCCGGCGTCGCCCCACCGAGCCGCCGGCCGACAGCCTCGCGTCCTGTGATCGCATGCTCCTCGTCCAATGCCGCCAACGGCTGCGACCAGATCAACCGCCCATCCGCCGCCTGGAGCACGTCGAGCCGCAGTTCCGCAGCCTGCTCGACGAGCACGTACAGTCGGTCTCCGGCCACGAGCGGCGGCCCAGCGAACCACGACGCTGAATCGATCGCGCCGGCAGCCAGGCCGCCGGCGCGGCCAACACCTTCGCCGTGGCGGGCGGGCAGCCGCCAGGCGAGCCTGCCGCCGGCGCCGATCTCGTACCCCGACAGCGTGTTGCCTCCGCGCCAGGAGGGTTCCCGCGGCGGGGCCATGAATGCCTCGCTGGGCGACGCTTGGCCGGCGAAGGCCGCCGGAGACACCTCGACGGCGAACACCAGCCGTCCATCACTGGAGATGCCGCCGCTGGTGAAATCGTCGAAGGTGCGGCCGAGGGATTCACGCCCCTCGCCCGCCGTCACATCGACTCCACCCCGCGGGCCCGCCTGGAGCCAGATTCGCTTTCCAGTCAGAAAATCGACGGCCAGCAGGCCGAGGGGCGCGTGGGCGATGATCGTCCCGCCGACTGCCAGCGGCGCGGCCGCGGGCCACTGGGCCGTTCCCTGCTCGGCCAACTCGCGACGAATCCGATCGAGCCGCCGGCTCTCCTCGGGATGTCGGGTCAGCGGCACCCGAAACCGGGGCACGAGCAACGGCCGCGAGGCGACCGCCAGGGCATTGCGGCCGGCATCGCCGCGGGGCTGGCGCCATTCCGCCTCGCCGATCGGCCGGCCGCCGACGCCGCCGAGTTCCCGCAGCCACTCGAGGCCACGCCCCTGAGGAAATGAAATCGCGACCTCGCGGCCGGCGATCCGCGTGGTCCCACGTCCGCCGGCACGCGCGCGCTCCAGAATGGCCGCCGCAGCGGTCGCATCGCCGGCGCGGTCCCGCGCGTGGGCCCGCATGAAGGCGACGGACGCCGCGGTCGCGGCATCGCCGTCGGCCAGCCGTTCGAGCCAGGCTGTGGCCGCCAGTGGCTGGCCGGACTCGAGTGCTTCGACCGCCGCCACCAGCGCCGCCCGCTGCCCGGCCGGCGTGGCGAACCATCGGCGTGCGACGGCCACGATCGCCGCGGAGTCATCGGCCGCGATCGCGTCCGCGAGCAGCCGGTCCGCGCGGGCCCGGAACTGAAGCTCATAGGCCGTCCGGCCGGCCGGCGGCAGCGACCGGATCAACCGCGTGGCCTCCGCCTTGACGCTGCTCCAGGCGCCGCCGGCCCGCGGCTCGCGCGACCGGACGAAAAAATCCTGTTCCGCGCCGAGAATCTCGTCGAGCAACGTCGCGGCGTCGCTCCAACCACCGTCGGCCACGAGGCGACGGACCCGGTCGAGCAATCGCTCCTGCTGGCGATCGGTCGGCAGATCGACGCCTCTGTCGAGTTCCTCGCCGTCGGCCTGATCAGGAGCTGAATCGCCGTTCTCTGCGCCACGGACGGCTGGCTGACCGAGCCCCACGAGAACGAGGGCGATCATGCCGATGCCCAGCGCCAGCCATCTCCGCGACCGTCTGCAGACGAGGCTGTTCATGCGCGAACCCATCCCGGCATGGCGTGCGGACATGGAGTGTTTCCGGACTCGGCGGACGCCCGCGATGCAGCCCGCCCGCGTCGCCGGGCCGGGCGATTCGTCCCCGCGAACGCCGCGTATTTCGCCATCCGAACCTCATCTTACGGCGACTCTCGGCCAGCCGACAAACCGGGCCAGGGGCCGAAAACCCCGGGTCCCGCCGGCAAAAAGGCCGGTTTCCGGCCTGCAAACCAAACTTTTTGCCTTGCATTTTCTTTTTCCGAAAGTCTAATCACGCTCGCGTTCGGCGTTTTCAGCCGAGTTTTCGAGGCGCGGCGGGGGTCCTGCCGCACACAATTTTCCTTTCCGTTTTTGGAGGAGTCGGCGATGGCGAAGAAGTCGGGTAGCAAGCCCATGACGAAGACCGAGATCATGCGGAGCATCTCGGAGACGACCGGCCTGCAGAAGAAGGACGTCGTGGCCGTGATGGAGGCCCTGACCCACGAGATCACCAGGGCGCTCAAGGGTTCGGGCATCGGCGTGTTCTCGATCCCCGGCCTTGTGAAGATCGAGCGTCGCAAGGTTCCGGCCCGTCCGGCCCAGAAGGGCGTGAAGAACCCCTTCACCGGCGAGCTGCAGGATCGCCCGGCCAAGCCGGCGAGCGTGAAGGTCCGCGTCCGGGCCCTCAAGAACCTCAAGGCCATGGTTTCGGGCTGATCGGCCGACCGGCTGCCCCGATCCTGGAAAGCATCAGGCGGGCGGTGTCATCCGACACCGCCCGCCTTTTTCGTAAATGCAACCGCCGCTGCGGCGCCTCATAGAAAGTGGACGGGGCCGGAATCGAACCGGCGACACACGGATTTTCAGTCCGTTGCTCTACCAACTGAGCTACCCGTCCGGAGCCACACGCCCCGCAAAACAGGGCCACCGTCGTCCTCTTTCGTAGGATGCGGCCGGTCCGGTGTCAACGCGCGGGCGCCGCGTGCGGGGCCGACGCAGGTCACCGCCGCGTCCCCCCCGCGGCGAGCGCCGCCGCCTGCACGCCGCCGAGGATGAAAAACGCGAGCCAGCCCACCGCCCACGGCGACAGGCCGGCCAACGGCTCCCCATTGATGGCGAGCCCCCATCCAACGACGACGCCGGCCGCAGCGGCGATCGCCATGGCACGCGCCCAAGCCATGCGCCTGCGGCGGCTGCCGGCCGTGGCAACCAGCGCCGGCATCGAACCGGCGGCCCTGCGACCGGCCGGCGACGCACCGCGGCCGTTCGCGAAACCCGCCAGTGATTTGAAATCGTTGCCATGCGGCTCGACCACGGTCGGCCAGCCGCCGACCACCGTCCCTGCGCCGGCCTGGCCGGAAGGTCCCGAAATGGAATCGACGGCCGAGGACTCGCCCCGCCAGGGGGCTACGGCGGGCAGCGGGGGCGGAAGCGGGCGGGCCACGGCCGCGGGCCGGCGCTCGCCGGCCGAGACGGGAGTGCGGGGCATCGGCACGGCCGATCGCGGCGTCCACGGCCGCAGTCGCTGCACCACCTCCTGGGCCGTGCCGATCCGCTCGGCAGGTGATTTCTTCATCATGCCCTCGACCACCAGCCGCAATTCGGCGTTGATGTGGGGAGCGAGCTGCGCCAGTGGGGTCGGGGATTCCGTGAGCTGCCGCTGCGCCTTTTCCTTGCGGGTGCCGCCCGGAAACGGAACCTGCCCGGTGAGCGCGAAGTAGAGCGTGCAGCCGAGTCCATAGACATCGGCCGCAGGCCCGACCGTGTCGGGAGAGCGAATCTGCTCGGGCGCCATGTAGTCCATCGTGCCGACGACCCGCCCCGTGCCCTTGCTCTCGGCGTCCAGCATCGAGCCGGCGAGCCCCAGGTCGAGCACCTTCACCCGACCGTCCTGCGTGACCAGCAGATTGCCCGGCTTGACGTCGCGGTGCACCAGTCCCTGCTCATGGGCATAGGCGAGGCCCTGGGCCGCCTGAGTGATCACCGACGCGGCTTCCAGCTCGTCGAGCGGACCGTATTTGAGCACCTGCCGCCGGAGGTCGAGCCCCGGCACGAGCTCGGTGACGAGGTAATACACCTTGGCGTCGTGCCCCGGCACGAGCTCGGTGACGAGGTAATACACCTTGGCGTCGTGCCCCGCGTCGAGCGCCCGGACGAGATGTTCGTGGTCCAGCCGGGCAAGCACGCGGATTTCTCGCTGGAAGGCGGCCTCGTACTCCGGCGTCGACTTCGCGCGGGGCAGCACCTTGAGCGCCACCTCGCGGCCCATCATCGCATGCTCGGCCCGGAACACCTGCCCCATGCCGCCACGACCGAGCTCGTCGAGCACGGTGTACTGCCCGAGCCGGAACCGGCACCGGCCCGCGAGCATCTCGCGGGCCTGGAACTTCGTCAGCAGTCCCTGGGCGACCAGTTTGTCGGCCACCGCCTGATCCCACACGCCGGGCTCCGCCGCTGCCTCGTCGAGCACGAGCCGAACTTCCCGTTCGGCCGCCTCCACCTGTCCGGGCTGCACCAGGCCGCTGGCCAGCGCCGTCTCGCGGAAGCGGGCCGTGGGCGGGGCGGTGGAAGGATCCGGAGGGGATGACGACATGGAAACGCCGGTGGGCAGCGTCGAGGCGGAACGTGCCGAGTGTACCAACCACGTCGGCACGGGCGGCGGTCAGCTGGCCGGGCGACACAGCGACGGGAATCGCGTCTGCCAAACACCCGGCCAGTCGGCCACCAACAGCACCGGGGCGCCGCTCAGGGGATGATCGAGCCGCAGGCTGCGGGCGTGCAGGGCGATCCCGTGGGGGTGCGGCAGGCGGGAGCCGTACAGCCGGTCGCCGACGATCGGACAGCCTCGCCCGGCCAATTGCAGCCGCAGCTGGTGCCGCCTCCCGGTCGACGGCTGGAGTTCGACGAGCGACACCTCGCCGGCGCGCCGCACGACGCGGGCCCGGACGTGGGCCGGCCGGGCGGTGAACCCGGCCGGATCAGCCTCGTCGTCATCCGCAGCGCCCGCGTCGGCGGCGCCGGCAGCCGCAAGCCGAATGGTCGAACGCTGCTCGTTTGCCCGGCGGGCGATGAGATCGTGCCAGTCCACCCATTGCCCGAGCGGGGCCGGAAATCGCCCCGCGACCACCGCCACGTATTCCTTGAGCACGGACCGATCCCGGAATTGACCGGCCAGATCCGCCGCCGCAGCCGACGTCTTGGCCACCACCAGCACCCCCGAAACCGGAGCGTCGAGTCGGCTTACAATTCCCACGAAGGCCGCCGGCCCCAGCCGGCGGCGGAGCCATTCGTAGACGCTCGCGGCCCCCTTGGGGGCATTCGCCGTGGGCAGCCCGGCCGGCTTCACCAGCCCGATCACCTGATCGTCCTCGAAGATCACCTCGATACCGTCGGACATGTCGCTCATGCATGCAGCCTCGCCTCGGTCGATCGTGCTTGCAAGCCGATCGCCTCGCCGGCTGGAACTCGCCCGCCGGGAAGGCTGGCACGTCACCGTCGTCGAGCCGCCGGAAGCCGCCGAAGCTGACGCCCC
>Ga0209990_10003924_pt1 | contig 10708 bp, 11 predicted proteins | sample NOAtaG_6_FD_187304 | JGI IMG/M metagenome (GOLD analysis project Ga0209990, IMG submission 187304) | Freshwater lake microbial communities from Lake Erie, under a cyanobacterial bloom - NOAA_Erie_Diel5S_2200h metaG (SPAdes) (version 2) | ecosystem: Environmental > Aquatic > Freshwater > Lake ...
CCGCGGCCGCGATCTGCTCTGCGAACACGCGGAAGAGCGGCTTTCCGGTGACGACCGTCGCTGGATAGGTGCCCTTCGGGCCACGCCAGCCGAGGCGTGTGCCCTGGCCGCCGGCGACGGTGAACACGGCGATCTTGCCCGCGCGCAGGAGCTCTTCGCCGTGCGCGCGCGCGGCACCCGCCGGGCTTCCGAGCGCGACATACGGTGCGGGCTTCACGGCCGCGTAGTCGGTCTTCGCCTCGGCGCCGCCCTTCACGAGCCGCGAGATGAGCGGGAGGTCGATCGCCGCAAGCTGCGCGAAGAGCGCCTTGCGATCGGCGGGGGGAAGCGCGTCCGCATGGCGCAGCACATGGCTTTGCCCGTGGGAAGCGACGGCGTCGGCGAGGGTTCGTTCGGCGTCAGAGAGCATGGGGACTTCAGGGGCTCGGCGGAAGCGGCTTCGACCAGCCTTCGGGACGGTGGCGCACGATGAGCCCGGCGTGCAGGTAGATGACCTGCTCGCAGACATTCGTGCAGTGGTCGGCGATGCGCTCGATCGACTTCGTGATCGTGAGGAGGCGGAACGCGTAGTCGACGGGCAGCGTGCCCGCGGCGACCTGCTCCTGCGCGGTCTTCATGAGCTGCTTCTTGAAGCTCGCGACGGTGTCGTCGAAGAGAAGCACTTGCTGCGCGAGGCTGACATTGCCCGAGGCGAGCGCGCGGTTCGAGTCGCGCAGCATGCCGATCACCGAGTTCGCCATCACGCGGAAGACATCGGGGATGCGCGCCGGCAGCGCGACATCGGAGAGGACGGCCTCGGCGATGTCGACCGCGCAGTCGGCGACGCGCTCGAGCTCGTTGTTGACCTTCACGATCGTGAGGACCGATCGGATCGACTTCTCGTCGGTCACGCCCATCGCGAGGAGCGGGATCGAGGCGCGCTCGATCTCGACATCGACCCGGTCGATCTCCTCGTCGTCGGCGATGACGGCGCGCGCCTTCTCGCGGTCGCCGTCGAAGTAGCTCTCGACCGCCTTGAGGGTGATGGCGAGGACGCGGTCCCCCTGCGCGACGATGTCGGAGCGGAGGTGGGCAAGGCTTTCGTTGAAGTTCTGCACGGCTGCGCGAGTATACCTGTCGCGCGTATGCTGACGGCCTCTCGGAAGTCCCTGATCCATGCCTGAACTCTGCGTCAACATCGACCATGTCGCGACCGTCCGCCAGGCCCGTCGGACCTACGAGCCCGATCCGGTGCTGGCGGCGACCGAAGCCGAGGCGGGCGGCGCCGACGGCATCACCGTGCACCTGCGCGAGGACCGCCGGCACATCCAGGACGCCGACCTCCCGCGGCTGAAGGAGGTCGTCCGCACCAAGCTCAACCTCGAGATGGCGGCGACCGACGAGATGGTGGGGATCGCGATCGCGCTGAAGCCCCAGCTCTCGATGTTCGTGCCCGAGCGGCGCGCCGAAGTGACGACCGAGGGCGGCCTCGATGTCGCCGGGCAGGAGGGGCGCATCCGCGAGGCGGTCGCGCGCCTCAAGGGCGCGGGGATCGCGGTGAGCGCGTTCATCGACGCGGACGAACGGCAGATCGCGGCGGCGGCGCGGGCGGGGTTCGACTTCTGCGAGATCCACACGGGGCCCTACGCGCACGCGGTGCACGACCACGGCGCGACCGATCCCCGTGCGCAGGCGGAACTTGCGAAGGTTCGGCGCGCGGTCGAGGCGGTGGGGGCGGCCGGCATGCGTCCGAACGCCGGGCACGCGCTCAACTACGACAATGTCGGCGCGATCGCGGTGATCCCGAACCTGCGCGAACTGCACATCGGCCACGCGATCGTGTCGCGGGCGGTGTTCGTCGGGCTGCGCGCGGCGGTCGTTCAGATGAAGGACGCGATGAAGGCGCGGTGAGGTCGCGGGCGCTTGAGTCGCGCGTTTCCTGCAGGAATCTCGCTACACTCCGCGCCATGATCGAGTTCCGTGGCTGCTACACCGCAATCGTCACGCCCTTCACCTCGGACGGCATCGCCGTCGACGAGACGCGCCTTGCCGAGCAGATCGCCTTCCAGGCCGATGGCGGCGTGCGCGGCATCGTCGCGTGCGGCACGACCGGCGAGTCGCCGACGCTCGAGGAGGACGAGCATCGCCTCGTCGTCGAGACGGCGGTCGAACTCGGAAAGAAGCGCGGGCTGCAGGTGATCGCGGGCGCGGGGTCAAACTGCACGCGCCACGCGGTTGCGCTGCAGAAGCTCGCGTTCGAAGTGGGCGCCGACGCGGGGCTGCAGGTGAGCCCGTACTACAACAAGCCGTCGCAGGAGGGGCTGTACCGCCACTTCATGACGGTGGCCGATTCGTGCCCGCTGCCGGTGATGCTCTACAACATCCCGGGCCGATGCGGCGTCGCGATCAACCCCGACACCGTCGCGCGGCTTGCGAAGCATCCGAACATCGTCGCGATCAAGGAAGCGACGGGCTCGATGGACTCGGCGAGCGAGATCCGCCAGCGCTGCGGCATCACGATCCTTTCGGGCGATGATTCGCTGACGCTTTCGTTCGCGGGCTGCGGCAGCGCGGGCGTGGTGAGCGTGGTGTCGAACCTGGTGCCGGCGCGCGTACAGGCGCTGTGCGATGCGTTCCTCGGCGACCGCTTCGGCGAGGCGCAGGAGATCCACCGCGGGCTTTTCCCGCTCGCGAAGGGCCTGCTTTCGCTCGATGTGAACCCGGTGCCGCTCAAGGCCGCGATGCGGCTCCTGGGCCGTGATTCGGGCGCCGTGCGCCTGCCGCTTGCGGAGGCGTCGAAGGAGACCGTCGTGAAGATCACCGAGATTCTCGCGAATGCGGGGCTGCTGAAGCTCGAGGCGGTCGCGGTCGAGGCGAAGCAAGTGACGCCAGCGGCTTCGACGGTGCGCGCGTGAGTTCGCCGCAAACGCCCGTGAATCCGCACGACGCGCGGTCGATGCCCTACAAGATCGCGGTGCTCTGCTACCTCTACGACACCGAGGGGCGCTTGCTGCTGCTGCATCGCCGCAAGCCGCCGAATCGCGACATGTATTCGCCGATCGGCGGGAAGCTCGAGATCGCCGATGGCGAGGGGCCGCACGACTGCGCGCTGCGCGAGATCCGCGAGGAGGCGTCGATCTCGCTGAAGCCCGACGAGATCAAGCTGATCTCGATCGTGAGCGAGCGGGCGTACCAGGGCGAGGAGCACTGGCTGATCTTCCTCTTCGAGGCGACGCGGCCCATCCGCCCGGACGAGATTCCGCACTCGGAGTTCGACGAAGGTCGGCTCGAGTGGCATCGCGTCGAGGATGTCGAGAAGCTGCCGATTCCGGAGACGGATCGTGCGGTGATGTGGCCGAATGTCTGCAAGCACCGCGGCGGGTTCTTCATGGTGCACATCGATTGCGCCGAGCAGCCGATCAAGCCGCGGATCGTGGAGTCGTGGCTGTAGGTGCGGGCGCGGCGGCGCGCTGAAACCGACGGAGCGATTCGCGGAAGGGGTCTTCATGAGCAACTCGGCCGGTACAGGACAGGGAAGCGCGGGAAATGTGATCGCGGCGATCTGCAGCTTCTTCATTCCCGGGCTTGGACAGCTCGTCCAGGGGCGCATCTGGGCTGCGCTCCTGATGTTCGTGCTGGCGGGCGTGGTGTGGTTCGTCAGCCTGGGCATGCTGGGCTGGGTGATGCACCTCGTGGCCTGCATCGAGGCCGCCCGTTGGAAGCGGCGATAGGCGGCTGAGCGGCTGCAAACGGGGCTTTCCGACCAGTTTTGGCGCGCGATTGAGAGACGGCTTCGTGCCGGGCGGAGAGTTCAGGGAGGCGTGCATCGCCCCCTGAACCCTCTCTCGACCTCCCAAGCCAACTCAAGATCGGAGCACCCGCCATGCAGCCCCTCGCCAGCCGCCACTCGAAGACCCTTGCCGCCGCCATGCTTTCGCTTGCCGCGACCGCCGCCGCCAATGCGGCGATCGTCAGCACTTCGGGGCCGGTCGTTCAGATCGCGCCACCCGCATCGGCGGTGTCGTTCGCGCTCCCCGGAGGCCCGGTGTACTGCTGGGACGAGCAGTCCAACGCGGCAGTGCCCTCGGCCGGCTTGGCGGTCAACCTGCTCGGGAACGGAGCGTGGACCGGCCCGGCGCCGTTCAACGCGACCTACTTCGGCGGCGCGGTCGACTCGCACATGATCCATCTCGACGCGAGCGGTGGAGTCTGGACGGCCACTGGTACCGTCACCTTCAGCAGCGCGATCGTCGCGGTCATCTACGACAACGCGCTTCTCGCGGCATCGGACTCCCTGCTCGGCTCGGCCACTGCGTACGAGCCGATCGGGTTCCTGCGCAGCACCAACTCCTCGCTCTTCCAGAACTTCATCCAGGTCAGCGGCAACCAGATCAGCTTCACGATCTGGGCCTCCTCGGTGAATCTGCCGAACCGAATCGCCGAGTTCCGGGTGCTTACCGATGCGACGGTTCCCGCGCCGGGCGCGATGGCGTTGCTCGGTGTCGCAGGCGCTGCCTGTGGCCGCCGCCGCCGCCGCTGAACGCCTCAAAGGCGATCCAAACGCGCCTTGATCGAAAGTCGAGTTCCGCGGGCGGTGCGGTCTGTGCGGGCTATGAGGCCTGTGCGGACTGCGCCGCCTGTACGCATTTCGAGGCTTGTGACGGTTGGTGGAGCGGTTTCGGGTGATCGCGCGCCTGCCTGCGGCGGGTCCCTTGCCGTGCGGCGACTGCGGAGTAGTCTCGGCTCGCCCTCGCGCGGAGTCTTCCGTGCGCAGGGGCGAGCGCGATGATGCACCAGAAAAGCGGGAACAAGATGCGAGAATATGCGACAGCGCCCGTCGCGGCTGCTGCCGTGGCGGCGTGTCTCCTGATCGAGCCGTCTGCCCACGGCGCGATCGCGGCTTCGCTCGTCGGACGCATCGAGGGGCGCGTCGAGACTTGCGCGTTCAATCCGGCGCTCGGCTGGGACTCGAACGCCGCGTCCAGCCCGCTCGCACTGTCGGCGTTCCAGAACGACTTCGAGCAGTCGAACGGGAATCCGTTCCGAAGCTGGGCGCTTGAACTCGGGCCGACCGTGGATGGTGGCGCGGTCTACATCTTCGACCCGATCGACTTGCCGGGAGGTGGGATCGCGGGCGCGCGCGCGGTCGTGCTCCGCGACCTGTTCGCGCGCTGGATCGATCCTTCGACCGAGCGGGTCGCGGGCGGGACGGAAGGGCGTGCTGCCACCGCAGCGGCGTTCCAACTCGCCGTCTGGGAGATTGCCAACGAGAACTTCGGGACGAACGATGCTGCGACGCTCGTCAGCCGGATGTCGATGACGACCGGCGCGTTCCGCGCACTGGCATCCGCCGAGACCGCCGCGCGGTATGCGGCGATGACGGCGACGCTTGGCGTGGGTGGCTTCCGCTCGCACGAGCTCGAGGTGCTGGCCAATCCGGTCGCCCAGGACCAGGTCCGCGTGGTGCCTGCACCTGCGGCGGTGATCGTGCTGCTGGGCGGTGCACTGGGGGCGTGCCACAGCCGCCGCCGTCGCGCGCCCGGCGTTCGCGTGGGTTGAGATGTGCGTTCGACGGGGTGGGCCGCGAGCGCGTACGCTTGCGATCCGCACGCATGGGACCTGCGACCGGCCGATCGGGCCGGGTCGACGGTCCACGCCAGAGCCACGATGTCCGTCGATCTCTCGCCACCGAACCTGCCCGACTACCCGACTTCGCGACCGGTCGCCCAGATCGCGCGCGAGTGGACCATCGACCCGCGGATTCCCGGCACGGTGAAGGGTTTCGACGCGCCTTTCTTCCAGGCGGGGCTCGCCGGCTACTCCGACGGCGCGATGCGCTTGGTCGCGCGTCGGCATGGCGCGCCGTTCTGCGTGACGGAGGCGTTGCTCGACCGCACGCTCATCAACGGCGGCAAGGGGAGGCGCAAGGAAGACCCCGATCTCCTCGCGACCGAGTGCGGCATGGGCGAGATCGAGGACAACATCGCCGCGGGCCTCGACGACCATCCGATCGCCGGGCAGGTCATGGGCACGATGCCCGACGAGATGGCGCAGGCCGCCGAGATCCTCGTCGGCATGAACTACGACGTGATCGATGTGAACCTCGCGTGCCCCGTGAAGAAGATCAAGAAGGCAAACCGCGGCGGGCACTTCCTGGCGTACCCGGACGACGCGATCGAGATCCTGCGTGCGGTGCGCGCGGTCGTGCCGCGCGAGATCCCCTGCACCGTCAAGCTGCGGCGCGCCTATGACGACACGCCCGAGATGGCGGAGCGCTTCGAGCAGATCTTCGCGGCGACCTACGAGCTCGGCTACGCGTGGGCGGTCGTCCACTGCCGCACCGTGCAGCAGAAGTACCTCGGCCCCGGCAAGTGGGAGTTCCTGCGCGACCTCGTGCGCCGGTACCCCGACCGCGTGGTCTTCGGCTCGGGCGACATCTGGACCGTCGACGACATCTTCCGCATGCACGACTACACGGGCGTGCACGGCGTGTCGGTGGCGCGCGGATGCATCGGCAACCCCTGGATCTTCACGCAGGCGCGCGCGCTCATGCGGGGCGAACCCGCGCGCGAGCCGACGCTCGCCGAACAGCGCGCCGCGCTCGAGTCGCACTTCGAGCTCGCGATGCAGCTCCACGGCGAGGCGGCCGGTGGCCGGCGCATGCGCAAGTTCGGGATCAAGTTCGCGGCGCACCATCCGCAGGCGAACGAGGTCAAGACTGCGTTCATCGACTGCGAGACCGTGTCCGACTGGCGCACGACGCTCGAGCGGTGGTATCCGCGCGGGTGACCTGGCCGCGCGGCCCTGGTCGCCGCGCCTTCAAGGCGGCGCCGGCTCGCGTTGCGCGGCCGCGACGCCCGTGTGCCCGGTCGGCAGCGCGAAGAGCGCGGCTCCGCGGCTCGGCGCGACCGACTCCTCTTCCACGAACAGGTGACCGACGATCGCGATCGCCTGCTGCGTGAGCGGCGCGTGCGCGGAAGCCACGGGCACCAGGCCCGTCGCAGGAACCGTGCCGAGCGCGCAGCTTGAGCCGAATAGGCCCGACGGCAGTGGCCTCGGTGCGTTGAGCGCGGCGTCGAACCCGCCGCGCGTCAGCGAGTAGACCCACGCTGCGCCGGCATCCTCGACCGCCGCCGATCGCAGGCCGCGTTCGAGCGCGTCGGTGCTCGGAGCCCCGATCACGAGCAGTCCGTCGCGCAGCGCGAGGACCTGTCCGAATCCGTGCGCCGCAGGTGCGTCAGGCGGATCGATGCGTTTCGGCGCGATGTCGGGCCGATCGAGATCGAAGAGGTACACGCAGCCGATCGGCATCGCGCTCTCCGAAGTGTCGCGCGCCCGCGGCACGCCGACCGCCAGCACGCCGTCATCAAGCGCGATCGCGAGCCCGAACCACGCCGAAGGTTCGGGAACCGGCGCCGTCAGCACACGATCGAGGCGAAAGCGAGGGCGGGAATCGGTTCCGCCGCCGCCCGTCTGCCGGTAGAGGTAGACCGCGCCCGCTGCATGCACCGCCTCGCGACCTGCTTCGGTCGCGACATCGTCGCCTGGGCTTGCGACCGCGAGGAACTCGCCGTCGAGCGCCACCGCGGCCCCGAACCACATGCTCATGCGGGGTGTCGGCGGGGAGAGCGACGCGACCTCCGTCCAGCGCGCACGGTCGACCGCACCCGTCGACGACGCGGTGCGCTGGAAGACATGCACGCGCCCCGCGTCGAACGCGCCGACCGCGTCGTGGCGCGGCGCTCCGACCGCGATCCGTGCGCGTTGCGCGCGGTCGAACGCGATCGCCGCACCGAACGAGGCGCCGGGCTCCGGAGCGTTCGCACAGAGACGCGCCGTGGGCCGCCACGGCCTCTCCCCGTCGGTGACACGCTCGAAGATCTCGACCGCTCCCGCCATCGCGCCCGCTTCGCCGCCGCCGGCGTTCGCGCGATCCGCGCCGACCGCGAGGAGATCGGTGCCACCAGCATCGGGGCAGCGCGCAAGCACCGAGACGCTCGCGCCGAAGTGGTCGCCCGGCGCGGGCGCGCTGGAGACCACCGTCTGTTCCGCGCGAACGGCGAGCGATCCGTCGCGATCGACGCCCATCCGATGGATCGACACGAAACCTCGGCTCAGCGCATCGTCGCCGTCCGTCGGCGCAGCGACCGCGAGCAGGCCGCCATCGGCGGCGACCGCCTGCCCGAGGCGCCTGATGTCGGGGCGCTCCGGCCCAATGACGATGGCCGCATCGAGCGGGGGTGGGGTCCGCGCGATCTCGGACGCTTCGCCCGCGGCGAGCAGCGCGAGCGTGCATGCTGCGGCGGCGAGCATGCGCGCGCGCCCGAGGCGCCGCACGCTCCCGTGACGACCGCGTGGGTCGGGCCAGCCTTTGCCATGGGACCACCTTCGCCCGCCGCATCGCGTTGCAGCGGGCGTACTCCGTTCTCCCGGTTGTCCGGACATCGTTCCTTTCCGCCTTTCCGTCGGTTGATCCGACCGCGCGACGCTACCACGCGCGGAGAGGGGGTCGCGGAAGTCCGTAGTTTTTACGGAAGGATGTTCGAGTCCTCGGCTGTCGCCGCGTTGGTCCGGCCGCGGTCCGTGTCGTTCCTTCACAGATGTAAAACCTCATTGACACTGCGGCCGAGAGTCGCGACGATCGCGTCGTCCGCAAACGGCCGAGCGGCATCGGGATCGGCGGCAATCTGGTTGCGCCGCCCGAACCCACGGTATGGCCACCGATCGAGGAGACCGCATGTCCGACTCTGAAAGCACCTGGACGCTCGACGACTCCGCCCGCGCCTCGAACCCGGGAGGGACGCATATCAAGCCGATGGTCTGGCTCTCGCAGTACCCCGCCTGGCCGATCATCTGGATCAGCCTGGCGGTGCTGATGCTCCTGCTGGCCATCCTTGTCCACTGGAGCCTCTGGATCGGCTTTGCGGTGCTGCTCGCGATGAACTGGCTCTACTGGAGACGCGTGCGCGATCAGTTCATGTATGGCGCGGTGAATCCCGCAGTGATCGTCTCGGAGAATCCGATGTTGATCGCCGTGTTGACGGATCTTTCGAAGGGAACCGGGAACTTCCCTGTCGTCAAGATCATCCAGAAAGACCTTCCTGAAGTCGAAGGGCGGCGCTGGGTGCCAGGCACCGCGCTCGCCACGGTGTCGCTCTACACGCGGCATCGTGACGACAGCATGCCGCGATGGGCGGACTTCGACCCGCGCCCGCTGGTGTGCGCCACGGACGACGCGTCGGACATCGACGCGGTGACACGCTCGATTCCACCGGAGTCATGGGATGAACTCGCGGCTGCGATGAAGCAGGTGCCGAGGCCATTCGCACGCGGCACTTTCCACCTCTTCAAGGACGCCTGAGCGGCGTGCATGGAGCGCGCAGCGCGGCCGTTCGGTTTGCTAGACTCGCCGCATGAGCTCGACCAACGCACGCGGCGGCTTCTTCGCCTATCACGACGGACAGCAGGAACTCGAGGGATATCTCGCACGGCCCGCGAATGCAGGCGCGCGCACGCCGGTCGTGCTCGTCGTGCATGCGTGGGGCGGGCAGGACGACTTTGCGCGCACAAAGGCCGACATGATCGCGTCGCTCGGCTACATCGGCTTCGCGATCGATGTGTACGGCAAGGGGCGGCGCGGCAGCTCGCCCGAGGAGAACTCGAAGCTCATGATGCCGTGGGTCGAGAACCGCGGCGCACTGCGCACGCGTCTTCTGAGCGCGGTCGATGCCGCTGCGGGGATCGACGGCGCCGACGCCGCGCGCCTCGCGGTCATCGGCTTCTGCTTCGGCGGCCTCTGCGCGTTCGACCTTGCGCGCGCGAACGCGCGAGGCGTGAAGGCTGCGATCGGTTTCCACGCGCTCTTCGGTGCGCCGAATCTCGGCGCGCAGGCGCCCATCGGCGCGAAGGTGCTTGCGCTGCACGGCTACGACGATCCGATGGCGACGCCAGAGCAGATGCTCGGCTTCGCGAAGGAGATGACCGAGGCGCAGGCCGACTGGCAGGTCGTCGCCTACGGCGGCACGGGACACGCGTTCACGAACCCGCATGCGCATGACCGCGCGAGCGGCATGTTCTATCGCGAGGTCATCGCCGACCGCGCGTTCGCCGCGATGCGCGGCTTGCTTGCCGAAGCGCTCGCGTAGCCCTCAACCCTTTCAACGCACGGGATTTTCCCGCAAGTTGCGCGCGAGGGGTTCCGTCGAACTCGTCCCCGCGCGATACTGCGGACATGCGTCCCCGCGCCTTGGCTTTGGATCTTGCAGTCGCGTTGGCGGCGTTTGCCGCGGCGGCCGTGGTGCATCCTGCGGCGGCTCTGGCGCATGCCGGCGCGGGGTCGGTCGAGCGGGTCGACTTCGACCGCGAGGTGCGTCCGATCCTCGCCGCGAAGTGCTTCACCTGCCACGGGCCCGACGCCGAGTCGCGCAAGGCAGGCCTGCGGCTCGACACCTTCGCGGGTGCGACGGCGGCGTTGAAAGACGGCGTGCGCGCGATCGTTCCGGGGGATCCCGACGCCAGCGTGATCCTCGCGCGCGTCACGCATGCTGACCCAGCGAAGTTCATGCCGCCCGACGGCCGCGAACCGCTGGCTGCCGCGGAGGTCGAGACGATTCGCCGCTGGATCGAGTCGGGCGCCGAGTACACGGCGCCGTGGGCGTTCCAGCCGATGCGCGCGGCTGTGGTGCCGGCCGTGCGCGACGCCTCGTGGCCGCGCGGCGACATCGACCGG
>Ga0209990_10003938_pt1 | contig 10682 bp, 11 predicted proteins | sample NOAtaG_6_FD_187304 | JGI IMG/M metagenome (GOLD analysis project Ga0209990, IMG submission 187304) | Freshwater lake microbial communities from Lake Erie, under a cyanobacterial bloom - NOAA_Erie_Diel5S_2200h metaG (SPAdes) (version 2) | ecosystem: Environmental > Aquatic > Freshwater > Lake ...
GCATGATCCTGCGTAGCCGCCCTAAGGGCGGATCGCTGCGCGCGCAGCGCGAAAGTGGTCCCGTTGGCGGGCCCAGCCAAGCAGAAGGTCGCGGCGGGCGCTGCGCGGGGCGTGTTCAATGAACGAACTGGTCGATCGTCGCCTGCTCGACTTCCTGCTGTACGACTGGCTGCGCACCGAGGACCTCCTGGCCCACCCGCGCTACACCGAGCACTCGCGCGCGGGCTTCGACGCCATGCTCGAGGCCGCCAACCGGCTGGCCCTGGCGCAGTTCGCACCCCACAACCGCAAGTCCGACCTGAACGAGCCGCAGTTCGACGGCGAGCGCGTGACGCTGATCCCGGAGGTCAAGCGCGCGCTCGACGCCTTCGTCGCCGGCGGCTTCATGGGCATGGCGGCCGACGCTGCGCTGGGCGGGCTGCAGTTGCCATCGGTGATCGAGAAGGCCTGCTTTGCCCACTTCTGCGCCGCCAACATCGCCACCAGCGGCTACCCGTTCCTGACGGCCGGCAACGCCAGTCTCATCGCCGCGCATGGCAGCGCGGCGCAGGTCGAGGCGTTTGCGCGGCCCCAGGTCGCCGGCCGCTTCTTCGGCACCATGTGCCTGTCGGAGCCGCAGGCTGGATCGTCGCTGTCGGACATCGTCACCCGCGCGGTGCGCGAGCCAGGCGACGACTTACCGCTCGGTCCGCGTTATCGCCTGAGCGGCAGCAAGATGTGGATTTCCGGCGGCGAGCACGAGCTGGCCGAGAACATCGTTCATCTGGTGCTGGCCAAGGTGCCGAACCCCGACGGCACGCTGCCCCCCGGCACGCGCGCCATCTCGATCTTCATCGTGCCGCGTGTGCTGGTAGGCGCGGACGGCGCCCTTGGCGCGCGCAACGACGTGGTGCTGGCCGGACTCAACCACAAGCTCGGCTACCGCGGCACCGTCAACACGCTGCTGTCGTTCGGCGAAGGGCGCTTTACGCCCGACGGCCGCGGCGGCGCCATCGGCTATCGCATCGGCGCCGAGGGCCAGGGGCTGGCGATCATGTTCCACATGATGAACGAGGCGCGGATCGGCGTCGGCCTGGGCGCGGCGATGCTCGGCTATGCCGGCTACCGCTACGCGCGCCAGTACGCGCGCGAGCGGCCGCAGGGCCGCCCCGCGGGTGCGGCCGGCAAGGACTCATCGCAACCGCAGGTACCGATCGCCCGTCACGCCGATGTGCGCCGCATGCTGCTCGCGCAGAAGGCCTACGCCGAAGGCGCGCTGGCGCTGAACCTGTACTGCGCGCGCCTGGTGGACGAGTTGAAGATCGCGCCGGACGATGCCGGGCGGCTGCGGGCCCAGCAACTGCTCGACCTGCTCACGCCGATTGCCAAGAGCTGGCCCTCGCAGTGGTGCCTGGAGGCCAACAGCCTGGCGATCCAGGTGCTCGGCGGCTACGGCTACACGCGCGAGTACCCGGTCGAGCAGCACTGGCGCGACAACCGGCTGAACATGATCCACGAGGGCACGCACGGCATCCAGGCGCTCGACCTGCTGGGCCGCAAGGTGGTGCAGGACGGCGGGGCGCTGCTGCACCGGCTGGCACAAGAGATGGCCGCCACGTGCGACCGCGCGGCTGCCAGCGGAGATGCCGAGGCAAAGGCACTGAGCGAGCCGCTGCAGCGGGCCGTGGACGCCGTGAAAGAGGCCACCCGGGCGCTCTGGGCCAGCGGCTCGCCGGCGCTGGCGCTGTCGCACGCCACCGGATACCTGCAGGCCTTCGGTCACACGGTTCTGGCCTGGATCTGGCTCGACCTGCTCGTCACCGCCTGCGACCGCGGCAGCGCGGCCGCGGTGGGCGTGACGGCCGCCTGCCGCTACTTCTATTCGCACGAGCTGCCGCACGTGGCCGCGTGGCTGGCGCCGGCGCGGACCCGCGACCCGTTGTTGATCGACACCCCGGAGGAGGCGCTGTGATCCGTCACGTCGTCATGTGGACCATGAAACCGCAGGCCGAAGGTGCCGACGGCCGCAGCAATGCGCTGAAGGTGCGCGAGCTGCTGGAATCCTGCCGCGGTCTCGTGCCGGGCATGCTCGAGTGGCAGGTGGTCGTGCCCGAGCCCGGCCTGGAGGCCACCTGCGACCTGATGCTGTACTCGGTGTTCGACAGCGCCGAGTCGCTCGATGCCTACCAGCACCATCCGTATCACGTCGCAATGAAGCCCTTCATCGGCGCCGTGCGCGCCGAACGCCATTGTTTCGACTGCCGGGTGGGCTGAGCGGCGGAGGCTGAGTGGGCGACACGCCGACGGACTTCCCCGACGTGCCCTTCATGCGTGAGCTGGGCGCGCGGCTGCTCGGCGCCGCCGACGGACAGGCGCAGGTCGCGCTCGAACTGCAGCCGCGCCACGGCAACAGTTGGGGCGTGGGCCACGGTGGCGTGGTCATGGCGCTGCTCGACGTGGCCATGGCGCGGGCCGGCCGCTCGCTCATCGAGCGCGACGGCCGGCTTGGCGTCGGCAGCGTCACGGTCGAGATGAAAACGAGCTTTTTCCGTCCGGCCCGCGGCACCGTGGTGGCCCATGGCCGTGTGCTGCATCGTTCGACCACGATGACCTACTGCGAGGCGGAGCTGGTCGACGCGGGCGGCGTCCTCGTGGCAAAGGCGCTCGGCACCATCAAGTTCCTCACGCGGCCCGACGCCGCCCAACGACTCTAGGGAGACAACCCAGCATGCCGACCAATACCCGCATCGTCCTGGCCAGCCGGCCGACCGGCTGGGTGGTGCCCGAAAACTTTCGCCTGGAGACCGTCGAGACGCCGCCGCTGACCGACGGTCAGGTCCTGGTGCGAAACCACTGGCTGTCGCTCGACCCGTACATGCGCGGCCGCATGAACGAGGGCCGCTCGTATGCCGCCGCGCAGGCTCTCGGCGAGACCATGGTCGGAGGCACCGCGGGCGAGGTGATCGAGTCGCGCCATGCGCGGTTCCATCCCGGCGACCTCGTGGTGGGCTACCTCGGCTGGCAGACGCATGGCGTGAGCGACGGCAGCGGCCTGTACAAGGTGGACACGGCACAGGTGCCGCTGTCGGCCTACCTTGGCGCGGTCGGGATGCCGGGCGTGACCGGCTGGTACGGCCTGAACCGCATCATCGAGCCGAAGCCGGGGGAGACCGTGCTCGTCTCGGCCGCTGCCGGCGCGGTTGGCAGCGCGGTGGGCCAACTGGCGCGGATCGCCGGCTGCCGCGCGGTCGGCATCGCCGGCGGCCGCGACAAGTGCGATTACGTGGTCCGGGAACTCGGCTTCGATGCCTGCATCGACTACAAGAGCCAGGACGTCGGCAAGGCGTTGAAGCAAGCCGCGCCGCAGGGCGTCGACGGCTACTTCGAGAATGTCGGCGGCGAGATCCTGGACGCCGTGCTGCCGCGCATGAATGCCTTTGGGCGGATTGCCCTGTGCGGGCTGATCGCCGGCTACAACGCCGAGCCCATCCCGATCCGCAACCCGACCTGGTTCCTGATCAGCCGGCTCAAGCTGCAGGGCTTCATCGTCAGCGAGCACATGGAGCTGTGGCCGCAGGCGCTCAAGGAACTCGGCACCCATGTGGCCACCGGGCGGCTGAAGTACCGCGAGTCGGTTGCCGTCGGCCTGGAGAGCGCGCCGGCGGCCTTCATCGGACTGCTGAAGGGCCAGAACTTCGGCAAGCAGCTGGTCCGGCTGGCCTGAGCGGCGCAGGGGCGACGATGAAGGACTTCGCAGGCAGGACCGCCGTCATCACCGGCGCCGGCAGCGGCTTCGGCCGCGAGTTCGCACGCGAGGCCGCGGCGCGCGGCATGCATCTGGTGCTGGCCGACATCGAGGCCGACGCGCTGGCGGCCAGCGCGCACGAACTGGGTTCCGGTGGCGCGCGCGTGGTGGCCGAGGTGCTCGACGTGGCCGACGGTGCCGCCGTGGCGCGCCTGGCCGATCGCGCCTATGCCGAGTTCGGCGCGGTGCACCTGCTGATGAACAACGCCGGCGTGGGCAGCGGCGGGCTGCTGTGGGAGAACTCCGAGCGCGACTGGCAGTGGGTGCTGGGCGTGAATCTGTGGGGCGTGATCCACGGCGTGCGCCAGTTCGTGCCGCGCATGCTGGCAGGCGGGCAGGGCGGGCACGTGGTTAACACGGCCTCGGTCGCCGGGCTGCTCGCCGCGCCGAACATGGGCGTCTACAACGTCAGCAAGCACGCGGTGGTGGCCTTGACCGAAACGCTGCACCACGATCTGCGGCTGGCCGGAGCTGCAATCGGGGTGTCGTTGCTGTGCCCGGCCTTCGTTCCGACGGGGATCGCGCATTCGCACCGCAATCGGCCAGCCGCGCTGCGCGACAGCAGCCCGCCGACCGCTTCGCAGCGTGCCGCGCAAGCGGCCATCGGCAAGGCGGTCGAAGGCGGCCGCATGACGGCAGCGCAGGTCGCGCAGGCGACGTTCGAGGCCGTCGAACAGGACCGCTTCTATGTCCTGACCCACCCGCAGATCCTGCCGACCGTGCAGCTGCGCTTCGACGACATCCTGCAGCAGCGCAACCCGAGCGACCCGTTCACGGTCAAACCCCAGCTCAAGCCGCGGATCGACGGCTGATCGCGCCGGCGCGGCGTCCCGTCGCCCGGACGCGCGGCGGGCGCGGGTCGGCTGGCAGAATCGAGGCTCGGTTTGTTGCCCCGGGAGAGTTGGCCATGCTCCAGCGCCTGCTTGCTTGCCTCGTCGTTGTCGTTGCCTTACTGGCGGCGCCGTTTCCCGCCCTGGCGCAGCCGGCCGCCGCCTCGGCGGCACTGCCTGCCGGCGTGCAGAAGGTGCAGTCGGTCGAGGGGATCAACGAGTACCAATTGCCGAATGGGCTGCGGGTGCTGCTGTATCCGGACGCATCCAAGCCGACGGTCACCGTCAACATCACCTACCTGGTGGGCTCGCGCCATGAGGGCTATGGCGAGACCGGCATGGCGCATCTGCTGGAGCATCTGATTTTCAAGGGCTCGAAGAACTTTCCGAAGCCCGATGTCGAGTTCAATCGCCGCGGCTTCCGCAACAACGGCACCACCAACTTCGACCGCACCAACTACTTCTCGACCTTCCAGGCCAGCGACGACAACCTGCGCTGGGCCATCGGCTGGAGCGCCGACGCGATGGTCAACTCGTTCATTGCCCGGGCGGATCTCGATTCCGAGATGACGGTGGTGCGCAACGAGTACGAGATGGGCGAGAACCAGCCGGGTCAGGTGATGTTCAAGCGGATGTTTGCCGTGATGTTCGACTGGCACAACTACTCGAACTTCCCGATCGGCAACCGCAGCGACATCGAGAACGTGGCCATCGAGAACCTGCAGACGTTCTACCGCCGCTACTACCAGCCCGACAACGCCGTGCTCACGATCGCCGGCAAGTTCGACGAGGCGCGCACCCTCGGCTGGGTCGTGGAGAGCTTCGGCAAGATCCCGCGCCCCACCCGCCAGCTGCCGGTGCTGTGGACCGTCGAGCCCACCCATGACGGCGAGCGCAGCTTCGCGGTGCGACGTGCAGGCGACCTGCAGATCGCGCTGCTGGCCTACCGGATCCCGTCGGCCCTGTCGCGCGAGGCCACCGCGCTGGCGGCCGTGGCCGAAGTGCTGGGCGACACCCCCAACGGTCGCCTGCACAAGGAACTGGTGGAAAAGGGTCTTGCCGCTCAGGTGTTCGCCTTTCCGATGTTCCTGCGCGATCCGGGCCTCATCCTGTTCGGCGCCATCGTCAAGAAAGGCGAGCCGGTGGAGCCGGCGCGCGCCCGCCTGGTCGAAGTGGTCGAGGCGCTGGCGAGCCGGCCGCCGACCGAGGCGGAGATGACGCGCTTTCGCACCGAGCAGGCCACCGCGTTCGACCGCGCGCTGGCCGACCCGCAGGACTTCGGCATCAGCCTGTCCGAGTACCTGGCGCTGGGCGACTGGCGGCTGTTCTTCCTGGCTCGCGACCGCACCGCCACGCTCAAGGCCGAGGAGGTCGGCGCAGCGGCGGCCCGCTTTCTGGTGCGCGACAACCGTGGGCTGGGCCTGTTCATTCCCGAGGACAAGCCGCAACGGGCTGAGATCCCGGCGCCACTGACGGCCGCCGAACTGCTCAAGGACTTCAAGCCGCGGGCGGCGGCGGCGGCCGGCGAGGTCTTCGAGCCCTCCCAGGACAACATCAATCGGCGCACCCGCATCGTGCGCTTTGGCGACCTTCAGGTGGCGTTGCTGCCGAAGCAGACCCGCGGGCAGACGGTCAATGTGTCGATGGCGTTTCGCTTCGGCGACGAGAGGTCGCTGCAGGGGCAGGCTCTGGTGGGCGCGCTCAGCGATGCCATGCTGGCGCGCGGCACCAGCCGCTTCACGCGCCAGCAGATTGCCGATGAGCGCACACGGCTGAAGATCCAGGGCGGGCTGCAGCAGTTCCAGACCGAACGAGCGCAACTGGCCGATGCGCTGCGGCTGACCGCGCACGTATTGCGCGAGGCAAGCTTCCCGCAGGCCGAGTTCGAGCTGCTCCAGCGTGAGCTGCTGACCAGCCTGCAGTCGCAGCGCTCGGATCCGACCGCGGCCTCCAGCGACGCGCTGCTGCGTGCCATGAGCACGTACCCGGTGGGCGATCCGCGGCGCTATCTGTCGATCGACGAGCGGCTGGCTGCGGTGCCCAGGGTCACGCGGGACGAGGTGGCCGCGTTTCATCGCAGCTTCTGGGGCACCGCGCGCGGCGAGATCGCCATCGTCGGCGACTTCGACGACCAGGCGATCGAGCCGCTGTTGCGCGAGCTGTTTGCCGGCTGGTCGTCGCCAGCGCCGTACGCGCGCATCCTGAGCGAGCCGCGGCCAGTGCCGGCGCAGCGGCTGGTGGTGGCCACGCCGGACAAGGAGAACGGCTTCTACCGTGCCCGCCAGGTGGTGGCGCTGCGCGACGACGACCCGGATGCGGTGCCGCTGATGATCGGCAACTACATTTTCGGGGGCGGCTCGGGTCTGTCCAACCGCCTGATGGAACGCCTGCGTCAGAAGGATGGCCTGTCCTACGGTGCCGGCTCGGGCCTGCAGATCGGCGGGCGCGACCGCGCCGGCGCTTTCACGGTGGCCGCGCAGGCGGCGCCGCAGAACATGGCCCGGGCCGAGGCGGCGATCCGCGAGGAGCTGGACCGCGTGCAGCGGGACGGCTTCAGCGCCCAGGAGCTGGAGGACGCCCGCACCGGCATGCTGCAGCAGCGGCTGCTGGCGCGTTCGGAGGACGGCACGCTGGCTTCTGCCTGGGTGGGCAACCTCGATCTGGGCCGCAACTTCGAGTTCAGCCAGCAGGTCGAGGCGCGCATCCGCAGCCTCACGCTGGCCGAGCTGAATGCCGCCTGGCGCCGACACATCGATCCGGCCCGGCTTACGGTGGTGGTCGCCGGCGATCCGGCCCGCGGCATCAAGTAGGGTGCACGATCATGGCGTATGCGGACTTCCGCCATCGCATGCCCTTGCGGGTACGCTGGGCCGAGGTCGACCGGCAGGGCGTGGTGTTCAATGGCCACTACCTGACCTACTGCGACGTCTGCGTGACCGAGTACTGGCGCGCGGTGGGGTTGGCCTACCCGGATGACTTTCTGGCCGGCGGCAGCGACACCTTCGTGCGCAAGGCTACGCTCGAGTACCACCAGCCGGCCCGGTTCGACGACGAACTGGAGGTCTGCGGCCGCACGGCGCGGCTGGGCCGCAGCAGCCTGCGCTTCGTGGTCGAGATGTACCGGCGCGGCGCCACCGCGACGCCGCTGATCGAGGGCGAACTCATCTACGTCAACGCCGATCCGGCCGGCACGCGCTCGGCGCCCTGGTCGGCGCGCGTGCGCAGCCACCTCATGGCCTTCGAGGTCCTGACGCCGCAGACCGCGCATGGCTGAGCCCGCGATCGAGGTGCGCCTGGGGGCATGGATCGACCTGCGCGACGAGGCCGCGCCGATTCGTTACGCCGTGTTCGTGGACGAGCAGAAGGTGCCGGCCGAGATCGAGCTCGACGACTGGGACGCACTCAGCCTGCATGCCCTGGCGCTCGACGCGCAGGGTCGCGTGCTCGGCACCGGCCGCCTGCTGCCCGACGGCCATATCGGCCGCATGGCCGTCCTGCAATCGGCGCGCGGGCAGGGTGTGGGCACCGCGCTGCTGCGGGCGCTGCTGCAGGCCGCGCGCGCGCGGGGCGATCGCGAGGTCGTGCTCAGTGCGCAGACGCACGCCATGCCGTTCTACGAGAAGGCAGGCTTCATCGCCGAGGGCGACGAATACGACGACGCCGGCATCCCGCACCGGCAGATGCGGCTGAGTACGTAGTTGGCGCGCCCGGAAGGCGGCGCCGCGAGCGGCTCAGTGCGGGTCGGACTCGCCCCGCAGCCCGAAGCCGAACGGCTGCGAGCGCGCCGTTGTTGCCATGAACTCGAAGCGCCGGTCGCGCCAGTCGTGCGGCGCTTGCGTGGCGTAGGTGCGCTCGATGAAGCTCACCAGGCCATCGCGCCGCACGGTCAGCACGGTGCTGGTGCGCGTGCCGTAACCGTTGGCGCGGATCTGGATCGACGAAAGCGCCCGTTCCCAGTCAGGTGGCACGCCGGTGTCCGGCAGTTCTTGCTCGCGCGCCGGCTGGCGGTCGGCCAGCATTGCGAACAGCGCCTCCGGGTCCACCGTGCGCGCCACCTGGCAGGCAAAGGCGCCGACCGCCCGCGTCACCTTCGGCCAGGGCGTGTCGAGAAAGGCGTTGGACAGCCCGTAGATCCCGGCCGGCAGCGCGCGCGCCGGCTGCTCCAACCGGTTGCTGTAGTAGTGCAGCCTGGCCTCCGGCACGCCGGGTCGGACCACCGCGTCGCCGACGAGCAGATTGAAGCCGTTGTAGCCGCGCGCGCGCACCTGCAACCCATCGAGCCAGCCGCCCGGCTCGCCGTCGGCCTGCAAGGCGCCCACCACCAGCGCACCGCGAGTCGGCGCATGCGGGTTGCGCTCGGACGGCGCGCGCACGTTGGTGACCAGGGCGAAGCGGCCGTTGCGGTTGATGCCCAGCCAGGTCCCGCCCGCCTCTTCGTCGCGCCCGGCCAGCAGAGACACCGTCTGCCCCCACCACGCCGCGGCTCGCGTCTTGCGCGTGTAGAACTCGTCGCGGTTGCTGGCCAGCACCAGCGGATACTCGGGGTGCGACTGCCACGACAGGATGGCCAAGCACATGCTGAAGGCCTACCGTGCTGCCGGCCTAAAGCGCTCGGTGTGCCGGACGGGCAGAGCCAGCGGCGGGTCGATCCGTGCCGCGGCCAGCACGGCGGCCTCGAGCGCGGCGCCAAAGCGCACCGGATCTGCGATGCCCTCGTAGACCTCCATCAGGGTCGTGAGCCCGGCAGCTTCATCGGCCCGCTGCAGCAGGCGGCCCCGCACGCCGCCGTCGCGCGCAACCGCGCGCAGCAGCACCTGGCTGCGCGGCAGCCAGGCGGCCAGGTCCGCAGCAGGCAGCTTGTAGTACACGAACCAGTGCTCCGGCTGCATGGCTTCGTGTCGCTGTGTATCAGTCAGGCGGTCACGTCGACCAGCGGATAGGGCAGGGGACGCAGCGCCAGCGCACTGCCATCGGCCAACCGCAGCACGCCGGCGTCGAGGCGATCCACCGGGCACTCGAACAGCACGTCCAGCCCGCCGCCCGGCGCCAGCGCCGTGGCGACGACCTTGCCAGCCGGCTCGGCCAAACCATCGAGCAGCAGATCACTGCCTGCGCCGACGACGGGCTCGGCCGCCGCATGCGCCAGGCTCATGCGCCGGCGCAACTTGCCCAGGTACTGGCTGCGCGCCACGACTTCCTGGCCGGGATAGCAGCCCTTCTTGAAGTTGACGCCGCCAAGCACCTCGAAGTTGATCATCTGCGGCACGAAGGCCTCCTGCGTTGCCGCCACGACGACCGGCACCGCCGCATCGATCTGCGACCACCACCAGACGTCGCTGGCAACGGCGCGGGCCTCGGCCAGGGAGGCAGGGACCGCGACCTCGCGTGGCGCACGCAACACGAAGCGTTCTGCGCAGCGTGTGCCGGCGCGCATGCGGCTGACGCGCAGGGCGCCGCTGGTCGCCGTGGCGCCGACGGCCGGCACGGTGCCGAAGGCCCGCGCGACCAGCGCGGCACTGCCCGGACCGAACAGTGCCTCGGTGCGCCACGCCTGGCTGGCATCGCCGAGCCGGGCCTTGGCGCGCAGCACGAACATCGACAGCCGCTTGAGCAGGCCCGGCAGCAGGTCGCCCGGCAACTGCAGCAACACTTCGCCCTCGGGCTCCGCCGTGCGCCACTGCTCGAAGGTCGCGAGCAACCGGCCCTTGGCCGTGCAGAAGCCGGTCGGCTGCACCTGCACGCTGTCCAACCCTGCGCTGTCGTTGGTGAGCTGGCCCTGCAGGAAACTCACCGCGTCGACGCCCCGCACCGCGATCACGCCGAGATCGGCATCGAGGCTACAGCGCACCGGCTGCGCGAGCGCGGCATCCAGCTCAGCGCGCCGGGCGCGCGCCATGCCGGGCGCGCACGGCGAACCGGCGGCGCCTTCGCCGGCAGCAGTCGTGGTCGCAAGGGTCGCCTCGTTCATGGCCGGTCCGCGGAAGGTGATGACGAAAAGCGTAGCTATTATAGGAAGCGCTGGCCCTCGCCTGCGCTGCGCAGCGCTCGGCCGCGTCGCCGACTTGCCG
>Ga0209990_10003940_pt1 | contig 10678 bp, 8 predicted proteins | sample NOAtaG_6_FD_187304 | JGI IMG/M metagenome (GOLD analysis project Ga0209990, IMG submission 187304) | Freshwater lake microbial communities from Lake Erie, under a cyanobacterial bloom - NOAA_Erie_Diel5S_2200h metaG (SPAdes) (version 2) | ecosystem: Environmental > Aquatic > Freshwater > Lake ...
AAAACGGACTAAAAAAAACTGTGCCTCATTCTGTTTTACCTCTAACCAAGAGGGAATTGCACCAGAATAAAGTTCAGCTAATGGCCAAACTTCTGGTTGTCCGATGCTAACAGTTGGTGCATAGCTGGTCCGTGAGGGAGGTGACATAAATCTAAAATTTTCTTCCTCTTCTTCGCTATCCAATTCTAGTTGCCCTTGCCAAAGAATATGCTGAATTGTTTCAGGAGTAGATAATAACATATCAATTCAATCCGTTAACTTGTTCAATTATCAACAGTATATCGCCAAAATAGAGAAAATAAACCCAATCCTTTGGCGAGAAAACAGGATTCAATAAGTAGTTAGGTGTTAAAAACTATCAGACACCCCCCTTATCAAGGGGGGATTAAGGGGGGATCGACACCCCCCTTATCAAGGGGGGATTAAGGGGGGATCGACACCCCCCTTATCAAGGGGGGATTAAGGGGGGATCGACACCAAAATCTATCTTCAGTTTAATTATAACCAGCTACTTACAATCAAAAATGGGATAGGTTAAAAACAGATCCCACAGTTCCAATTAAGTCAGAACTACTGACGAATTTGTACCGGCATCACCAAATAGGTCATCTTTAAACCTCCCAAGGGGGTAAAAATAACCGGTTGGGTACTAGCATTTAACTGCATTTGGATATCATTATTGGGTAAAGCCTTCAAACCGTCCATCAAATATTTAACATTAAAGGCAATATCGCCACTTTCTCCCTGAATTTCCGCCGCCATGGACTCTTTGGCACTACCTAAATCGGGAGATTCCACCGCTAGGGATAAACGGTCATTTTCGCTATCGAGGCTAAACTTGACTAAATTATTCTTTTGGTCCGATAAAACCGCCACTAATTCCAAACAACGGATTAATTGTTTGCGGTCTAAAACCAAAGAGCGCTCGAAGGATTTAGGAATTAACTGATTATAAGTGGGATAGGCCCCTTCTAACTTACGACTGGTTAACCTCTGTTCCCCCATTTCAAAGATGACTTGAGAATCATCCACATGCAGAGTAATAGTCTCGATATTTTGTTTTGTTGCCATCATTCTTTCCAATTCTCGCAGGGCCCGGGCCGGAATGGTGACATTAAAGCCACCAGAGGCACTTTCCACCTCCTCTAGGGGAGTTTGTACCACCGCTAAACGATGACCGTCTGTAGCGGCAAATTCTAGACAATCGACGGTTTTAGTTAAATGTACCCCCGTCAACACCTGTTTAGTTTCATCGCCACTAGCGGCAAACAATGCACCTTTTAGTCCCTCTGTCAAGGCAACTATAGGTAAATTAACAATTTCTCCATCGGCCACCGTGGGCAATTCTGGGAACTCATCGGCCTTCATGCCGCGAATTTGGAACTGTGCCGAGGCAGTTTTCAGGAAAGCGAGACTATGCTCCTCATCATTCTCGTTTTCTTCCACAGAGATGGTGATTTCCCCCTCTCCCAAACGAGAGACAATATCGTTAAGCAATTTTGCCGGCAGGGTAATTTTGCCCCCTTCCACCACCTCGGCCCGAAAACTGGTGCGAATCCCTAAACTCAAATCAAAAGCAGTCAGGCTAATTTCGCCCTTTTCCTCATCGGCACAAAAGAGAACATTTCCCAACACCGGATGGGTAGGACGACTGGCAACGGCCCGACTAACTAGGGATAAATTGCTGTTGAGTTCGCTTTGACTACTGGTAAATTTCATAGCAGGAATAGTTTTTTTGTACGCTAAAAAATAATAGCAAGAATTCCCCTGTGGAAAATCTGTGGAAAACCTGAGCTTTTTTTGATCGCTCTTTCCGGGCTAAAATCTATCAATAGCAATAACTTCGCCCATTGCTAGGTTTTTCTGGCAATTCTAAAAAGATTGTGGAAAAATTGTCAAAAGTGAAATTTTCGCCCCTTCTCAGCCAATTACATAAGTAGGTAGGCGTTAAAAGTTGTCAGATGCCCCCCTTATCAAGGGGGGACTAAGGGGGGAGCGGCACCCCCCTTATCAAGGGGGGATCAAGGGGGGATCGGCACCCCCCTTATCAAGGGGGGATTAAGGGGGGATCGGCACCCCCCTTATCAAGGGGGGATCAAGGGGGGATCAAACCTAAAATCCATTTTTAATTTAATTATAACCAGCTACTTAAGTTGTTAAGGATCAAGCTACAAGTCAAGAAGAGCGAGACTTGAGCCGACCAGCGCTCTCCCTAGAAAAAAAATTGCGTAAAATGTAGGCTGGTGATCTTTAAAATGGAACAAGCAGCAGGAAATTAACAAAACAAAGCTCCGGGCATTCCCCGGAATCGATAGACTCAAATAGACAAGGAGACAGGATTGGTTAGCACATCTTCGTATCAAACAACAAAATCGAAAGAAATCTTTACAGCCGCTCAAAAATTAATGCCGGGGGGTGTAAGTTCCCCCGTGCGGGCCTTTAAATCCGTCGGTGGTCAACCCATCGTTTTTGAAAGCGTCAAAGGGGCCTATATTCGCGACGTGGACGGTAACGAATACATCGACTATGTGGGAACTTGGGGGCCGGCTATCTGTGGTCATGCCCATCCCGAAGTGATTGCCGCCCTACACCAGGCCCTAGACAAAGGGACCAGTTTTGGCGCTCCCTGTGTCCAGGAAAATATTCTCGCTGAAATGGTGATTGATGCCGTTCCCAGCATTGAAATGGTGCGTTTTGTCAATTCCGGCACCGAAGCCTGTATGTCCGTCCTGCGCTTAATGCGGGCTTTTACCGGCCGGGATAAAATCATCAAATTCGAGGGCTGTTACCACGGTCACGCCGATATGTTCCTCGTTAAAGCCGGCTCTGGTGTAGCGACCCTGGGCCTACCCGACTCGCCGGGGGTTCCCAAAACCACCACTAACAACACTTTAACCGCCCCCTACAATGACCTGGAAGCGGTCAAAGCCCTCTTTGTCGAGAATCCCGACTCGATCGCCGGGGTGATTTTAGAGCCAGTGGTGGGTAATGCCGGCTTTATCGTGCCGGATGCTGGCTTTTTAGAAGGATTGCGGGAATTAACCAAGGAATACGGGTCCCTATTAATGTTTGATGAGGTAATGACCGGATTCCGCATCGCCTACGGTGGCGCTCAGGAAAAATTCGGCATCACCCCCGATTTAACCACCCTGGGCAAAGTTATCGGCGGTGGGCTGCCGGTGGGGGCCTACGGCGGTCGGGCTGATATTATGGCGATGGTGGCTCCGGCCGGCCCGATGTACCAAGCGGGAACCTTATCCGGCAACCCTTTGGCTATGACGGCGGGAATTAAAACCCTCGAGTTACTCCAGCGCCCCGGCACCTACGAATATCTCGATAAAGTGACCAAATCCTTAACTGAAGGGCTGCTGAAAGTGGCCAGAGATGCTGGTCATAGCGTTTCTGGAGGTCATATCAGTGCCATGTTCGGAATGTTTTTCACCGGCTCCCCCGTGCATAACTATGAAAATGCCAAAAAGGCCGATGTGGCTAAATTCGGTCGTTTTCACCGGGGAATGTTGGAAAGAGGCGTTTATCTAGCTCCTTCCCAGTTTGAAGCTGGTTTTACTTCTTTAGCTCACACAGAGGCCGATATCGAACGGACTTTGGCCGCCGCTAAAGAGGTTTTAGCAAGTTTATAGTCAATGCTGCTTCGGCCGGGAAAATTGATTGATAGGGTCCCAAGTATTGATGAGTTGACATCTCCCCGCTTGCAAAAGACGGGGATTCTTAGCGGTGAGATCGAGTGCGGTTTTAACCCTGCTCGATCTCGGTTACAATCTATTTTAGAAGGCCTGTCTAGTAGGTTTTCTGACTGCTATTTTTCAATTTTATTGGTGAGAGTTCCCACCACATCAATACCGAGGGTTTGATGGACACTGGCGAGGAATTGATTGACGATTTCGGGATAGACTTTGATCAGGGCAGCCAGGGATTTACCATCACCATTATCAACGATATTAACTCGATCGAGGTGTAAGCGTCTAGGAATTTTAATCGCCTCCTCCAGGATAGTTTCTAACTGTTGAATCAAGAAAATTGCCTCTGCTTCGCTGCCGGTGTTTTGCCAGACTTCTGCAAATAATTCGTTAACTAAGGCTTCAGCTTTGGCATTTTCTTCAAAAATTGCCGCTTCTCCTCTAGCGCGGAAAGTTTCAGCTTCCTGCTGCGCTTCTGCGGGTAAAACTTGATCTGCTTGAAGACGTAATCTTTCCAATTCTGCCCTAACCTGTTGCAATTTTTCCTCAACTATAGCACGTTTTTCCTTAGCAGCAGCAATAGTTATTTCTTCTTCCGATTTTGCCTGTTGTTCCAGTTTTGCTTTTAACTTTCTCAACTCGTTTTCTTGCTCTAAAATGATAATTTGATCGCGGGTTTTAGCCACGGTTGCCTGTTCCTCACATTCCGCGACTATTTGTTCAGCTTCATTGAGGGCATTTGATTCAGCAATTTCAGCATCACGCATGACTAAAGCGATTCTTTCCCGTCCGAGGGAGTTAAGATAATCCACGTCATCGGCAACATTTTGAATTTTGAGAGTATCAATTTCTAAACCGAGTTTAAACAGGTCTTGACTGACGTTACTGGTAATACTTTCGGCAAATTTTAGGCGATCTTCGTTCACTTGTTCGGGGGTCATTGTTGCGACTACACCCCGCAAGTTTCCTTCTAAAGTTTCTTTAGCTACGCGAATAATTTCTTCTCGATCTCGATCTAAAAAACGTTCGATCGCATTGCCGACTATTTCAGGTTTAGAACTAACTTTCACGTTAGCAATTGCCACTATATTCAGGGGAATATTGCCCTTAGAATAGGCATTTTTAATCTCAATTCTGATCGGGGTTGTGGTGACATCCATGCGTTTAACGGTTTCTAAAATTGGAATACGAATCGCCCGACCCCCCGATATCACTCGATAACCTGCATCTTGTCTATCTTTTGATTTGCGTTTCATCCCACTCAGGATTACTACTTCATTGGGTTTGCAAATACACAAAAAAGCATTGATAAACCAAATCGCACCAATCCCCAGAAATATCAATAAAGCAATGGGAACACTATTCAACAATAAATTACCAGCACTGTTGTTGTGATTGTTGTCGTCTTGATTGGGATTGATTTGGATGAGATAGGAATTATTTTGACTATTCATAGTTAGTTACCCTTTGGTTTAGAAGAAATTACAAATCGCCTCTGATATACTTTTCCGCAATGACTAAAACTTTATTGTCCTGGAAATTGAGGATAAATGCTTGATCCCCGACATTAAATTGTTCTTCCCCTTCCGTTATCGCTACTATATCGATCAGACTATCCCCGACATTAACTCGCACTTTCCCCTTGCTATTTTTATCGAAGGGGATTTGAACAACTCCGATTAAACCGATGAGAGAGTGATAATCGACGATACTATTTACCTGTTGGTTGCAGCGTCTTAACTTGACTAAAATCAGGAGTAGAATCGCCAAACCAATGCCTACCCCTAAAGAAATTAAAACGATTGTGAGCAGTTGAGCATTCATAGTTTAGTTATTTACCGTTATGGTTGCCCCCAATCAAATTACCGTTAACTAATTTGAGACTTCGGCCATTTCAATCACGCGATCAGCATTATCTTTGACCAAAAAATTTAAAGGTTTATTGCGACGAACTTTATACTTTAAGCGTCGTGATTCCACCCGCATCAGAATTTGTTCTAAACAATCGTGATCAAAACAAACGTGACGATGACGATCCTTATAACCCGCGGTTGCTCCAGCAACGATGTGCAGTTGGGTATTTTTCTTTAACTGATACCATAAACCCTGGGGTTGATCTCCCAAAGAAGTATGAGCAGTAGTCACAGCCGGATTACTAGACATATAAAATGGGTCAATCATATTATTGCCCATCGTCTGCTCATAATTGTAATAGTAATGGAGGGGAACATCGGCCGTGGGTAAATTTAAAAGTCCTTCATAAAATTGTCGGGCTGTCTCCAAATCTGTCACCATGATTGTATGAACTTTTGGGGCGCTAGTCAGAAACATCCACATGGCTAAAGCATAAGCGGCCAGGAGCATAACCATAATCCCCTGGGTGGACAGGAGAGTATCAAGGGGTAGGAAAGCGCCGAAGAAAAGATGATTTATCAACACTGATGTGATCCTATTGCCTAAGAATTTCTATCATTCCCTAATTATAATCATGGCGCTGAAACTTAAGTTAACGGGGTGGGGAGTGACTAAGTTCCGTACATTTGTATTAAAATGCTCCCTACCCAGTTTAAATACAGTACAATTTACCTCAAATTCTCCCCATGGGATGAATAAGTAGCTGGTTATAATTAAATTAAAAATGGATTTTAGGTTCGATCCCCCCTTAGTACTAGGGTTGATTCATAGTAGGGTTGATTCATGAATCAACCCTACCCTATAGTCCCCCCTTGATAAGGGTGGTGTCTGATAATTTTTAACGCCTACCTACTTAAATGATGAGATGATGACATTGCGGACAGAAATCTGAGGAATTAGCGGAGATGAAAGCGTATATTGGGAATAGAGCCGTCCCTAGAAAGTGAGCCACTGTTATGAATTCTTTTGCACTCCCCGTCTTTCTGCAATCAGGTTTAACCCTACTGGCATTTTTAGTGCTGATTATCCTGATGGCTTAAATCTTAATCCGTCTGTGACTTCGATCGAGCAGGGGACGATCGATAGCTCAGACTAAATTTTGATAGACAGTTAGCATCTGTTCAGCGATCGCTGACCAACTATATTGATTTAAGACTAAATCCCTGGCATTTTTCCCTCGTTGTTGGCGAATTTTAGGATTAGTGATAGCCGCTTCCAAAGTATTAGTTAAATCCTCAAGCTGACAAGCTGTCACCCATCCCGCGGCCGCTGCTGCCACCGCAGGATGCAGATCCACCCGATCCGAGATGACCACAGGAATTCCGGCAGCCATAGCTTCGGCAACCGCGATGCCAAAATTTTCATAGTAGGAAGGTAAAACAAATAAATCGGCCCTAGCGAGGAGGCTATTTTTTACTTCTCCGGTGACAAATCCAGTAATTGTTGTATTTTTAGCCAAGATTGACCGCTCGATCTGATTTTTAATCCGATTTTCGTACTCCCGGTCCTGGGGATTACCTCCTGCTAAGACAAAATGAAAATCTAGGCCTTTTTCTAACAACCTTTCTAAACTGGGCAGCAATAAATCTAGACCTTTTTTCGGATCAAGACGGGACATATAGAGAATGATCGGTTTATTTTCGGGAAGATCAAAACCCACGGGTAGAGCTTGTGGGTTAAAAAAATCTACCCCTAGGGGGATGACAATATCCTTAGTTTTTATATTAAATCTTTCGGCAGTTTGACACTCCTGCTCACTGGTAAAATGAACTGCCGCCGCCGCCGCTAAATTGGGTTTTTCCAGAAAATTGGCATATATTTGTTTAAGTTGCCGTTTTTTTTGCAAATCTGCCGGATCGAGGGTGCCTAGGGGACGGAGAATATAGGGCAGTTGACGGTAACGAGCGATCAAAGCCGATATACTGCTCACTGGGGAGAATAAGGCATGAATATGGGCGATATCGTAATCTTTTGCCCTATTAGCCAACCAAGTAAACAGATCAAGGGAAAATTTATAGCGCCGAAAGGGAGAACAGGGAAAATAATAGATTTGATAGCCATTTTGACTAACAGGGACCCCCAAAGGCACATCTAGGGGTGCTTGTCCCGTGTCACCATTGGAATCGGTGGTAATAATAGTCACCTCTTGGCCCAGTTGGGCCAAGGCCGCTGACAAACCGAGTACCATTTGACTAGGACCCCCGTAAACAAGGGAAATCGAAGGAACAATCTGAAGAATTTTCATCTTTTTGGTGCAAGGGTCAAGACTTGTTAAGATCGATCAAGCCGTTCGCTCAAATTTACCACTTCTGTGGCTCTCATTTATGGTAATCGACTTTCTGCCCTTCACTATCAATATTTCCCCGGCCTTTATTGCCGGTAGCTGTCTCTGGTCTTTAGCATTATATTTGGGGTTAGCTGGGGTGCGAAATTGGTTTATAGAAATTTTCTATCGCTGGTTTAATTTTGCCGAGCGTTTCCTCTATACTTCCCTAGAGGAGTTTGAAAAAACTCGCCTCGCCAGAGAATCCCAAAATGCTTTTTATGCCTCTATCTTTAGTATTATTCCCTTTCTCATTCTCGGCGGTTTCTCCGATTGGTTAATCGAGATTAGTTTAGGAAAAAGTTGGCCGATTAGTGTCGGTATTCTCGCCTGTGTTGCCTCTGGTGTCTATGAATTAGGACGGCAGGATGGCAGCGGTAATCAGTAAATTAAGCTGTTAACTATCTCAATTACTTCTTAGGACAGCACGGGAGTGGCAAGTGAGTCGATTTTAACCCTTGACTAGCGCTCAATCTTTTCCTTCCAGACGATTTTTATGTTTATTAAGAGTCTTTTGTAGTAAATTCAAAACCTCATTGGCAATCTCAATAACTTGATGGGTTCCAAAACCAGCCTGAGTTAATTCTTTAAAAAAAGCCTTAGCGACAATTTTGGCTAATTTCGGGGGATAAGGATGAACAGCGATTGAATGTTCGGACTGAATTTCTGCTATTTCTCTAGTCACTGCCATAGCCACAAAACGAGATTTTAACATCCCTTGCAAATGAAAAATTTGCAGGGATTGGGCAGCCTGTTGAGCGAATAACTGCAAGATTTCTAAATCTAATGGTTCAAAATGTTTTTTGTCTAGGGGAAAACTGAGATTAATTACTCCAATTATCTGCTGATTCAGAATAATCGGTACGGATATAAAACTATTATTATTTGCTCTTTTTGGATAACTGGCTGCACTGGCAAATGATGATCGAGTTATATCCTTAATTAGTAAAGGTTTCCCTGTGGCCGCTACATTGTCGGCAATAGCTTGATCAAGTTTAATTATTTCTTGATCAGCCAAAGGTGATAGCTCATCATAATGGGCAAAAACTTCTAGATAATCGGTAATTTCCCCTTTTAATTCCTGTGGAGAGCTTAACAGGATTAAACAGCGCCGCGCTCGCAATTGATGAGCGCTCATACTAGCTATTTTCCGAAAAATATCTTCGAGATTTTCCTCAACATTCAAGACAAGAGCCAGAGCCGTTATTTTGGGGTTAAAATTATCCATGTATTCAATCATTTATTCAGTCCGAGTTTAGACTTTTAGGGTAAGGGTGACATTCCCCATCTCCCTGTTTGTCTGAGTCTATAGCGTGCCATAGCATCTGATCGAGGGGCTTTTTTACTCGCTAACTGATCTATTGTAGATGTACTGAAAAACTTCTGTCTGTCTCTTGTTTTTTGTCTTCCCTCTAGCTACTCTGAGATCTAGTAGGTCAGAGGAGTTTAACCTGACTGGAGTGAAAGATGGTGCGTTTTCTCTGGGCAATTTTGGCCGGTGTGGGGATGGGGATAACAGTAGCGCCGGTTTCTTGGTGGTTACTCGCTTGGATTTCTCTCGTCCCCCTGTGGATTATTGTGAGATTAGGGGAAAAATCCCTAAAAAAACAGCTTTTATACGGTTTTGGCTGGGGTTTTGCCTACCATGGTCTCGCTTTATTCTGGATCACGGGAATTCACCCGATGACGTGGATGGGTGTCCCCTGGTTAGCGAGTTTGTCAATTGCTCTGTTTTGTTGGCTGTTTATTACTTTTTGGGGAACGGCGATCGTGCTAACTTGGACGTTAGTTATGTTTTATGTCAACAAAAGTGTTAATCAGTCATCTTTTAGGGATGCTCTCCTGCGGGTTTTCATCGGTACTGCCCTCTGGTGTGGGTTAGAATCTCTCTGGAGTCAATCCCCTCTCTGGTGGACTACCCTTGCTTATAGTCAAAGTCCCCATAATTTATTGATTCTGCAATTGGGAAAATTATCGGGTTTTACGACGATAACGGCGGCAATTGTGGCAGTTAACGGTTTAATCGCCGAAAGCTTGCTCCTAATCCGTCAATCGCGGCAAAATCTCGCTTTTCTCTCTTTACCCCTCCTCATTTGTTTGAGCCTGCATCTCTGGGGATGGAATGTTTACCATAAACCGCTCGAAAAGTCAAGGGATTTAGGGATAAAAATTGGCGTAATTCAGGGCAATATTCCCAACACGATTAAACTTTCGCCCCTAGGATTTCAAAAGGCACTCGAAGGTTACACCTCTGGTTATCAAATTCTCGCCGATCAAGGAGTAGATGCCGTCTTAACTCCTGAAACCGCCTTACCCTATTATTGGGAGAACTTAGTCAATAATAGCTCGATTTATTCGGCAATTTTAGCCAAAAAAACGCCGATCTGGTTGGGTGCATTTGGCAAGGTGGACAAGGGTTATAATAATAGTCTCTTGACCATTGATGGCGAGGGACAGGTGATTAGTCGGTATGATAAAGTAATTCTCGTGCCTTTAGGCGAATACGTTCCTTTTCAGGAAATTTTAGGCGGAATTGTTGATCGCCTTTCTCCCTTGCAAGCGCATTTAATACCGGGAGATGCCGATCAAATTATTGACAGTCCTTTCGGTAAAATCATTGTGGGCATTTGTTACGAGTCGGCTTTTTCCGAACATTTTCGCCGTCAAACTGCTAGGGGAGGCGAATTTATTATTACTGCTTCTAATAACGCCCATTATAGCCACGCCATGCCCGCTCAACACC
>Ga0209990_10003947_pt1 | contig 10663 bp, 2 predicted proteins | sample NOAtaG_6_FD_187304 | JGI IMG/M metagenome (GOLD analysis project Ga0209990, IMG submission 187304) | Freshwater lake microbial communities from Lake Erie, under a cyanobacterial bloom - NOAA_Erie_Diel5S_2200h metaG (SPAdes) (version 2) | ecosystem: Environmental > Aquatic > Freshwater > Lake ...
TTTTGTGCTTCTCTTAAACTTCTATCCTGATAAACTTGTGCATACTTTTTTCGCGTACGCCTAAATTCCTATAGACTTACCAAACCCCTGTTTTTACAAGTGTTATTAACTAGTTATCACATCAGATTCAATTCTATCAATAATCAATCCCAAGTAAATTTAAGGTGCTTGACTCGAATTCATCAACCGTTAACTAATATTCCATCGGGATCATTGTCAATCCAGAGCAATTTGCATCATTTGCAAAAAAACTTCTCCTTCATTTCCGGCTGGCCTCGAGCCAGCCGGAGAGAACCAGCACGCCGGCTCTACCTTAGTAGGGCGCACCCCGCCTAAACTAACCCACTCAGTACCAACACTCACTCCTACTGAACAGCATCTCTTAGACACCTTATTGTCCCTACTGGCCCAATATTCAAATATTTGTAATCTACTACAAACAATAGTAAGCAAAGAGGAAGAAGAATTGGCGGTAAATTGTCTTTCGGCGATACACGGTAGTATTAAAATAGTCTACGGGCAGGTATCTCTAACCTGTACACTGCATTCTCTTCATAGTCAAGCCAACCACGTATCCAAGAGAGACATAACTCCTATACTACAGTCCCATACCAATCTATGGCATCAATTATTCTATCCGCATTTAATAGGAGTACGCCGTCTCACGCACGAAGTATTAATTCAACTGGAACGAATAATTCATCTTCTATTACCCACAATCAAATACAAGAAGTTTAGGGTACCACCAAGGACCAATAAACCGTCCGTCCTAGAGCAGATCGTATACCAACCGGTTCGAATCTTGGACCCCTATATTCTAGCTCTTCGCTGTAATTACTACTATCCGATTGCTCCAGAGGATTTGAGGATGGCAGAAGACACCCAAATGGAAAATCAAACGGAAGAAAGTTCCCCAAAGCAGTCACCAAAATGTTCATCCCCACAAGCCAAGCACCCCATTACAGTAGAGAGTTCATTAGCAGCGATAGCAGAACTTATTAAAGAAGTAGAAGCGGACGACCCGCCCATCGAAGTAGCAGCACCACCGACTATATTAAAAACAGACAAGAAATACCACACACATCGATTTACAATTTATAGGAAACACACTTACCCAACCCCAGGAGCCCCTCCAAATCAATTAGCTCTATTCAACTCATTTGTAAAAAGCATCAAATCGGCCGACCAAACGGCAAAAATACAACCGATTCGGAGCGATGCGAAAATTTACCCACTATCCACAACAGACCAAATAAACTCCTTAGAACAGGTAGGTCTCTACAATTATTTCAAACCTTATAAACGATCCCAGAAGACCATTTCAGGCGATTTTCATGTTTCTACTAAATTATCCTTCGATGACCTTAAAGACCATCCAGCCTTTAACACATGGTTGATGCACAATGGCTACAACGTTCTTTATAATGCGTGTCAGACCGCTGATATGGTCAAAATAGGTTTTCTAACTAGAGTGCGAGGATTCACCTTTAGAGGCGATCTGCAAGAATATATAATGGGGAGTGAAGAATGGAAGGCGACCCCATTTCATTTTCGATCATATTTTGATGCCTTCACTGTACGAAACAAGACAGCACACGTGTTAATGATAGACATCGATCGTCCAAACATCGAAACAGCCATCCTATTCTTTCAACAGTGGTATAATGGAACGCTCACAAACTCACCCAATAAGCTACCCTACATGTTCTGGCCATTATTCAAAAAGAGTTATACGGACGAGGAAAGATTGAAGATCATAACGGACCATTCTCACCATGTCGGTTCAGACAATGTTATAGGCCTGACAGGTCTTCAGCCACTCGATACCTTAGTAAAATTAGCCAACGGCATGTACACCACAATTCGTTTATTGCTACTATCTATCCCAACACCAGGAACCTCTACAGGACAACTATTTCTACAAGTAGAGCGTCAAACAACAAATGAGTGGTTACTCTGCTGTTTCCATCAGCATGACACTGCTAAAGTTATGATTCGACTGAGCACCTTGGAAGACTCCCTTAGAAAATGTGTACACCAGGATAGTATTCCACATCTGTTCACTTCAGCAGATGGAATTACCTTCACCAATCAAGTAGCACCTCTCATCAAAGGAAGGAACAGGCTTCCACGGATGGAAGCACCAGCCTATACAGCCAATTATGTTAACAAGTCCATGCAAAAATTATACACTCCTCCCGCAAAACGTCAAGCGACGGCAATGAATGTAGAAACAACTATAGAGGTAGCCCAAACCGCACAGACCGCTCGCACGAGCCCTACGACATACGCAGTAGCGGTAACTCCAACAATTCCGGTCACGCCATGTATTACAACAATTCTGCCAGATACCAGTGAAAACAAGGCAGTGAGGGAACTCCAAGCTACTACTATGGAACACTCCAGCACGCTAGCAGAACTACGGAAATGTTACACTACCTTAGCAACTACCCAACAACAATTGGCTAATAGCATGACTACCTTAAACACAGACATGAATACAAAATTTTCAGAACTAGTAAACACAAATCTGAAATTTCATGAAAGATTCAATGATATGTCGGCAGCGATCGAGAATCTACGCACGTCCTCCCCGACCAGACCAGTGAAGTTCTACAAAGGAAATCCTTGTCATACTGATACCATCCACTATCAAGGATAACTATTTCACACCTACATCGTTCAATCGTAACCATCGCTCCGTACCATCCTATAGGGACATAACCCTCACACCTAAAAACTCAGCGTTCTCCACCATCACTATCTATCACCAGTCGGTAGTGATTTTATACAATCTAATAACCAGAACTCATCTAATTCTACTTAAAATATATGTTATAACAACTGATTTGACCCTAACTCTGGAAAGCCCAGTAATAACCAGACATCAGTTAACGACATTGATTAGGTTCTTTCAACGACCTTCACAATACAATCACAATTATGTAATAGGGCCTATTATACAGCTTCAGAGCAGTCAAGAAAGCTTCCCGCATTCGAATAATATTCACAAAAAGGTAGCTAAAAGCCTAATCGCTACATACCCTGACCCAACGATACCAATATCCACCATTATCACCATAACACAACAAGGAGGAGCCTCAACTACTGAAATTATCGAAGTAGAAACCATCCAACCTCCCCTGATCACAAGATTCAATAATGTGATTTACCCTGCAGAGACCAGTATCAAAGGAATCATTAACTTTGCTCTTCACTTGCAAGAACGGCCACAGTGGAGGCCAAGTACAGCATTACCAACCAGACTCGGCACACATACATTAGAACAGTCCCTACCCGAATCATACCAAACACTGATAGAGAGAGCCATTAGCCAAGATCCTGATCAGGTACTGTTATATTGGGCCAACCAACCAGCCCAGCATATCACCTCTGCACATTTGAGAGAACTCATGTCACATGGCAGCATGACATCTGATAGTGTACTAAACACCTTCTTAGAAATCTTATGCCACGAAAACCCCACATCATATCTATCAACATTTTTCATCTCCATGCTCAGAGAACATAGGAACTGGTCTTGCCTCAGAAACTGGTTCGCCCCTTCCGAACTAGCGACACCATCCAGACCAACGCAAAATTCAACTAGACCTATTTTGATCCCATGCCATGTCAATGGCGTTCACTGGGTGGGAATCGTACGAAGGATCATCCGTAACAAAGTATGTTTTCTTTACGCAGATGATCTAAATCAAGAAACGACTAGGACAACTCTTCAGGAATTGCTTGCAGCAACAGCCGACGCCGAGTTCTACCCTCCAAATTCCATATGGATCAACTGTAAATCCATCACATACAGACCACACTCAAATGAATGTGGTCCACGTGTTCTACTAGCATTAACCATAATGAGCTTGCATCCCAACCCATCGGAAAATATGTTACTACCATATATGCACAACAATATTGCACAAATATGTCGCACTTGGATAACATCCTCCATACTGAATGGCAAGATCATTCTCCCCGAGTGGCTACACGGAGCAGCTGCATTATCTAGTAGTAGTAGTATTCCAGCGTATCTATTTTCATGGACATCAACTACGACAGAACAAACACCTAGCCAAAACAGAGGGACGACACCAAGTAACAAATTCATCACAAAAGCGACAAAAGGTCGATTCAGTAATAACAACTCCAATAAAAATAAGATCGTAACTCGTGAGAGACCGACCAATCTCAAACAGATCAGCAATAACTCTATGAAGAACAACTTGGGCAACATCAAACCTTCCTCACAGCCGCCAGTGAAAACAAGAGGCATCCAAACGACACTTCTCGACGCATTCACAAACACAACTCCCGAGGAACCAGACAAGGGAGTTTGGGGCCACCATCCCGCGGAAATCAACAATCAAGACACCTTAAGAATATTATTTTCCAATCCCAGAGGCTTGCAACTGTCCACTGATATCATGGAAACTCAGTTTAGTCTAGGTCGGGTCCATTCCCTTCATGCTGGCGTTTTATGCCTTGCAGAAACCAATCTCAACTGGGGCCATCCCCGCGCTCTTACTAAATTTCACGGACTAATTCGGAAGATTTGGAGACATACATCAGTCTCCAAATCGTACACCAAAGATGACTTTTCCTCCGAACGCCAACCAGGAGGGACCATTACTATGGCCTGCAATCACTGGACTTCAAGAGTACTGGAAAAGGGAGAAGACCCATTTGGACTAGGCCGGTGGTCGTATATTGTTCTGAGAGGTAAAGATACACGTAAAATATTGGTAATCACAGCCTATAGAGTATGCCGTCAAACAATCCAGTCAGTAGGAGTAAAAACCTCAAATGCTCAACAGTTTCGTCAATTATCAAAAACATTCAGAGATGCAGACCTGTCAGGAGACCCAATACCACGTCATCAATTCATTGTAGATCTACAGGGCTGGATAGAACACAAAATAGGTGAAGGTCATCAAATAATTCTTAGCATCGACGCCAATGAATCATTCAATCATACAGCGGGGAGTTTCACTCCAGTTCCATATACTCTGGAAAAACCTATTCCACTAAAAGGTCATGACGGATCGATAGCCACTCTGGTAAAAACTTGCGGCTTATGTGATCCCCTCCTACATCATCATCCTGATCAACCTCCACCTCCTACCTATGACAGGGGCAAGGACAAAATCGACTTCATTTTTGCCTCAATAGAGCTGCTACCCAGCGTGAAAAGAAGCGGCATATTTCCGTACAACACTATATTTATGAGCGACCATCGACCATGCTACCTTGATATCGACAGCGCTCTAGCATTCTCAGAATCCACCCCACAAATGGCCCCCCCACAGTACAGAGGTCTTCAATTACAGGACCCGAGGCCGGTAGCAGCATATATAAAGGATCTAACTAAACAACTAGACTACCATAAAATAACAGACAAAGCACAAAACCTACTAAACAGGGCTATAGACAATAATTGGACTGAATCACTCACAGATGAATACGAAAAATTAGATACCTTAATTACAGAAGCTATGCTACGAGCCGAAAAGAATGTATCCAAGAAAGTCTCAAAAACATACCAATGGTCTCCTTCTCTGCAGGCCAGCATTTCGGCTCTGTCCTACTGGAAATTAAGACTATCCCAGTTACATGGAAAAGCAATCTCAACACATACTCTCAACAAACTGTATAAGAAAACAATAATAAATCCAGTATTACAGCGCCAGCTACCTCTTGAAGAAGTCATAAAACAGGTGCGCCAGGCCAGAGCTACCTTGAAGGAACACCAAAAGAAACATGTAGAACTAAGAGAAAACCATCTCACAGAACTGGCAGAGGCAATAGTCTATGCTAGGAATCCCGCACTCATCGACCTGAAGAGACAGAAAGAATTCATCAAGCGATCCCAAAAGGAACTGAGGAGAATAAAACGTAAGGAAGCGCTAAGCAGGATGCACCGCCGCATCAAATACACTCTACATCCCGATATAGCAAGTGGCGGTCTAAACAGAATTGACATACCAAAATCCACCAATCTAGATCCTTACCCAAAGGGTCCAGATCCGAAAGTTTGGGAAGGTGCATGGCACACAATAAACGATCCAACTGACCTCGCCAAGCATGTATGCGCTGCCAATCAGCGTCAATATCATCAAGCAATCAATACACCATTTGGAATGGAACCTCTTGCGAGCGCCATAGGGTACAGAGCAGATACCCGACTAGCAGAAGATATCTGTAAGGGAGGCACATTACCAGCATCAATAAAGGAAAACCTACTCCCTGAGACGAAAGCTATATTTGACACTCTAGCACAACTGGCAGTATCACAACATCCCCAACTATCATCAATTATTAATGCCGACCAGCTCAAATCCTGCTATAAAGCCATGAGCGAGCACACATCATCATCGCCGTCCGGCAGACACCTAGGCCATTACAAAGCAGCCATCCTTTCCGACCCAATAGCTAGCATCCATAGTATTATGATGAGCATTCCCCTCACAGCAGGATTTTCACCAACCAGGTGGCGCCATATTGTAGACGTGATGCTCCCGAAAAAAGTTGGAGACTACCGCATCCACAGACTTCGTATCGTCGCCCTACAAGAATCAGACTTTAATCAAGCAAATCGACTGGCAATCGGTCGTCCATTGCAACGCCTAGTCGAATCAACCAACTTAGCACCGGACATGCAACACGGGTCAAGAGCATCGAAAAGGTGCCATAGTGCTGTTCTCAACAAGCAACTAACTTTTGAAATCCACCGATACGCCAAGAAACCTTTAGCCTATATAGAAAACGACGCAGTAGGATGCTACGATCGTATCATAAACCCTCTTGTCCTAATCTTCCTCCGCATTTTAGGATTACACCCATCTACAGTATCTTCCTTAGCAAAGACCTGGGAACAATCATACCACCGAATCAAAACGGCCTATGGTATTTCTGACGAAATATACTCCAATTCAGCCGAGACCCTACTGTTCGGTCCTGGACAAGGATCCACTATTGGTCCTTTCTTATGGCTCCTATGTTTTATACTCATTTTTCTATCACTGACAAAAGATACCCCTGCTATCCATTTGTCAGCGGTAGATTCTAGCCGCCCAACCAAGTATGTAGGGGAAGGCTTTGTAGATGATACAGGCTTAGGCACGAACCAGCAAACGCAATCTGAATCATTGATCGAAAACGTGGAACGACTAGCCCAACAGTGGGAGAAACTACTATATAGTACGGGAGGAGCATTAAACTTATCCAAATGTTTCTGGTTTCAAATGTCCTGGTCTTGGAAAGGAGGTAAAGCCGGTCTGGATTCAGTCAGGAACACCCCAGGGGTATTATACTTAACCTCTGAAGGCGAACTACACACAAAAGTAAAAATACCAAGAATAGAACCAACCTCGTCCTTCCGTACACTGGGAGTTCATTTATCCCCCTCCGGTTCCAACAAAGGAGCTCTAGCCGTCATGACTAGTTTTATCCTTGACTACTGCACTACCATCAAAGGGTCACATCTCAGCAGACAGGACGCTCTAATGTCCTACATTCAATACCTACTACCAAAGCTAAGGTTTCAACCACCAGTCCTATCACTTACAAAGCATCAATGCGACAAATTGATCTCCCCTATATACATGGCACTACTTCCAAAACTCCATGTAAATCGTAATACCTCCAGAACTATAATCTTCGGACCAGAACGTCTGGGGGGTCTATCCCTTCCGCATATCTACGTGGTAACGAATATTGATAAACTGCAGTTGTTTTTAGGTCATCTCCGGGTCAAAGACAGAACAGGAGATTTGATCCACATTGATCTATCATACCTCCAGTTACTATCTGGAAGCGGAACCTTCGTATTGAATCAGGATCCATCCAAGTGCAACTGGATAGAGCCGGGTTGGATACATTCCTTATGGATGTTTACATCACAACACTCCTTAACCTTTTACTACCCTGGTCAATGGCTGCCGACCCAGGCTAGGAAAAATGACAAGTTCCTAATGGAGCTGTTTATGAAACTCCAAAGCAACAATAAAGACATGGAGATATTAAACCGATGCCGACTATTTCTTCAAGTCATCACATTGAGTGACATTACCAATGCAGAGGGTGACCGGATCATTAAAGAAGCTAAAAAAGGCCGGCCTTTAGGGTCTAGGCCCAGTTCCCTACTGTGGCCAAACCAGGGCTCTCCCTCTCAAGCCGATTGGAAAGTATGGAGTCATTACATATCGCTACTGGAAGTGAACGGAAAGCTCCACTGCCCTCTAGGACCCTGGATAGGCCCGACTCATCAAACCTGGCATCATCAGTATGACCCATTAACAGGACTTGTCTACGACCTACAGGGGCCATCCTTAAAGTGCTACCTTCCTACGATTAGGCAGAATAGAATATTGCGATCTGGGCAATGGTATGACTTTAGCAGATATCAAGTTATTACTGAAGCCCCGGGCGACTTAATACCGGTAACTGTTTATCACCGCCCAGTAGCAACAGGGGCATTCTTCCAAATTGGCTCGAGCTCAAATGCCATACCACCACCAACACCTCAAGCTCAAGTTGGTATCCGTCCTCGTCAGTACTATAACCATTTAATACCAGTCCTACAAGACACACCATTGCATGAAATCATGTTGTCCCTGACCAATTCCGATTTGCTAGTCAGCGTCAAAGGCATAAGTACGAAAGACCGCCGCGGCACTTCTCAGTGGCTATTCGAATCGAATTCCATACACCACGAGGGGTCTAGTTCAATTCAACTTCAATGCTCTCGGTATCGAGCAGAACTCCTAGGCATACTAAGCGTCCTGTATATCATCTACAAAGGCGAACAACTTCAACCCGTGCCGTCACCATTTTCAATTCTTCTCCAATGTGGGCACAATAAAGCACTGAAAGAAGCCTTCAGGACGTCACCAGAAGGGATTACCACAGCTACACAAGCTAACAGTGACATCATTATGGATATTAGACACCTTAGACATCTCATCTCTATTCGAATTCAACCAATTTACGCCCAATCACAACTTGATCCACCAATGCCAACTCCTACTGTTCCAACAGCGTCGATCCATGAAATACTTCGCAACCCATCACTCAGGTATCCTGACGAAGCTATTAGCTACACCCCGCTATCACACGTCATCTCAATCTTCTATAACAACAAAGAGTTGACAGAAGACCTATATCCAACCATCAAAGATCTGGCCTACACTAAACCCCTAAAAGAGAAGCTTCAGAAGGACAATTCATGGAGTGAAGATGATTTTCAGTCCGTCGATTGGGATGCCTTTTATACCGCCATCAGACGTATTCCAAGGTCGCACAGGATATCTATCACCAAACTCAGTCATCAACTATGGAACACGAATCTACAAAATAGTAAATATTACAACCAATCTGAAAAATGCCCAATCTGCAAGTTAGCCACGGAAGATTTCAACCATCTGTTCCATTGCCCCCATCCTTCAGCTGATAATAATCGACGAGAAGCAGCGCAACATCTCATCAAAACCATTCAACCCTGTACTCCCCCTACACTTCTCGAAACCTTGGAAGTTAGCCTCAACCAGTGGATAACTGCGGGACAAGTACCCTCCTTTGGTGGATCAAGATTACCAGCAGTGGACATATTACACCAAGCAATCTGTAACCAGACAGATATAGGGTGGAGCTCATTTTGTAGAGGCCATGTCAGCCGGCACTGGCGTACAGCATTTCTCCTCCATTATCGTCCGAAGAAACCGCAGCCAGAGTCAAAATGCTCAGAAATAGCCGACAAATGGCTCAGCCTGTTATTGACCTCAGCTTGGACATTCAGCGAAAAAGTCTGGACATTTCGCAACAAGGTAGTACACGGACAACTAGAGGAGTTCCGGGAGAGCAAAATCATCCAGAACCTAAGGGGTCGAATCAAAGAACTATACTTTCAGTTTCGGGAAGACCCCTTCATGGTACCGCACACAAGGTCTCATCTCTTTAACAAGCCAATGGAAGCAACCTCTTCAATGGATAAAGACGGGTTAGCCTGCTGGATCAAATCTGTTGAAGAAGCCATACTAACACGAGAGCACCGGGACAAGCTGGAGGCGGTTCACTTAAAATCCACAATATATCATTTCTTTAAAACCAGAAGCCGTTGCCATAAGTCAAAAATACGAAAGCGGTACATTCCGAAGTTATGGGATGCACCTTTTTCTGCCAGATACTATCAAAGGTCTAAAACTGGCGGACTGAAATCTCGTCCGCTAAGGTATATCCCATCACACTCCATTACCACGAAAACGCGGTTGCGTAACAAGTCAAAAAGGAATCATGCACCACCGCATCCCACAAGAACCCTTTTGGAGTTTGGATTTCGGCAGCAACCTGTCCACCCCTTAATAGAACAAGATCGGAAAAAAGTTGAAAAGATGGATTATAGTGGGACATTAGTCTCCACCGCACCTTGATTGATTGAGTGACCAGCCCGAATCCTAGGACGCGGGACCGTGAAGTTACTATTGCTTTTGCCTTAGATAAATAACGGTATATAAATTCCTTGTTTTTCTTTCAGCAGTAGCACCATCTTTAGAAGAAGCAAAGGATTTTTTAGCAGCAGCAGCAGCAGTAGTACCATTACCAGCACCATCTTTAGAAGAAGCAGTGCCTTTTTTAGCAGCAGCAGCAGTGGTAGCAG
>Ga0209990_10003948_pt1 | contig 10660 bp, 9 predicted proteins | sample NOAtaG_6_FD_187304 | JGI IMG/M metagenome (GOLD analysis project Ga0209990, IMG submission 187304) | Freshwater lake microbial communities from Lake Erie, under a cyanobacterial bloom - NOAA_Erie_Diel5S_2200h metaG (SPAdes) (version 2) | ecosystem: Environmental > Aquatic > Freshwater > Lake ...
CTTCGGCTTCCTTCGGCTTCCTTCGGCTTCCTTCGGCTTCCTTCGGCTTCCTTCGGCTTCCTTCGGCTTCCTTCGGCTTCCTTCGGAAAGCTTCACCTCTGGCGGCTTTCCGAAGGAAGCCGAAGGAAGCGAACTTGTTTTGAAAAAAGCACGTCCTTCGGCTTCCTCCCGAAGGAAGGGCGTCCTTCGCTTCCTTCGGGAAGCTTCACCTCTGGCGGCTTCCTTCGGAAAGCGCCAGAGGTGAGGCTTCTTTCAGAAAGCGGGTAGCAGCTTCACCTCTGGCGGAAGCCGCCAGAGGTGAAGCTTTCCGAAGGAACAAGTTCGCTTCCTTCGGAAAGAGAGCACGCAGTAAGTGAACTAAGCTCTGCTACGCGAGCGTAAGCAGCATCGACGATTATGGTCAGAGACGTCCGGCCTTCGGAAAGGAAAGCACTCCGTAGTCATCGAATTTGCCAGCGGCTGCGCCTTAGAAGAATGTGTAATCATCGATTTCCAAAGGACGTACAATCCAAGATTTCCTAAGGACGGTAATGGTAATCTTAGATCACCATCTCCTTACGCTCGCGTTGCTGCACCTATGGCGCGAATCCTAGCTCAAGTTGTCTTCGTTTACTGCGTGAACGCACACCGGCTCGAGATCTACTGTCCATAGCAGTCCGGAGGTGAGCGGGGCCTTCAGTGATGCAAGGCAGTTGCGTCGCTACTACGCTTTCCTAGTTTTGCGTAGCACTATTTGATCTGCTAAGCAGATCGTCGATCTGCTTTCCATAAGATCAAGTTGCGGAGCACCATCACTCTTAAGTAGCACTATTGATGGTGATCTTCGATCACCATCAACAAGCATAAGGTGCGGAGCACCAGCACGCTCTTCCTTCGGAAAGAGGCCGTGCTGCGGGGGACGTGATGGCTTTCGGGAAAAAGATAAGTAGCTGTCTTCAAGATCACGGAACCCAACCAATGGCATCAACTTACGCTCGCGTAGCTTCACCTCTGGCGCGAAGCCGAGCTTATGCTCCGCATAGCGAAGCGAAGCAGAGCTTAGTTAGGTGACTGCGTGCGATCTGGGAGACGGTCGTCCTTCGGAATGCTCTGGTAACCTCTGGGTGCTTTCCAACCTACGGCGTCTTTCAGAGAAAAAGCTCGGGGTTCGTGGTACGTACGTAGTTCAGCCGCCTGGGTTCTTCAAGAGCACGTGATCTTGAACAACCCAAACTCAATAAGCGTAATTGAAAGAAGCGTCCTTCTAACGTTCCCCGCTTTCTGAAAAAAGCTTCAACAAGCTGAACTTGTTTCATCAAGCTCGGGTTTCTTTCAGAAAGCGAGGGGAGGGAGTTTTTCCCAAGGAAGAGCGTGCTACAAAGTAGTAAGGATGCGTCCTACGGGAACCTAGTAGAGGTCTGATAAGATCACGTGGCCCAACATGAGGCTACCTCAAAGTAGGCAAAGCATTTGCGTCTTTCAGAGATGTCTGTCCTTGGGCAACTCAGCCAGGTCGGCTACCCTTGTGACTACACATACTACGTATGCAAATACGTTGTATAATTGCAGCGCGAACACAGGCTCGGTAACATAATGGTAATGTAATTGTTTGCAAAGCAATGAATGCTGGTTCAATTCCAGTCCGAGCTTTATACGTGGTGAGCGTGGTCTCGGGAGCCGTCGAGTACAACTTTGGGTTTAACCCCCAGAGGGTGTGCTGTCCACTGTGTGTACGCCATCAACATCCGCCAAGTCTCCATACATTGTACTTGGGAACCGCCGTCAAAAAGACGGGCGGGCTTCGAGAAGAAACAAAGCTGAAGATCATCAGCGTCGCTGATGATGAAGAAAAGCGCGTCCCTCGTTGAAAGTAGGCGTCCTTGGGAGAACAAGAGTCATGTAAAACCGCGTAGCTGTTGACGTTCACGTCCGCGTGGATGGCAATCGTAGATTGCCAGGATCACCATCATCTATGTTCTGCTTTCCAAAGGATCGCGCAGCATAAGGTCTATGCGTGCTATCTTCCCTTCCTTCGGAAGGACGTGCGTCCTCCCGAAGGAAGGGCGTCCTTCGCTTCCTTCGGGAAGCTTCACCTCTGGCGGCTTGATGAACTTGTTTCTGAACGTCCTTCGGAAAGCTTCACCTCTGGCGGCTTTCCGAAGGAAGCGAACGTCCTTCGGGAAGCTTCACCTCTGGCGGCTTTCTGAAAGAAGCTTAACCTCTAGCGGCGTCCTTCGGGAAGCTTCACCTCTGGCGGCTTGATGAAAGAAGCAGAACTTGTTTCTGAACGTCCTTCGGAAAGCTTCACCTCTGGCGGCTTTCCGAAGGAAGCGAACGTCCTTCGGGAAGCTTCACCTCTGGCGGCTTCCTTCGGAAAGCTTCACCTCTGGCGGCTTGATGAACTTGTTTCTGAACGTCCTTCGGAAAGCTTCACCTCTGGCGGCTTGATGAACTTGTTTTGAAAAAAGCGCGTCCTTCGGCTTTCTGAACTTGTTTTGAAAAAAGCGCGTCCTTCGGCTTCCTCCCGAAGGAAGGGCGTCCTTCGCTTCCTTCGGCTTCCTTCGGAAAGCTTCACCTCTGGCGGCGTCCTTCGGCTTCCTTCGGGAAGCTTCACCTCTGGCGGGGTGGCGGCTTTCCGTAGGAAGCCAACTTGTTTTGAAAAAAGCACGTCCTACGGATTCCTCCCGAAGGAAGGGCGTCCTTCGGCTTCCTCCCGAAGGAAGGGCGTCCTTCGGCTTCCTCCCGAAGGAAGGGCGTCCTTCGCTTCCTTCGGCTTCCTTCGGAAAGCTTCACCTCTGGCGGGGTGGCGCTTCCTTCGGAAAGCTTCACCTCTGGCGGCTTGATGAACTTGTTCCTTCGGAAAGACGCAACTGCCTTGGAATACCTCCGTTATTCGCTTCCTTCGGGGGAAGCGCATGCATGATGGTGATCCAAGCTCACCATTCAAGAGGTAACCAGAGGTAGGGGATTGGCAAAGCCAATCCCCACCACAGGGTACCCTAGCTGCAGCGCAATCCGTCCCTCTTCAAGACGTACGTCTTGAAGAGGGACGTACGTCTTGAAGAGGGGCGGGCGTCTAACCATCCATTAAGATCATCATCTACGCGCCAAAGGACTGCAGATGAAAAGACGGCGCCCGTACTTTGGTGTTCTTGCAGAAAGCTGGCCGCCCCTTTACTGCGTATGTAAATACGCAGTATAGGGGTGATTGATGCACCACCGTCGGGGGTGGTTGGGCATCATCTTCGATGATGTCCACCACAGGTAAACGACGTAAACGTCAGTTACTCACAGAGATCGCCCAGAGGTGAGTGTTCCTAAAACGGCTACGCGGGTGCTCGTTGTGATCCAACATGAGTTGCGCGTACGCAGGAAGCTCAAGTGCCGTACACTCCAAGTGCGTAGCCGAATACGCGCAACCTACGGATGCAGGTCTACAAAGGAGGCGGCGCGACGTACGTCCGTGATTCAGAGATATGTAACGGAACCCGTCCGTCTTCCAGCTACCGAGTTCACTATGTGAACGTTGATCATCAGCTACGCTGATGATGAGGCGTTTACGTTATCAACGTTAGTACACACCCGCAGGATTCTTCAAGACGCTGTAATCTCGGTAAGCTCTGCTTCGCGCCAGAGGTGAAGCTACGCGAGCGTAAGAGCGCGTAACCTCGGTCATATCTCAAGTCGTGATTTTTGACATAAGCTCAGGAAGCGAATCCCACCCACACACGCCTTGCGTTGGGGGACTGTGTGTAGGTGGTTTACGTACGAACGCTAAACGCCCCACGTGGCGAGGTCACTCAAAGACGTTGGCGGGTCTCCTTTGGTGACCAACGATCTTGGGCGTCTCTTGGATGGTGATCCAAGATCACCATCCAAGCAACTTTCGTATCCGCGCTAGTCGGATGGACTGCGCCAAACTCAGAGCCAATGCGGCAAGACCTAGCGGTATTATGCTCCGCATAGCGAAGCGAAGCAGAGCTTAACAAGCGTCAAGTCCGTACGTCACGTCGAGACAATGCAACAGATACACAGGTTGCGCCTTTTAATTTGCAAGAGAGGTTATGTTGTTGCAATGTGTGCGCAGTTTACGTCGGGTTCAAGTATACTTGCTCGGGGACTGCCAGGGCAGCAACCATTTTATGCAACACAGTGAACAACCAGTTGCGGGGTTTGTGAACTGATCGAAAATGAATATCGTTCACCGCGGTAACTCCACTTCTTGCACAGTCAGGGGCGCAAGTGTCCCTAGTTCGCCGTGGTCGACTTGGTGATCGAATATCACCAGTTAGTGAGCCAAGCGGTACACCCCACGCCCACGTTCATTCTTTGCTAAGCTCTGCTTCGCTTCGCTATGCGGAGCATAAGCACGCACGACGGCACATCAAATGGGTATACAGCGTAGTAGACATCCAGTAAGCTCTGCTTCCGAAGGAAGGACGTCCTTTGGAAAAAGACATAGCTATACAACGTATTTGCTTCTTTCAAGTGCGGCTCCGCCGACGTAGTATGTGTATGCGGAGCAGAAACTGGATGTGTACACAATCTTCGGTCCTTTGTAAATCGATGATTACACATTCTTAGAAGGCGCAGCCGATGGCAAATTCGATGAATAATACAGTGTATTGGACATCATCCAAGATGATGGTGACCTACGCAGTATGTGTAAGACGGTCTATTTTAGTCAAGATCAATTGACCCAACCTCAGAGGTTTGTGTGTTGGCACCGCGTGAGACCTTCAAGACGGACATTCCGCCTAAGCACAAGCTTCTTTCCGAATGACGCCATAGAGACAGGATTCGCTACATACGCAGCTTTCCAAAGGACGCCCTTTCTGAAAGAAGCTCAGGAGGACGCCCTTTCTGAAAGAAGCTCAGGAGGACGCCCTTTCTGAAAGAAGCACAGGAGGACGTCCTTTCTGAAAGAAGCACAGGAGGACGCCCTTTCTGAATGAAGCACAGGAGGACGTCCTTTCTGAAAGAAGCTCAGGAGGACGCCCTAGCTGCTGCGCACTCCGTCCCTCTTCAAGACGTACGTTCCCCGCTTTCCGAAGGAAGCGAAGGAAGCGAAGGAAGCGAAGGAAGCGAAGGAAGCGAAGGAAGCGAAGGAAGCGAAGGAAGCGAAGGAAGCGAAGAAAGCGAAGGAAGCGAAGGAAGCGAAGGAAGCGATCTTCTTTCAGAAAGCGAAGGACGCCCTTTCTGAAAGAAGCTCAGGAGGACGCCCTTCCCGAAGGAAGCGCCAGAGGTTCCCGAAGGAAGCAACTTGTTTTGAAAAAAGCGCGTCCTTCGGCTTTCTGAACTTGTTTTGAAAAAAGCGCGTCCTTCGGCTTCCTTCGGAAAGCTTCACCTCTGGCGGCGTCCTTCGGAAAGCTTCACCTCTGGCGGGAGGACGCCCTTTCTGAAAGAAGCTCAGGAGGACGCCCTTCCCGAAGGAAGGGAAGAAGCTTCACCTCTGGCGGGAGGACGCCCTTCCCGAAGGAAGCGCCAGAGGTTCAACTTGTTACATCAAGCCTCACCTCTGGCGCTTTCTGAAAGAATCCAGCTTGCCGAAGGAAGCCGAAGGAAGCGAACTTGTTTTGAAAAAAGCACGTCCTTCGGCTTCCTCCCGAAGGAAGGGCGTCCTTCGGCTTCCTCCCGAAGGAAGGGCGTCCTTCGCTTCCTTCGGGAAGCTTCACCTCTGGCGCTTTCTGAAAGAAGCCAGCTTTCTGAAAGAAGCTTCACCTCTGGCGCTTCCCGAAGGACGCACGTCCTTCGGGAAGCGGGGAACGTACGTCTTGAACGTACGTATTGAAGAGGAACGTACGTCTTGAAGAGGGCCGCGCTTCCTTCGGGGGACGCGGGCTTGATGAAACAAGTTGAACCTCTGGCGCTTCCTTCGGAACGCGGGCTTCTTTCAGAAAGCGGGTAGCAGCGACGGGTGACCTTCCGATCCGCCCTTCTTTTCCCAAGGACGGACGTCTCCTCATCCCTCATCATCAGCGTAGCTGATGATCTTCAGAGACGCCTTTCTTTCAGAAGGCGGGAGAATTTACTAAGGAAGCTCGTGCTGGTGCTACGCACCTTATGATTGTTGATGGTGAGCTTCGATCACCATCAACAAGTTCAGAGGTAAACCCACGCTCTGCAAGACGGACTTGTTTCAGAAAGGATTCCTACGTCCTTCGGGGGACGGCTTACCTGTGGTGGGAATTGGCTTTGCCAATCCCCAACCAATGGTAACCTCTTGAATGGTGATCTTGGATCACCATCATGGATGCGCTTCCTTCTGTAAGACGTCCGTCCCCCGCGGGGAACGGAGGTATTCCCAGGCAGGTGCGTGTTGAAGCATGCACGTAGTAAGTGAACAAACCCGTCTTTCCTAAGGAAGTGCGTGATGGTGCTCCGCACCTTATGCTTCTTGATGGTAATCCAAGATCACCATTCCGAGTGCTTCGCAGTGCTTATTATGCTTCTTGTGCTTCTGAAAGAAGGCCGTCTTTCCGAAGGAAGAGCGGGCTTATTGATGGTGATACAAGATCACCATTCAGAGTGCTTCTTCATGCTTATTGATGGTGATACAAGATCACCATTCAGAGTGCTTCTGAAAGAAGGCCGTCTTGAAGAGACCAAGGAAAGCGAATCTGCTTTCTGAAAGAAGCGAGTGCCTTCCCCCGCTTTCCGAAGGAAGCGAAGGACGCCCTTCCTTCGGGAGGACGCGCTTTCCGAAGGAAGCGAACTTGTTTTGAAAAAAGCACGTCCTTCGGCTTCCTTCGGCTTCCTTCGGCTTCCTTCGGCTTCCTTCGGCTTCCTTCGGCTTCCTTCGGAAAGCTTCACCTCTGGCGCTTTCCGAAGGAAGCGAACTTGTTTTGAAAAAAGCGCGACCTTCGGCTTTCTGAACGTCCTTCGGGAAGCTTCACCTCTGGCGGCGTCCTCCCGAAGGACGGGCTTCCTTCGGGAAGCTTCACCTCTGGCGCTTTCCGAAGGAAGCCGAAGGACGTGCGTCCTCCCGAAGGACGGGCTTCCTTCGGGGAGCTTCACCTCTGGCGCTTTCCGAAGGAAGCCGAAGGACGGGCTTTCTGAACGTCCTTCGGGAAGCTTCACCTCTGGCGGCTTTCTGAAAGAAGCTTCACCTCTGGCGGCTTCCTTCGGGAAGCTTCACCTATGGCGCTTTCTGAAACAAGTTCGCTTTCTGAACTTGTTTCGCTTCCTTCGGCTTCCTTCGGAAAGCTTCACCTCTGGCGGGGTGGCGGCTTTCTGAAAGAAGCTCGCTGCCTTCGCTTTCTGAACTTGTTTCGCTTCCTTCGGCTTCCTTCGGAAAGCTTCACCTCTGGCGCTTTCTGAAACAAGTTCGCTTTCTGAACTTGTTTCGCTTCCTTCGGCTTTCTGAAAGAAGCTCGGCTTTCTGAAAGAAGCTTCACCTCTGGCGGCTTTCTGAAAGAAGCTCGGCTTCCTTCGGCTTCCTTCGGAAAGCTTCACCTCTGGCGGGGTGGCGGCTTTCTGAAAGAAGCTCGCTGCCTTCGCTTCCTTCGCTTTCTGAACTTGTTTCGCTTCCTTCGGCTTCCTTCGGAAAGCTTCACCTCTGGCGCTTTCTGAAAGAAGCTCGCTGCCTTCGCTTCCTTCGCTTTCTGAACTTGTTTCGCTTCCTTCGGCTTCCTTCGGAAAGCTTCACCTCTGGCGCTTTCTGAAAGAAGCTCGCTGCCTTCGCTTCCTTCGCATTCTGAACTTTCAGAAAGCGGGTAGCAGCGACGTAAGATATCACCCGTCCTTTGGAAAGGTGCGAATGTAGCCAAGCCAGTCTCCAACGGACGTTGATCTTCCATCGCAGGTGGTATATGATGATTGCTCTTCCTTCGGAAAAACGCTCGGGCTTCTAATAATGCGCGTAACGTCAAGGGTGAGCCTCCTTGAACACTATGTAACAGTTCGATAAGGGGGAGGCGCTTTTCTATTGATATTTGGGCAGTTCACGGCGTGCTTCGCACAACATCCGTCTTTTAGATCCCTTGTTACGCTCGCGTAGCTTCACCTCTGGCGCGAAGCCGAGCTTATAAGTAACTGGGTGTAGTAGAGTACAAGTGTGTCCGAGAGCGCTCGCTGTATGTCTAGTTATCTTTGACAAGGGTACGCATACTGCGTATGAAAATACGATCAAGTGAATCACATACTGCGTATGTCACATACTGCGTATACAATCTTCGATTGTAAATACATACTGCGTATTTCACAGATTGCGTATATAATCTTCGATTGTAAATACATACAGCGTATGTCACCATCATCTTCGATGATGTCCAATACGCTGTATTACGCTCGCGTAGCTTCACCTCTGGCGCGAAGCCGAGCTTACCCACCCTGCGGGGGTGTGCACCCCCCACAGGGTTTACGGACGTTTTTCAGAGAGCGCGCTGTGAACCAAGCCTTTTTTTCAAAGCCTCCGATGTCCTAGGGTAAGCGCTACTGCTAACCCACAGCCTCGATGTGGGTGTACTGGACAACGGATGCGCGTAGGTGCGGTGTGCAACTTTAGGTGCTGTGGTCTGAGTGGTTTGAAGGCGCCTGCCTTGAAAGCAGGAAACCGTAAGGTTTCGTGGGTTCGAATCCCACCAGCACCTACCCCCCCACCCCCCCCCTATACAACGTAATTGCATACGTAGTATGTGTACACACACACATTCGACAGGAACATTCGACAGGATGAGGGGGTGTTCTAAACGTACACGTTGGTGTTTCGAAAAACTAAGTCAACTGCTTTTCATCCAAGATCAAGATCTTGCACCAAGGGCACGCTACCCACCAACCTCCGCCGAGTTATGAAAGACCCCTAGAGAGAGTAGCGCTCCGACGTACCCCGAAGGTAGGTGTGGGTCGGACTTTTTTAGAACGCGCTTCCTTCGGACCCCCAAAGGAGGGGTGCAAAAGAACGTACGTGTTGTCGAGGGGTTCGTACTCCACATACAGCGGAGGTCACCATCATCTTCGATGATGTCCAATACGCTGTATTAACGGACACGCATGCTTCGTATGAAAACAAGACATCGCATGAAAACAAGACATCGCATGCTTCGTATGAAAAAAAGACCGCGTGAAAACAAGACATCGCATGAAAACAAGACATCGCATGAAAACAAGACATCGCATGAAAAAAAGACATCGCATGCTTCGCCATGCTTCGCCATGCTTCGCTATGCTTCGCCATGCTTCGCAAACCAAGGGCGTGAGACAGTCCAGGCCAAGCCGGTATCACACGAATCATAGAGGATGGTGATCCTTAAACGTAGTGGTGCTCCTCACCCCCGGAGGGGGTGATGTTCACTGATGGCAATCTTAGAATGCCATCACCATCATCTACGATCTGCTTTACAAAGGATCGGGCAGCATAAGGTCTATGCGTGCTATCTTTCCGAAGGAAGCGAACTTGTTTCCGTCCTTCGGAAAGCTTCACCTCTGGCGGCTTTCCGAAGGAAGCCGAAGGAAGCGAACTTGTTCCCTTCCTTCGAGAGGACGCAGGTCCCCCGCCAGAGGTGAAGCTTTCCGAAGGACGGAAACAAGTTCAGAAAGCGCGTCCTTCGGGGGACGCGCTTCCTTCGGGAAGCTTCACCTCTGGCGCTTCCTTCGGAAAGACGCAACTGGCAGGGAATACATGGAATACCTCCGTTATTCGAAGGAAGCGCATCCATGATGGTGATCCAAGATCACCATTCAAGAGGTTGCCAGAGGTAGGGGATTGGCTTTGCCAATCCCCACCACAGGTAACCATTCCCTCTCCGTTACCCTCCGCCCCCCTCTGTCCCTCTTCAAGACGTACGTCCTTCGGGGGACGAAGGGTAACGGTGTAAGATTACGCGTGGAGGGTGATCAAAGATCACCATCATCGACGATGATGGTCAGCACTCCTTGACCTTATGCTGCGCGATCCTTTGGAATGCAGAGCGTCGATCTGCTTTCCAAAGGATGGCGATCAACAAGCCCAGAGGTAAACCCGCTCCCTCTTTCCGAAGGAAGCGAACTTGTTTCCGTCCTTCGGAAAGCTTCACCTCTGGCGGCTTGATCAACTTATTTCGCTTCCTTCGGGAGGACGTGCGTCCTCCGGAAGGAAGGGAAGAAGCTTCACCTCTGGCGCTTTCCGAAGGAAGCGAAGGATGCCCTTTCTGAAAGAAGCTCAGGAGGACGCCCTTTCTGAAAGAAGCTCAGGAGGACGCCCTTCCCGAAGGAAGCGCCAGAGGTTCCCGAAGGAAGCAACTTTTTTCTGAACGTCCTTCGGGAAGCTTCACCTCTGGCGGCTTTCCGAAGGAAGCGCCAGAGGTTCCCGAAGGAAGCAACTTTTTTTGAAAAAAGCGCGTCCTTCGGCTTCCTCCCGAAGGAAGGGCGTCCTTCGGCTTCCTCCCGAAGGAAGGGCGTCCTTCGGCTTCCTCCCGAAGGAAGGGCGTCCTTCGCTTCCTTCGGGAAGCTTCACCTCTGGCGGGGTGGCGGCTTTCCGAAGGAAGCCGAAGGAAGCGAACTTGTTTTGAAAAAAGCGCGTCCTTCGGCTTCCTTCGGAAAGCTTCACCTCTGGCGGCTTCCTTCGGGAAGCTTCACCTCTGGCGGGAGGACGCCCTTTCTGAAAGAAGCTCAGGAGGACGCCCTTTCTGAAAGAAGCTCAGGAGGACGCCCTTTCTGAAAGAAGCTCAGGAGGACGCCCTTTCTGAAAGAAGCTCAGGAGGAC
>Ga0209990_10003949_pt1 | contig 10659 bp, 8 predicted proteins | sample NOAtaG_6_FD_187304 | JGI IMG/M metagenome (GOLD analysis project Ga0209990, IMG submission 187304) | Freshwater lake microbial communities from Lake Erie, under a cyanobacterial bloom - NOAA_Erie_Diel5S_2200h metaG (SPAdes) (version 2) | ecosystem: Environmental > Aquatic > Freshwater > Lake ...
AACTCTTGGCTAATCCTAATAATCCGAGCTTTGGTTTTATTATTTTTTGATTTAAATTCATAACTTTTAACCTCCAGTTATTGTCTTCTCAATTATACAACTGTAAGATTAAATTTCAACTACTTCAAATTGTATACTTTTTTCATTTAAGCAATATAGATTTGGTGAACAATTCACGCAGTTGCTCAATAGTTATCTCCTCTGTAAGTAGCAATTCCAGCAACTCAAACATTTCAGCTAGCATCAACGCGCGAACGTCACATTTAGCTTCTGCTTTTATGCTATCAATAATTATACGTCTTTCTTCATCATGTAATCCCAATACTAACAGCTTATTCATCAAGCACCTCTTGATAATCGTTGATACAGCTGAGCCACATACTAACAAATATTGCAATCTATAGTCAATGGCCTTTTAAAAAACGCCATTTACAGTGGATTATTGAGCACTATTTAAAACATAAAAATACTACGTTCAACAAAGTTTTTGATATCACCAACTTTTTTCCTTCGAGCCAACATAAATTATAATAAATAAAACAATTACGCATGTCAGCAAGCCGATGCATTTCTTCTAAAATGGCCTCAACTTGGTTGTGTATATCTTATCCCCCGCTGCTTCTTTAAAGTAACCGTTTAGTCTAGGTATAATGTACTTCATCTGAAGTTTTCACTTCAAATCCTCGAGTTTCTTATAACTGATATCATTTGCATTTAACACCAATCTTAGGTTTAGGTCCACACGCTGATTTTGCACTACAACGTAAATTTTGGAGCTGGAAACGTTATTAAACAAACAAGCTCAAAGTACGTTCACAGCGAGTTTTTACAAGAATTTTGATTTCCTCAACTATAGTATTATCAACTTCTATTTGAGCTAAATTATTTAAAACTATTTTTGTTAAGTCTACTATCCTTTCTTTTACTCTAGGTTTCGCGAGCCCAGTATCTATAGCCAATTTTCCAAAATGGTTTGGCCGTACTCTTTCAGCTATATATTCTCCTCCGATTTTCATCGCCATTTTATTACTAAGCTCTGGATAATACGCTGTGCTTATAATATCATATAAGGGCGCTAGCCTAACGTCATCTTTGCTAAAGTATAAAAATGAGAAATTCTTCCCATGCGCATCATTATTACCAACTAAAAAATTAAATATTACCGCATCTAATAAACGCTGCAAATCTATAGCTGGCCTGCTTGATATTTTACGTACCAGATTAAAGCATGTTTTTAAATTAGGGCCTCCCTCAGCTTCGTATTTCATTTCTGAAATTATCCCTAGTGCTTGGCAAAAGTCTTCCTGGTGCAAACGCACTTTTTTACCATCCTTATTAATTTTACGATCAAACCGCTCTATCAGTAAGTAATTCATACCCTTTACAGAAGCCACTTCTGCATTGGCAACATGTAAACCTGATAGCTTAGCAAGCTTTAGGCATATGTATTCATTAAATATTAGCCCCTGAAATCTTTGATGCGCTGGCTTAATAATATGAGTACTAAGGGCACCGTCAATCGGTATAAAAATTTTGTTATTTTCAATATAAACCGCGATCTTATCTTGTGCACCAGCAAGTGATAATCTTATGCCATCCTTACCTGCCATAAGTGGCTTTATGGGTAATTCTTGTATTATATTAGCTAATTCTTGCTCAGTTAATTGCTTATACTTACCTGCATGGTTATCTAATTGCTCCCCTGCTGGGAGAAAAATAACTGCTCCAGCACATTCCCCGCCGATTTCTTTTAACAGTGCAAAATCATTACCAACACTAATACCTAAATTGCGGGCTATAATATCGCGCTTGCCTTCTTCTGGCAAAATGCCAGCAAAATAACCACGACATTGTTTTTGCTTAAAAGCCTCCTTTCGCAAAGGCAAAGATTGTGATAAAGGCATAGCATCTGAATTAGTTAACCATGACTCGCTATAAGTAAAAAGCATTTGCCCATGCTTATCCTGCACCAAATGGCCAACGAAATTATTGTGCAAATATACATCTAAAATTTTGCTCATTCGTCATAACTTTGCTTATAAGTTGGTATAGTAAAGTTGATTCTTACTCCTAATGTCCGTAATACATCAAGGGCTTTCCCCAACTGGCAAGTCTCTTTTCCTTGCTCTAGCTCAATAATAAAACGGATGCCTGTACCAGCTGTTAAAGCCAATCCTTTCTGGGTGATACCCATATTACGACGTGCATTTTTAACTAATTGACCAATATACTTAGGTGTATATTCCATAATAACTAATCTAATATTCCCATACGGTAAGAGTAACATCAAATCTAGCAAAAAGCAACTTTAATGTTACTATTCGGTAATATTAAGTTATATTAAGCACTAAAACAGATTAATAATTACTGATAGGGAATATTATATGTGAGATTCACAGACATCATTTCAATGAATTGATAGCTAAATTTCTATTATATCCATGAACTAAAATATGTTCCTTAGAGGGGTCATATCTTTTGCTTACTTCTTCATGTAATGGTGTTTTGAACATTAATTCTGTATACTTTTCATTAGGTGTTTTGCCACCTAATGAGCTATGTGGTCTGTTCCAATTATAATAATGTTCCCAATATCCTAATTCTTCTTCAAGATTAGGGTTTTTTATGTTTATACTCGAATAAAATTCATCAAGGTCAGTGCGTTGGCTGCGTTCTACTTTGCCATTTAAATGGGGAGATGCTGGTTTAGTAGGCCTAAACTTAATGCCATATTCTCTTAATTTTTCCTGTACCTCATAGGCAAAGAATTCTTGCCCCCTATCTGTTTGAATACGTTGTATAGGAAAGGGCATACGATCCAGAACTTGTTCTAAAAAATCAAGGGTATTAGCCGCTGTTCTTCGCTTATATAAAGCAAGTACTTTATACCTTGTGCAATCATCTATTGCGGTGTATTGATATAGATTGTTAGCAATTTTACACACGTCCATTTGGACCCTTTCCCCTGGAAGATTACAGTTATACCTCTTGGGGTGCTTTCTATAATGCCTTTTTTTCTGAAGATAGGGAACCGCATGTTTTTTAAAAATTTTATGTATGGTAGCTAATGACAGTGAAAAATTATGTAGCCTTTTAATTTCACTTTGGATACGATGTACTCCTAATTTACGCTCTTTACGTAACAATAAAATCAGTTCTTCATATTGAGGCGTGACCTTAGATGCAGGCGTGTTATGTGGCCTGCGGCTAAGCTCGGTTAGCCCAGATAAACCTTGCTCTTTATATCTCTTGAGCCATTTACATAGCGTCGGACGGGATATACCATATCGCCGACATACTATCCCTGCATCTTTTGTTGCTTCATAGAATTTAACCCAACTAAATCGAGCCTTTTGTAACCGATCCATTGCTTTCTTTAACAGTACCTGCTTTGATTATTTATACATAAAAATTGAAACAATGTCTATGAATCATACATCTTAGGAGAGTGCCCTTCAGCAATGAGGAGCGCTTATCCGACAATCATTAACTTCTCCGTTTATTGTTATACTCCCCACGCCACGAGCTAGGCTCGATAAACTCACTTGCCCAAACTCCTCGATTATACCATCTTGCTTGCCATTCTTCCAAAATAAAACTTTTATCATAACGCGTATACGCTATAGCATATCCTTGTTTTACCATTTCAGCGTTGATATTGAGATCACCAACATAACAATAAGATAAATGCCTTTGATATTTATCCTTGCCTTCGTTTGTGCAGGCAATTTCTTTACCTGCAGTAAGTGCCTTTAACTTTTCTGCGGCAGCAAGACCGCAGGGCCATATTTTCCCATCTATTCTTTGCTTGCATGTTTGTTTCATCTCTGGCGCATCTATGCCTTGCAACCTAATCTTTAAGTTATTTAAAATAATTGTATCGCCATCTATAATGTCTATTAATGAACTTTTAAAAACTTGTTCATCTAAATCATGTAAATGCCATCCTAATGTAATTGCAATAAGCAGTACTACCACAATGCCATACATGGGAAGTTTTATAAATCTTCTGATTATAATTTTTTTATTCAAATTCTCAGCTCCAACTTGCCTAGATATCTTATATAATGGCATCCTCGGTAAATGCATTTAGTTATTACTTATTTTTTATTCATTTGTTCAGTTTAAAATATTTACCTAATAATTGGTAGCCTTAACTTGTTATTCCTCGAATCAAATGAGCTCTCGCACGCCGCTTGGCTAAATTTCGGTATACTCCTAGTTATCTATGAATAACTAATTCATTACGGTGACCATTGCTAATTTGGCCTCTAGGCTGAATGGAATTAGCAATTGAAGTTATTCCTTCTATACCAATAGAATTATAGTTAAGATTTATTAGCTTCAACGTTGTATTTATAGCCAGCATATCAGATATCGCATCTGCCCCCATATCTTTAATACTGTTTCTTTCCATAATTAATATACGCAATGAACTATTTGTTAATAGACTATCCGCTAATGCCGTGCACCCTTCAGAACTGATTTTATTACCTGCTAAATTAAGATAAGTAATTTTGCGATTCTCTGATAATATTTTAGCAATAATAATAGCTCCTTTATTCCCCAAAGCATTTTCACTGACGTTCACTTCCTCCAAAGCTGGATGCTTCTGCAAAACAGCAGCTATTTTTATTAAACCTATACCACTAATCAGATTATGGGATAGGTCAAGAAATCTTAAATTATAATTGTGACCAATAATATCACCTAATCCAAAGCAACCCCGATCAGTAATAAAATTGTGCCCCATAGCTAATTTATGAATAACTCGATCGCATTTTCCCAACACTTCAGCTATTTTTTTAACATCTTTGTTATTTATTCCACAATTTGTCAATTGCAAAAGACCTTCATCGCGCTTTTGCTTTAAACCTAATTGATCAATTACAGAGCCGCTGATATGATGTGGCTTAGTTTTCGGTTTTTTAGGGGTGATTGGTTCTGGATACCGCTTGTAGCAAAATATAAAATATGATGTTTTGTCATATTTGTATATATTAGCTTCCCCTGTTTTTACAGCATCAGAATAATATCTTTTTTCTGTCTTCCTAAATTTTATCTTTTCTGGCTTAGGAGTAATAATCTTACCCAATGAATCAGAATCTAATTTAATTTTACTATTTAAATTGCGAAATAATTCTATCAAATCTAAAGGCATATAATACAGCCCGTTGTTATGTATTTCTGATACTATCTTGGACGTTATATAGCGAGATTCTTCCTGATCGCCAGTAAAAAAAGACTCTATGTCATGACCCCTAATTTCTAAAAATTCTTTGGGATAGCTAATTTTAATCTGCTTACCATACGCGCAGGCAATTGCGATCTCTGTATTACACAATTGACGATTTGCTTTAATTTTTTTCCTAATAACTTGATATAAAGGCAGAGCTTTTGAAGCAAATACTATTGCTTGCCCATCATAGTATTCTGCTAATGTTCCTAATACTATTCTAAAATAGGCTTCTAGAATTTTTTGTATTTTTTTTTCAAAACTGCGATGATGAATACCTGATTGTTTCTCAACTAGTAGAGCTTGTAAATGAGTGCACACCCTTATTAGCTCTTCTCTTCTTTCATAACCTGCTATTAGTTTGCTAGAATTGATAAAATCTCTTAATTCCTGTACAGTTAATACTGAACAAATAACAAAAGGATCAAAAACAAAATTCTCTAAACTATGCCTTGGTAATACTACAACTTTTTTATCCAAACCATTATTCGCCAGAAATTTATAATTGATATCATAATCTCTATCAATAATGCCATATGCGTATTTATATATATCACCTTCATTTGCTAACCAGCCAGCCGATAAATGAGATAACCTTTGCAAAACTGCCTTATATCCTCCTTCCTCGCCAAGCTGCGCTGCAGGATAAAATGAAAGCTTTATGCGCGTTGATGACATCATCGGAAGCATAAAAAAATCTTTTAAAGAAAAATATATACTTTTGTAAAATTTTGCATCTATCCCTGCTTCTAAGTAAACAGCTCTACTTATTCCTTTAATTCTAAGCCACCGCTCCAAAAACTTTTGCTTTTCCTCTTTGCGCTGCTTTTTTGACGTACTAGCTTTGCTCAGCATATGTTGCGCACCATCTATTTCAGCACTATCAATAACAGCTGGCTTCCTCTCTTCTTTGCGCAACTTTTTCAGCATATCACCAGATAAAATAATATTATAATGTTCTCCTGTATAAAATAATTCAATCTCTGGTATTTTCTTGTGATCATTAAATATGCGTCCTTCTTGGGTAAGCGTAATTTTTATATTTAACACACGTGCTAATATATCTATTTCATGCTCTCCACCCCAAGCACCTCCTTGCTGCATCATCTTAATATAGCGCTTAAAAAGATGATCTTTTTGTTTTTCTAAATCTACTAACAATCGTTGCTTGACCTTTTGTTTTTTGGCTTTTTGATAAGCTTGCCGTTTGCTATCTATCTCCTCAGCCAATTCCCCTTTTAAACCTCGTAAACTCTCGCCCTCAAAGCTTTCTGCCATTGTTACCTTATTGCGCAACTCATTAAAAATTTCTTCGCGATACAGCGTAGCAGAAAAATGATTCTCAGGAGAAATGAGCCGCCGTAAAGCCAGATGATTTAACTGTTTGTGAATAATATGGTGTACAGGGCAAACTAATTTACCTCCTAACAATATAGCATTAAATAAACAATCCCCATCCGCTTTTAATTGTATTACACTTGCTTCAGTAATGCCTTCAACTATACCTGCCACTAAAGCTTGATTTAGTATTATTTTTAGATGTGTCGACAAATTCTCTTGCAATCTTTCTGGTAAGCTAAATTCTGATTTGGCTCTAAAAGATTTATCCATATATCCAATATGGTAGCTCATAGTTTTTTTCTCTTCTTCCTCAAGAAGCTCAAACTTACCTAGTGATGATAATGGTTTTAACGTAGAACTTGCAATACTTTTGGGTTCACTAACTTTTTTTTGAACAAGCAAACTATCTAGCAAAGCCTGCACCTCATCACTTACTTTGGTTTTACGTAAATTTAATTTTGATAATTTAGCATGATTAACTAATATTTCTTTGAATGGCAAGATACCTTTATCGTTAATGCCCCAATTATATGCTAAAATTAGTTCCTTAAGTGTTTGATTAACTTTTAGAGCCTCTGCTAATCTTATTGCACCTTTGTTGCTTACTTTATTACCGCCTAGCCCCAAAACTTGCAAAACCGTGTTTTGCTCCAAAGCCTTGGCAATGTAAATTACCCCTTCGCTGCATAACTTATTACTTGATAAATTTAGTTTCTTAAGGGATGAATTATGCCTTATAATGTCACCTATAAATGGTGCAGCTGCTAAACCAATTTCATTATTGCATAATTCCAATTGTTCAAGTGAGGTATTATGCTTTAATACTTCCGATAACTTTTTTATTTCTTCTAGTGTAATATTGCTATTAGTTAGATTTAGTTTTTTGATTTTACCTGCATTTAAGTCTTTAATTACTTTTATCAAATCCATTCTCTTTAAACCTCACTTTCTCAGTTATTAATCAATGCTGCAGCTAAATTTTTTGTAAATCACAACTATTACTGGCAAAGACAGATGATAGCTACATTAACAATAGATCGACTTTAAGGCAATAATTTTAAAAAAACGCTAGCAAATATTGAAAAATTGTTATTGCTAAGCACGAATTAGCGGCTTAAACAAAGCTTGCAAATCACTAACGCTAAATTTCATTCTTCCTACCCCTTCCGCAAAAAGATTATCAATTATTTGTTACTTGCATTATATTCCTAAACCCAAAACTCGGCTAAAATCAACTAATGGTTAATTAGTAATCATAATAGTTAATGCAACTTCTTTTTAAAAAGTAACTGCTGAGTTAGCTGAAATAATGTTTCATACCTAGATTTTTTGTTTATTTAACCAAAGCAGCTTATGCACGCCTGGCCTATTTTTATAAAATCTTGCTTACAACTTATATCTATTGGTAAACAACAGATTTACTCCCTAAAATACCAATTTCACCTGAGCTTTGAAAAATAAATGAGTTGCCAAACACACTAAGTTAAATACCGCGAACAAAACTATGTGCAGAAGGTGTTGGACTACACAATTTTGAATGCAATAACTCCTTTATTTGCAAAACTTTTTCACTATCTGGATTCATTTCTGCATCTTCAGCATTAATACTAATAGCAGTGATCCCCTTTTTATTGGGTTGCTCTGGGTTAGCACTATATTCTAATAATAGTTTTATCATATCTGAATGTCGGCAAAACGTTGCTATATGTAATGGCAAATTTCCATAAATTCCTTCTGCCGCGTTAGGGCTAACACCGCTCTTTAATAATCCTTCCGCTTCAGCTAATTGGTTATTAGCTGCCGCTTTATACAACTTACTTATATCACTTTTTTCTTCAAAAGTTGCCCTTACCTGTCTGCCAGGTGATACTCTATCTGCCCAAGAAATCTTTTCTTCTTTAATACCAGGTTTCACTAGCTCTTTTTGCTCTTCTTCAATCATTAATAAAAGATTGTCCACCATTTCTCTCACTTTTTTATTAACAAAATCACAAATATTTAGTCGCTCTTCATCATTTATATTGAAGCTTATTCCCATACATCTAAGGCCTTCAATAATATTGGGAAAGTCTTTTTTTATTAAAGCACACAATAACTTAGCTTCTTGAGAATCATCTTTATCACCCTCAAGCAGCTTTGTTAAAGTTTCCTTCAAACGTTCTTTACTATCCTTATCATGCCTAATTACTCTATTTAATAATTTGGGTATATTAGCAACCACTTGCCGGATTTTAAAGCTATTAATATCTGTAATTTCATCATATTCATTAATTTCATAATCACATGGGCCATATATCTCTTGAAACTCATCTATCCACTTGCTTGGCTTCTGTATAATTTTCATACCATAAACTTTCTCTTTCATAATTTGTCCTCACTATTATATAAATATTCTATTATTATCTTTGTCTTAGACTAAGCATAGTTATATGTTCTACATTTTCTTCTGACGAATATCCTTCAAATCTTTTTTGATCTTCTAAATCCGCTTCAATTTCTTGAAGACTATCATCGATGTCCTTCTTAAAATTCTTGCTACTTATAGCAGAACTCCATCCTTGAGCTGTTATAAAAATAAGGATAAATTCTTTTAACAATCCTTCTTTATATAGCTCGAGCTCAGGATAAACGGCAAATACAATAAATAAATGTCTAGCAGTTATTTCACACAATCTCTTATAGTCATTGCTTCGCACACACTTTGGCTTTTTGCCAAGTTTTTTGGCCATCTCTTTTATTTCCTCATCTTTTATATATGGATAAAAAAACAAATCATTTATTTTTTTCGCTATATCTTTATATGGCAACTTCATTTTGCCATCAGATAAATTCTCTAACAAAACTGCCCTATCATCTAAATACTTTAATGCCCCAGCTTCCTCACCAGCAGGAGAGCCATGATATTTAGGATAAGATGTATCTGGTATATGATTATAATGAGTTAACACACCCCTTGTTATCTGCCCTATCTGCTCACACATCGCATTGCAATTTGTTATATATGTGTGCGCCATTAGATCACGGCAAGTTTCTATAATCTCTTCATGTAACATTAATGGAGTATTTTCATCCGCCGTTGCATCGCTTAAGCCCAAATCTAACAAACCTAATTTTGATTCTAATGCAACTAATTTATCTTTTGAATAACGATTTAAATTATATTGCTTTTGAACAATTTCCATTAACTTCTCTATTTTATCTGCAAAATCACCATTTATCGCTTTTAATTTAATTATATACTCAAAAAGCTCTAACCTTTGCTGGCGAAGCAAATCTAAATCTTCTACCTTTGTTATCAATATATTTCTAAAATGACGCTTTATCCCTCTTTCTACTAGTCCATATGCAGTAACGTGATCTCCCTGTTTTTGTTTATGAACAGATGTACCTCTCCCGTCTATTCTAAATTCATATTTAGCACCATCTTTAGTAACAAAAGTTGCTAGAATCATGTCACTAGGCTTTATATCCTCGGTAAATACGGGTTCATCATATTTTTGATCCATTATTTATAACCATATTTTTATTAATATCGATCCAGTTACAGCCAAGCCGCTAGCTAAGCCTTAGTACATTACCACAACTTCACTTCTCAGTTAACGCAAGCTAAAAAAAACTATTACGTTTGGATTAGTCTTACCGTTACTATACTTAAGGTATAATATCTCATCATTTCTTCAAATACAAGTTATTTGCTATAAATAAAAAATTTGCATCATTTTTAGTATAGCAATAATTTTTACTGCTTTGACATACGATGCAGTTGCTTATTAGATTTAATAAATTGCGCTTAAAAGGTTAAATTATATATGTTATGTATGTGATAACCATGCTGAGCTTACCAATTTGTATTGTCTATAATGGTCAGATCATTTTAATCATGGCTATTATCATAAAAAATTGTTCTAGCATCGCACATTGCATTAAATTCATCGTGACCTTCATAAATCCTCGTGCACGTATTAACTTCATCATTTTGAAACATATTATGCTTTAAAATACCGACAATTTCTTTTACCTCTATCGTTAAAGGAGTAATAATATTATCTAAAACCCTATTTTCTAATTTATAATAAGCTAGT
>Ga0209990_10003951_pt1 | contig 10653 bp, 9 predicted proteins | sample NOAtaG_6_FD_187304 | JGI IMG/M metagenome (GOLD analysis project Ga0209990, IMG submission 187304) | Freshwater lake microbial communities from Lake Erie, under a cyanobacterial bloom - NOAA_Erie_Diel5S_2200h metaG (SPAdes) (version 2) | ecosystem: Environmental > Aquatic > Freshwater > Lake ...
CGTGCGCTGCGCGCCGAGCTCGAGCGCGAGGGCCATGCGTTCCGCTCGAAGAGCGACACGGAAGTCCTCTGCCACATGTTCGAATCGACCGACCTCGCGCAGTGCGCGCGGCTGTCGGGCATGTTCGCGTTCGCGGCGTGGAACTCGCGCGAGAAGAAGCTCGTCCTCGCGCGCGACGCTTTCGGAAAGAAGCCGCTGTATGTCGCGGAAGGAGACGGATGGTTCGCGTTCGCGAGCGAGCTGCAGGCGCTCGAGGCGCTGCCGTTCTTCGAGCGGAGGATCTCGCGCGACGCGATCGCCGCGTATCTCCTCGTCCAGTATGTGCCGACCGAGCTCGCGATCTACGAAGGCGTCGTCAAGATCGACGGCGGCGAGGCGGTCGCGATCGACTTCGCCGAACGCGGCTGGGAACGCAGGCGTTTCTTCGAGTTCGAGCCGCGTCGTGCCATCGAGGCCGCGCTCTCGCCCGACGAGGCGAAGGCGCGGCTGCGCACGCTCGTGCGCGAGGCCGTCGAGAAGCGCCTCGAGAGCGATGTGCCCCTCGGCGCGTTTCTCTCGGGCGGCGTCGACAGCTCGCTCGTCGTCGCGGTGATGGCGAAGGACTTCGGCCGGAAGGTCGACACCTTCTCGATCGGCTTCGACGATCCGCAGGCCACCGAGCATCTCTTCGCGCGCGAGACGGCGCGGCTCCTCGGCACGAACCATCGCGACGAGGTGCTGTCGCCCGATGCGCTCTCGATGCTGCCCGAGATCGCATCGCGGCTCGACGAGCCGAACGGCGACTCGTCGTGCCTGCCGACGCTGCTTTTGTCGCGTTTTACGCGGCAGTTCGTCACGGTCGCGCTCTCGGGCGACGGCGGCGACGAGCTCTTCGGCGGTTACGGGCGCTATCGCGACACGCTGAACGAGACGGCCGCCGACACGAGCGGCTTCTTGTCGCGCCTCGCGCTGCGCCTGCGCGGACAGCGCGCGACGACGGTCGCCGACCGCTATCTCTCGCCGCGATGGCTGATGTTCCAGCCCGAGCGCGTGGCGGAACTCCTCGGCACGCCGGTTCCGGCGCGCGCGGCCGCGGAACTCGCGGCATGGCGCGCGATGCTCTCCGACCGGAAGCGCACGCCGCTCCAGCGCATGCGCGCGCTCGACGCGTGGACCTACATGCCGGGCGCCGTGCTGCCGAAGGTCGACCGCATGAGCATGCAGTGCTCGCTCGAGGTGCGCTGCCCGCTGCTCGACAAGGACCTCGGCGCGTTCGCGGCGACGCTGCCCGATGCGCTGCTGTGGCAGCCGCCGCAGGGAACGAAGTGGATCCTGAAGGAACTCGCGATGGAGTACCTCCCGCGCGAGTGGATGGAGCGGCGCAAGATGGGCTTCGGACTTCCGACGCGCTGCTGGTCGCAGCCGGCGCTCCTTGCGCTGGCGGAGAGTTCGCTCGGCCGCGACGCAGCGCTGCGCGACCATCTCGACGGCGATGCGCTCGACCGGTTCGTCGCGGAGCAGCGCAACCCGAACTTCTTCTCGATCTACCGGCTCTGGCCGATGCTTGTCCTCGAGCTCTGGCTGCGGGCGCGGCGATAATCTCCGCGCAACTTCGGTGAGGAAACGGTTTGCGTTGGATTGCACCGCGCGCGGGAACCTAGGTCGCGGCGCGCGTGAGCATCGAGCGCGGCGCGCGTGAGCATTGAGCGCGGCGCGCTTGGCGGATAGACTGCGCCCCTTCAGAGTCTTCCTGCGGTTCCATGCGCGTCGTCCACCTCATCACCACGCTTGCGATCGGCGGAGCGGAGCAGATGCTCGTGAAGCTCCTCCGGGCGATGGACCGTTCGGAGTTCGAGCCGACGGTCGTGACGCTCGTGACCGATGGCGCGCTGATCGAGGTGATCCGCGACATGGGCATCGAGGTCCGCAGCCTCGACCTGCGCCGCGGCGAGGTCAGCCCGCGCGCGCTCAGGCGCCTCATCACGATCCTCCGCGCGACGCGGCCCGACATCGTGCAGTCGTGGATGTACCACGCGAATGTCGCGGCCAGCATGGCTCGGCCGTGGCTGCCCCGCAAGACGGGCGTGGCGTGGAACATCCGGCAGTCGCTCTACGACATCTCGAAGGAGCGGTTCCTGACCCAGGCCGTCATCCGATCGGGCCGAGTCCTCGCGCCGCATGTGGACGCGCTCGTCAACAACTCGCATGTCAGCCGCGAGCAGCACGCGCAGATCGGCTATCTGAACACGCGCAGCCTCGTGATTCCGAACGGATTCGAGATCGACAGCTTCCGCCCGGATGCGGCGGCGCGCACATCGTTCCGCAGCGAGCTCGCGGTCGACGACCATGCCGTCCTGGTGGGCATCGTGGCGCGCGTCCACCCGAGCAAGGATCACGCGAACTTCTTCCGCGCCGCGGAGATCGCCGCCGCGCGCGATCCGCGGCTTGTGTTCGTGTGCGCGGGGCGCGGCACCGACACGCATTCGCGCTGCCGCGAGGCGCTGCGTGGACCGTTGCGCGGAAGGCTGCGCCTCCTCGGCGAGCGCGTCGATGTGCCGCGCGTGATGGCGGGCCTCGACATCCTCGTGAGCTCGAGCAACACCGAAGGATGCCCGAACGCCGTCGGCGAAGGCATGGCCTGCGGCCTCCCCGTGATCGGCACCGACATCGGCGACACCCGCGATGTGATCGGCGACGCCGGGCGCATCGTGCCCTGCGGCGACGCCGCGCGGCTGGCGGCCGAGGTCGAGTCGCTTGCCGCGATGGGTCATGCCCGCCGCCGCGAAGTGGGAGACGCTGCGCGCGAGCGGATCGAGAGCCTGTATTCGATCGACTCGGTCGCCTCGCGCTACGGGCGGCTCTACCACGAGATCGTGAGCGAGCGCCGCGGGAAGGGCGAGCGCGCGCCGCGCGTGCGGCTGCCCGTCGCCACTTCGGCCGAGCCTGCGATCTGAGGCGGCGGCAGCGCGTACATTGGCCACGCCCATGAATCCGAAGGCCACGATCGCCATCGTCAACGGGATCGGCGACACCGTCGTCGCGTTTCGCGGCGCGCTCGTGCGCGACCTCGTGGCGCGCGGCCACGCGGTGACCGTCTCGACGCCGACGCCGTTGGAGGTCGATCCGAAGTCGGTCGCACGCGCCATCGAGGATCTCGGCGCACGCTGCGTGTTCTCGCCGCTCGACCGCACCGGGCTCAACCCGATGTCGGAGCGGCGGGCGCGGGCGCACTACGACGCGCTGTTCCGCGAGATCCGGCCCGATGCGGTGTTCGTGTCGAATCCGAAGCCGATCTTCTACGCGATTCCGGCGGCGCGCGCGGCGGGCGCCGCGCGGCGCGTCGCGATGGTCACGGGCCTCGGCTACGCGTTCACGGGCTCGTCGTTCAAGGCGCGCGTGCTTCGCGCCGTCGCGACGCGCCTCTATCGCGGCGCGCTTTCCGATGCCACGGCCGTGCTCTTCCAGAACCAGGACGACCGCGACGAACTCGCGCGGCGCGGCGCGCTGATGAGGGCGCCGTCGCCGAAGATCGTTGCGGGAAGCGGCGTCGATCTCGATCGCTTTGCGGCCGCGCCGATGCCCGATGGACCACCCGTCTTCCTGATGGTGGCGCGCCTTCTCGGCGACAAGGGAGTGCGCGAGTTCGCCGAGGCTGCGCGCATCGTGCGCGCGGAGCGGCCGTCGTGGCGCTTCCGGCTCGCCGGCTGGATCGACGCGAATCCCGCCGCGATCGGTCGCGAGGAACTCGACGCGTGGGTGCGGAGCGGCGCGGTCGAGTATGCGGGTCGGCTTGACGATGTGCGCGGAGAAGTCGCGGGCGCGAGCGTGTTCGTGCTGCCGTCGTACCGCGAAGGCACGCCGAAGAGCGTGCTCGAGGCGCTCGCGACCGCGCGGCCGGTCATCACAACCGATGCGATCGGCTGCCGCGAGACGGTGCGCGACGGCGTCGAGGGCCTGCTTGTCCCGCCGCGGGATGCCTCCGCGCTCGCGCGCGCATGCCTGCGCCTCGGCGACGACGCCGCGTTGCGCGCGGAGATGGGCGCACGCGCACGGCAGCGCGCGGTCGAGAAGTTCGATGTCCGGCTGGTGAACGCGGCGATCATGGAGGCGCTCGGCGCATGAGCGCACCCGCGACTCCATGGTTCGACAACGGTGCCGCGCTGACGCGCGCGTGGCCGCCGCCCTCGGGCGCCGCGCTCGCGGCGGCGATGCGCGATGTGCGCGCGCGCGACCGCCACGGCGATGCGTTGCACACGATCGCGGCGGTGCTGTTCGTCTATCTCTCGGCGCTCGATCAGGCGCCGAACTCGGCGGGATTCGCGATCCTGCTCACGGTCGCGCTCACGCGCTTTGCCGTGTTTCCCGCGCTTTTCACTCCTCTCCTGCGCTGGCCCCCGTTCTGGCTCGGGCTCGGGTGGGTCGCGTGGAGCGCGCTGAGCGCGCTCTGGTCGCCGCTTGGCGCAGGTGCGCTCGGCATGCTCACGACGCAGCGTGCGCTGCTCGCGCTGGTCGCGCTCTTTCCCGTGATCGACCGCGCGCGGCTGCTCGCGTGGACGCTGGTGCTTGCGGTCGGCACCAACTCGGCGGTGCAGGTCATGCAGAAGCTCGGCTGGGTCGAGCAGCCGGGCGGGCTGACCTGGCGACCGACCGGCATCGTCGCGATTCCGGCGGTTGCCGCCATCAACGCGGGAATCGCGATCCTGCTCTCGCTTGCGCTGCTGGTCGGCGCGCGATGGCCTGCGCGCGTCGCGCTCGTCGCGCTCACGGCGCTTGCGGCGGCGGGCCTTGTCCTGAGTTCGTCGCGGCACCCCGCGCTGTCGCTTGCGTTTCCAATGCTGCTTCTCCCGATCCTGCTGGCTGCGGGCGGTCATGTGCGGCTGCGCGCGGTCGTCACGACCGCGATCGCGCTGGTCGCCGTCGCGGGTGGCGCGCTCGCTGTCTTTGGCGGCGAATTCACGCGATACATGCAGGAGGCGCAGCGGGATGCCGAGGCCGCCCTGCGCGGCGAGACGGGCTTCTCGTCGATCCACGCGCGGCTCTTCTGGTGGCGACTGGGGTTCGAGGAGTGGCTCGCGCATCCGCTTCGCGGCGGAGGGCTCGGGAGTTTCCGCGGCTTCGTGGACGCGCACCCCGCGACCGCCGACTTCGTCGCGGCGAGCGGCATCACGCGCGAGGAAGTGCTGCAGAAGCACCCGCACTCGAGCTATGTGCGCGCGCTGGCGGAGACGGGCGTCGTCGGATTCGTGCTCTTCGCGGGCGCGATCGTCGCGTGCCTCCGCTGCGGGCTCGCGCGCATCGGGCGCGACCCGCTCGTCGCCGGCGCGACGGCGGCGGTCTTGTTCGTGGCGCTTGCGACCGCGGGCGAATGCGTCGAACTCATGAATGTCGCGTACGCCCCCGCCGTGCTGGCGATCGCGATCGCCGCGCTGCCGCGCGCGGATGGCTGGGCGCTGCCGCCGCGGCGCGTGTGATACTCTCGCGGCATGTGCGGATTCGCTGGCTTCATCGACCCACGCGGGCGGCTCGGGAACTCCCCTGCCGCCGCCGAGGCGATGCTGCGTGCGATGGCGGACACGCTTGTCCATCGTGGGCCCGATGACGACGGCGTCGCGTTCGACGCGCAGCACGGCGTGGGGCTTGCGTTCCGGCGGCTTGCGATCCTCGACCTTTCGCCCGCGGGCCACCAGCCGATGGAGTCCGCGCGCGGCCGCTACGCGATCGCGTTCAACGGCGAGGTCTACAACCACGCTGCGCTGCGCGACGAGCTTCGCGCGCGCGGGCATGCGTTCCGCGGGCATTCCGACACTGAAGGGATGCTCGCCGCGTTTGACGAGTGGGGCGTTGAGGCCGCGATCGCGCGCTTCGAGGGCATGTTCGCGTTCGCGGTGCTCGACCGCGCCGAGCGCGTCGTGTGGCTCGTTCGCGACCGCTTCGGCGTGAAGCCGCTCTACTACGGGTTGACGCACGCGACGCGCGTGCCGGGCGGCGCGTTTGCGCTGCCCGAGGGCGCCGCGCTCGTGTTCGCGAGCGAACTCAAGGCGATGCGCGCGATTCCCGCGTGGTCGGGCTCGGTCGATCGCGGCGCGCTCACGCTCTTCGTGCGGCACGGCTATGTGCCGGGGCCGCTCTCGATCCACCCCGAGGCGCGCAAACTGCGGCCCGGGCATCTGCTGCGCGTCGACCTCGCGAACGCGCGCGCCGAGGAGCGCTGCTGGTGGCATTCGCGTGACCTCGTGCGGCGCGGTGCGGCGCATCGCTTCACGGGCAGCGACGCCGAGGCGATCGACGCGGTCGATGCGGCGCTCCTCGAGAGCGTGCGCCTGCGCATGGTGGCCGATGTGCCGCTCGGCGCATTCCTTTCGGGCGGCATCGACTCGAGCGCGGTCGTCGCCGCGATGCAGGCGCAGTCGTCGAAGCCCGTGCGGACCTTCACCATCGGTTTCGGGCCGAAGGAGTTCGACGAGGCGCCGTACGCGCGCGCGGTCGCGAAGCATCTCGGCACCGATCACACCGAGGTGTATGTGTCGGGCGAAGAGGCGCTCGCGATGGTGCCGCGACTGGCGGGAATCTGGGACGAACCTTTCGCCGACAGCTCGCAGATCCCGACGCTGCTCGTGAGCGAGGTCGCGCGACGCAGCGTGACCGTGTCGCTCTCGGGCGACGGCGGCGACGAGCTCTTCGGCGGCTACTACCGCTACGCGTGGACCGAGTCGATCGCGCATCGCTCGCGCCGCGTGCCGCGGCCTGCGCGCGCGCTGATGTCGGCGCTCTTGCGCGCGACGCCGCGCGGAATCGCGAACCGCACGGGCCACGCGCTGTCGAAGATCCTGCCCGCGCGCTACTCGGTCGACCGCGCGGGCGACCGCGCGCACCGGCTCGCCGATCTCCTCGGCCACGACGATGCGTGGGCGATCTACCTCGACCTTGTTGCGATCAGCCCGCAGTCGGAAGCGCTCGTGCTCGGCGCGTCGCGGCCGGTGACCGCGCTCACCGACCCGGCGGAGCTCGCCTCCGAACTCGACATGCAGACGCGCATGATGCAGGCCGACATCGCGAGCTATCTCGTCGACGACATCCTCGTGAAGGTCGACCGCGCGAGCATGGCCGTGTCGCTCGAGGCGCGCGAACCGCTGCTCGATTCGCGCCTGGCCGAGCTCGCGTTCCAGCTGCCGCTTTCGATGAAGATCCGCGACGGCGAACGCAAGTGGGCGCTACGCCGCGTGCTCGAGCGCCGCGTGCCGCGCGCGTTGTTCGAGCGCCCCAAGATGGGCTTCGGCGTGCCGCTCGCGGAGTGGCTGCGCGGACCGCTGCGCCCGTGGGCCGAGTCGCTGCTGGCGCCGGACCGCCTCGCGCGCGAGGGGTACTTCGACCCAACCGCCGTCGCCGCGCTCTGGAACCGCACCCTAGACCCCGCCAAGCGCTCGAACGGCTATGAGGCGTGGAATGTGCTTATGTTCCAGTCGTGGCTCGACCGGTGGGGTGGCGGTTTCCGGGTCGGGTAAGGGCCCGGAACTAAGAGGTCGCGACGTTGCACGGGGTCGAGTGAAGCCTGCATGAACCAGCCGCCCATTCAGGATCCCATCACCCCGCTGCCCCCCATGCGGCTGCTGATCTTCGCGGCCAGCGCCATCTTTCCGTCGGTCGCATACCTCGTCGTGCGGTCGACGGACGGCGGCGTCACGCTGGGAGGACTCGCCAAAATCGCGGCCGCATGGCTCATCGGATACCTGATCTCGGACGGCTACTACAACCATCGAATGCAGGTGAGGCTGCAGGCGCTCGCGTTTGAGGTGCAGAAGTCGCTGCCCGAGCTCGAGCGGCGCCATGTCTCGCTCCGACTGCTCGAGGGCTACACGAGGCGGGAGTCGGCGCGAGAGGGATACAGATTCGCCGCGGAGCTCTACGACAGTCGGTCACCTCCCGAAGTACGGCTCGCGACGCGCAACTCCGCGGAATTCGAAGAAAGCGTCCGAACGGCCGTGATCCATGCGCTGATCACCCACGGCTGGACCAAGGAGAGCGGCCCGAAGACGCTGCTCATCATGTGGTATCCGTCGAAACTGCCGTCCTGACGCGCGCTTGGCGGATCCCGTCCTGGGTAACTGGCGGGTACAAGCAGGGACAAGCGGAGGCGTACCCGGCACCAACCGCGGATGGAATCTTCCGCGAGCGGATGAAGGGACGGAAGCCAGTCCCGAGGCAGCTCAGAGAACTCGAGAAGGAGAGTCGATGTGATCCCGAGTGAAGACCCAAGTTCCCTCAACGACACCGGACCTCGATGGAGTTTGGAGACGGAGTTCTCCGACGCAGACTACAAGTGTGGAGCACGTCCCGGCGAGATCCTGCGACTTCAGCGGGAGCTTCCTGTCCGCGATCACCTTGACAACCCGATCGGTACACCACACCCCGCCGGGGGGCTCTGGCGCGTTCTCAAGCCTCGCGTCGGTACACCGGGGGTACTCTGGATGCGCGACGACCGAGATGAGCTGCACACCTGGGACGACTCGGCGGACCTTTGGAACTGGTTCAGCCGCGCGACAAACCCACACACCCGCGACGGGTGAGCGCAGCAAGGCACTGGCCGACGCCGACTCTGACCTGCCCAGACGAAGGAATCCCAAGATGGAAAGCGCACGACGAGACCATCTCCCCGCACCCGACGACTGGCGTCGACAAGCGCAGGAGGAGTACCTGATGGACGCCCCGCTTTGGCTCATGAATCGGAGCATGCCACGGCCCGGTTGGGATCACGACCACTGCAGCCTTTGCGGCACCAAAACGCCCGCGTACGAGGGAGACCTCCGCCTCCAGTCGGCTGGAGCTCTCGTCGACGGAGGAAGCAGGCTGGGCAGCTCTGCAAGGAGAGAGGCCGATTGACGGTGCCGCTCGGGAGACGACAATGAGCTCGTGGCAGGATTTGATCAGGCTCCTTCGGATGCGGCCACCGAGACCGTTTCGCGTCGTTGGGCTGAGCCGCGACGAATGGCTGTACACAGAAGGCGACCTCCGCGTTTGGATCGCAGCGGAGCTTCTGGGAAAGGGACCACCTCATCGTGTCCTATACCCGCGAACGATGCGCGCCTACCCGCCAGGCGAGCCAATCAGTGGTCCCGGCGCGCCGCTCACGGACGAGGGTCTGCGTGATCGCATCATCGCGAACATCCTGAGCGACGCCCCGCCGGGCTACTACCGCGTCGACTACGAATGGGGTGCCGGCGCGCCGGATGGCGCGACCGCGAGCGAGGATCGTCCACGCGATGGATCCCAGTCCATCGAGCCGGTCTACCTCTCCCCACAGCCTAAGATGACAAGGTCGATTTTGCGCCGACTCGCGCCGCTTCTCGTGATCGCGCTTGTCCTGCTGTCGATCGTCGTGCTGTCATTGAAGATCGCAGCTCTGTGGCGCGACTGAGCCCATCCCCACCGCCATCGTCTCCGCCACGCCCGCGAGGCTCTTCGAGGGGACGATCTACGACATCACCGTCGACCCGGGCGAGCCGGGCGGCGGCGACGAGACTCAAACTCCTCCGACCACCATCTCCGCCACCGGCGAGCACCCGTTCCTCGTCGCGCGGGCGGGGCCGCGCGCCGCGGCCCTCGACACCCGCGCCGACCCCGAGGCCGCCGCGCTCGTCGAGCCGCTCGACACGCGCGACCGCACGGGCCAAGACCGCGCGGGCCAAGACCTCACAGGCCACGGCCGCTGGGTCCCCGCCAGCGACCTCGCCGAGGGCGACGCCGTCCGCACGATGTCCCCGCAGGGCGTCGCGGGCACGGCCACGGTCACGAAGATCCGCGCCCGCCACGCGGTCGTCCCCGTCTACAACCTCACCGTCGAGGGCACGAGCCGCTACCTCGTGGGCGCGTGCGGGGTGGTGGTGCACAATACGAATGGGTGCGGGGAGGGGCCTGCGCCGCTCGGAAGAGGTTCGACGGCCGATCCAGCCAAGGGCACCACTCTCCCGCGTAACCTGCGCGAGCAGCTAGCGGTCGAGGAGGCGATGTCGCGCCCGCAGGCCGGCTCTCATCTGGATGATATTTTGATGACTGATGCCAGATGGCTCCACACCGAAGGATGGATCAAGATGCAACAGATCGTCAAGCCCGGAGGAGGGGAAATCAACGTGCACTACGTGTGGAACACGATCACCGGGGCGGTCGATGACTTCAAGATCATCATGCCCGGACCACGGCCATTAGGAGGACCCTCTCATTGAAGCTGCTTGCGCGCGAAGTCGACCTTGCCAAGTGTCCGCCTGACATCGTGCGCAGTGGACACCATCAGGCGCACAATGTCCGGCTCACCGCAGGGCGTCGTTACGACGTGCACGCACTCAAGAGCAGCGACAAACGCGTCGCTGTCCTCATCGTGGACGACATCGGGTATCCCCTCTGGTACCCCGCATGGTTCTTCGAGAACTTCGAGATGCAGGTCCCTTCTGATTGGATCTGTCGTATCGACCGCGATCAGCCATGGATGGTCATAGGGCCGCGCTTCATCGCCGAGAATTACGAAGCGTTTCGTGCGATGACCGAACTCGAGAAGATCCCGGTAGCGCTCTTCTGGGAGCGCGTTGAACGCATGGAACGCGAGAGGGACGCGTCGAAGGATTGAACGGCCCACGCCGGCTCGACCTTCGCCATCACCCACGACGCCGCCGGCAACGTCCGCAC
>Ga0209990_10003952_pt1 | contig 10646 bp, 4 predicted proteins | sample NOAtaG_6_FD_187304 | JGI IMG/M metagenome (GOLD analysis project Ga0209990, IMG submission 187304) | Freshwater lake microbial communities from Lake Erie, under a cyanobacterial bloom - NOAA_Erie_Diel5S_2200h metaG (SPAdes) (version 2) | ecosystem: Environmental > Aquatic > Freshwater > Lake ...
TATTCGACTGAGACGCAAAACTGCTCAATGAAATCGAATTCCTTTTAGCACCGATTTGTTACATTCAACATATTTTAAATTTTCCAATATCCTGCATGGTAGCAGAGTGGCGCAGTGGAAGCGTGCTGGGCCCATAACCCAGAGGTCCGTGGATCGAAACCACGCTCTGCTAAATTGTTCATTGTATGTTTCTGTGGTGTAGTGGTTATCACGTCCGCCTAACACGCGGAAGGTCCTCAGTTCAATCCTGGGCAGAAACAATCGTTTTACTCTGTGTCGAATTTGCAACAAATGAATACATTTTTAATTTCGACAAGACATTTCACAAATGAGAACGGTTGAATTTCCTTCCAGATGTCAGCATGATCGCACCAAGTATACTTGTGTGTACTGTTGAGTACAATTTGTGGGGAAAAATGAAATTATTTCGTTCGAAAACAATACAAATTTGCATCGACCGGGAATCGAACCCGGGCCGCCCGCGTGGCAGGCGAGCATTCTACCACTGAACCATCGATGCTGTTAAATAACTTTTAAAAGATCGTCGGATCCAAGCAATGGAAATGGAAAAAAGGCTCCTAGTGTCCGCATAGTACTAGAATTTGACGCAAGGTGGCACTATCTTCCCGCGCTTCAGGCAACGCGTTATTACAAGCAGTCTTCGTTACACGTTCGTTAACTAGATTCATTAATTTATAGTTCACTGAGAATGGTGTCGAATAGTTAAATTTTAAAGGAACTTTGAACGCTCGGCTCTCTCCTCCACTACGGTGGCAAAATGGGACGAATCGTCCGATAACTATTATTAAGTGTAATGGACATAATCTGTACAATAGTAGACAAAGTTTGCTATTCGGAAAGTATAAAAGGACTTCATGGTAGATGTATAAGTTATCGCTTCTCGGCCTTTTGGCTAAGATCAAAGTGTAGTATCTGTTCTTATCAGCTTAATATCTGATACGGTTCCTATTAGGGACCCAGAATATTAAACTGATTTTTGGCAACCGGCGGAATTCTGGGGCTTGCTCCGATTCCGCCATGAGTTGACCTGGTATTGCAGTACCTCCAGGATCGGCTCGCCCTCTACGAGGGAATATTTTATTAAACAAAGAATAAATTATTTAAAACTTAGTGGACGACGTTGTGAGCTTTCGAAAAGCTCTTTTTTAATAAAATAATGCAAGTGCACGAATAATTATCATAATGCATGGTACAGCTATTTCTTTTCTTTAAATTTTGGTGGCCCTGAAAAGGGCCGATTGATGGATAAACTCCGTTGAAAATTCACCAATTTACTTGGTGCTGGTGTACTTGGTGACGGCCTTGGTGCCTTCAGAGACGGCGTGCTTGGCCAATTCACCGGGCAACAGGAGACGGACGGCAGTCTGGATTTCGCGGCTGGTGATGGTCGACCGCTTGTTGTAGTGGGCCAGACGGGAAGACTCGGCAGCAATGCGCTCGAAGATGTCGTTGACGAAGCTGTTCATGATGCTCATGGCTTTGGACGAGATGCCGGTGTCGGGGTGGACCTGCTTCAGGACTTTGTAAATGTAGATGGCATAGCTTTCCTTCCTCTTGCGCTTCTTCTTCTTGTCTCCCTTAGCGATGTTCTTCGAGGCCTTGCCGGCCTTCTTGGCTGCTTTACCGCTGACTTTCGGGGGCATGGTGATCGGATCGGAGGGCGAAACGAAACTGAGAGATCGCCCCGCAACGTCCGGCCTTTTATATGGCAGCCGGCCCGAGAGGGGGGTTCTTGGTAGCCTTTACACTGTCAAACTCGAATATTATGTTAGCCAACGCCTATAAAAATGTAGATATCTTCCGCATGATAAGAGATACAGCAACGAAAAATTCAGCATAAATAGCTCCAAGTTACGTAGCTATAGTAGTAGTATTTATTTCTGTGAAATTCAATACTGTTTAAGTTATAATTAAATAAAAATGATTAAATTAACTGACTGGGCAGTTTTCGGAAGAGAAACGCAAAACTTGAGTCAAAATTTTATATTGCAACTAAATATTACTCGATATGATGTATTTTATATTATGAATAATTATTGAATTTATATAAACGTCGATTTACGAATTAAAATTAGAGCGAAACTTTATCAATTATAAAGAAAGAATGCCAAACTGGCGGGAAAATGCGGACCAATCCGCACTCGCCCGCTTCCCGCCACTGAACTATCGCTTGATTGGTTGCTTTCAGGGCTCCGCGAGCCGTCGAACGGCAGAGAAGGCAGCCAGCCGGCGGTATATCATTTATTAACGTCAAATTAAATTAAATCAATTTAATTCTAATCAGGTTTTATGCAAAAGAAGAGTCATAGAACTCAATAATAAGAAATATAACGTCGAAAAAATTTAGCATAGAGCCGTCGGCCGCCAAAGAAGGAAGCCAGCCGGTGGTAAATTTTCGGTCATAGATTTGCAACAAATTTCAAGATTGTGAATTATAAGTCGATATTTTACACAGAATTATTCGACAGGTTAGCGTTTTACTTTTCAAAAAAAATTGGTGGCCCTGAAAAGGGCCGTTTTGTAAATGCTGGTGTTCGAGATTTAGGCCTTGGCTGGTTTCTCGGTCTTCTTGGGCAGGAGAACAGCTTGAATGTTGGGCAAGACACCACCCTGTGCGATGGTGACACCGGACAAGAGCTTGTTCAACTCTTCGTCGTTACGGATGGCCAGCTGCAAGTGACGAGGGATGATCCTGGTCTTCTTGTTGTCGCGAGCGGCGTTTCCGGCCAACTCGAGAACTTCAGCGGCCAAGTACTCCATGACGGCCGCCAAGTAGACGGGGGCTCCGGCGCCGACACGTTCAGCGTAGCTTCCTTTGCGGAGCATACGGTGAATACGACCGACGGGGAACTGAAGTCCGGCACGGCTCGAACGAGTCTTGGACTTTCCCTTAACTTTGCCTCCCTTTCCGCGTCCCGACATGTTGAAGGTTCGAAGTTTAGTTGCTGACTGAGCAAGTACCCATGGGCCCGCTCCTAGTGCCCTTTTATAGTTGAGGGGGGCCGGAGGAGTGGAAGACTCGGGTAGCCCTGAAGTTTGCCATTATTCCAAAATTTATCGCCTTTACACTTTTAATTCCTTTTAAAAGTTGATTTAGCAATTTAGAATTTCCAAAAAATTCTTCATTAAATCGACCGGTCAGCTATTAATTTTGACTGATTCATTTTATTTCAATATATTGATAATATTTAGCCATATTTATTTAATAATTTGAAATATTCATTGCGACTATGCCCTTTGAAAACCAGCGTGTAGTGTGAATTATAAATTGTAAGAATTTGTAATATGAATAAATACATTTCCTATCAATGAATATAGATTCATTCGTCATTATTTAGAATATGTACACAAAGATACATATAAATATGCGTGTGTGCGAAACGATAAATTTTACATACTGAAAATTAAATAGTCAATTCAAAATTTAAAATTCGTTCGAGTTACCAGTTTTGATCAGTTTCCCGGTACACATTTGCACCTCAATTGTTCATGTGTGTGTTCATATTAATATAGAATACGGATATCGATAGTCTCATTTCGAAAATTATTGGTGGCCCTGAAAAGGGCCGATGAATATGAAGAAGCCGAGCGATGGAATTTAAGCGCGCTCTCCGCGGATGCGGCGGGCCAGCTGGATGTCCTTCGGCATGATGGTGACACGCTTGGCGTGGATAGCGCACAAGTTGGTGTCTTCGAAGAGACCGACCAAGTAGGCCTCGCTAGCCTCCTGAAGGGCCATGACAGCCGAGCTCTGGAAGCGGAGATCGGTCTTGAAGTCCTGGGCGATTTCACGGACCAGCCGTTGGAAAGGCAACTTGCGGATCAGAAGCTCGGTCGACTTCTGGTAGCGACGGATTTCACGAAGAGCGACCGTACCAGGGCGGTAACGATGGGGCTTCTTGACTCCTCCGGTGGCCGGGGCGCTCTTGCGAGCGGCCTTGGTGGCCAGCTGTTTGCGGGGCGCTTTGCCACCGGTCGACTTGCGAGCAGTTTGCTTGGTACGGGCCATGGCGACGATTGATAGCGTTTGGATGCTCGGGCCACAGGCGGCCCCCCTTTTATAGGGCGCCCGCCGCTGAAACTTTTGGCGCGGAGTAGTTGGCTCCCCATTGGTCGGAGGGGGTCGGCCAATCAGGCGGCGGAGTAGCAGGTATATAGAGGGGGCCGAAAGCCGTCGAAAGCATCAGTGTTTGTAGCACCGTCGACAAGCAACTTACTCCAAGATGACCGGACGTGGAAAGGGAGGCAAAGGACTCGGCAAAGGAGGCGCCAAACGTCACCGAAAAGTTTTGCGCGACAACATCCAGGGAATCACCAAGCCCGCCATCCGTCGTCTCGCTCGCCGTGGTGGTGTCAAGCGTATCTCCGGCCTGATCTACGAGGAGACCCGCGGTGTTCTTAAGGTCTTCCTTGAGAACGTCATCCGTGATGCCGTCACCTACACCGAACACGCCAAGCGCAAGACCGTCACTGCTATGGATGTTGTCTATGCTCTGAAACGCCAAGGCCGCACTCTGTACGGTTTCGGCGGTTAAATTTTCCATCGAAGCATTCGCTCTCATCAACGGCCCTTTTCAGGGCCACCAATTATTTAAAGAAAGAAATTGCTAATCTAGACTCATAAATAATTTACATTTCTGTGAACGTAGTCATGTTCATACGGCTGGCTCTGTACACTCAACATCTTAATTCGCGATTCAATGTCTTGATGAAGGAGTTTTGAATCTTACATGTGGTCCTCGGTAGTATAGTGGTCAGTATCCCCGCCTGTCACGCGGGAGACCGGGGTTCGATTCCCCGCCGGGGAGGACAAAATTCTTTGCCAACTGTTGCAAAGTTGTTGGAATTTATTTCATTATCATTAAGTAATTTCTCATCAAGAAACCAATGTATTTTGCAAGGAAAATAAGAGTAGATTTAAATTCAAAATTGCATTTTATCACTCCACGAACATCGATATTCAAATGTCGAAAGTAAAAACAATTCATACTTGGAGAAGCAGGGCGTCGATCCCTGTACCTCTCGCATGCTAAGCGAGCGCTCTACCATTTGAGCTACATCCCCGTTGTTTTCAACTAGAAAAGCAATTCTATCGTAATTATCAATTCGTTGTATAGAGTAATTTAAATTCTACAAGAAGATAATTTCAGCTTCGATATAGTATAATTATTTATAAAATTCCAAGCATGAAAAAAGGAAAAAGTCAACTGCACCCGGTATTCCCAAGCGGTCACCCATCCAAGTACTAACCGGGCCCGACGTAGCTTGACTTCCGGGAGCTAACGAGACCGGGTACTTTCTACGTGGTATGGCCGTTGACATTCATATTACATATGTTAAATGTTCAGTAGCTAGGAATCGAACGTGTGTATCGCATACAAGTCGATCACATTCGAGCACTCAAGTACTGTGTACTGGAGGGCAAATTGAATGAAAAATTGTAAAAATGCGCACTTGAAATGCTCAATGCCTTGATTAATTCATTCTCATGCCCAATATTACATTTAATATATACAGAACTATATTAAATTCGGTCAGGCCGCTTTGTTAAAGCGATCCGATCTTTCATTATTGTGCGAAGTGATGGAATGCAAAGGCATTTTCAAATTTGATGACATCTGGAAACCAAACCATTATATAATTTCGGTTGTGACGAACATAATTCATACTTACCTGGCACAGATGAAACCGTGATCATAAAGGCGGTTCGTCCGGAGTGAGGCCCTTGCATTGCACTACGTTGGGGCTGACCTCTGCGATTACTCCAAATGCGAGTAACTCGGGTGCGATATTTTTGGTAGTGGGGGACTGCGTTCGCGCTTTCCCCTTATTAATAAACTAAAATTAATTCAGAACAAGCTCGCTTGTTTTCATGAGAAACTTGTATTCGATTAAAATAGCAAGTTTCACTATAAACTACATTTAAATTAATGGTGTATCAAAAGATTATGGCACTTCCATGAGGTTCTACCGAGACTTGAACTCGGATTGTTGGATTCAGAGTCCAAAGTGCTAACCATTACACCATAGAACCGTAAGTATCGACGCATGCCGATTAAACGAAGTAGGTCCTACCGAGACTCGAACTCGGATTGCTGGATTCAAAGTCCAGAATGCTAACCATTACATCATAGGACCATGGAAACTTTTGTCGTGAAACGGAATTGCTATCAGGCTGCGCCAAGTTAACTTAATCAAAATAGCACCAAAGTCCGTCGAACATGCTTGGGTCATGACTTGTCTAATATAAATTTAATATGCGAATAGTAATTAGCATGGCGTTTTCTAGTCAATCACGAGCAATACAGATGTTATCTTGTGATTGGCTCGTTGGTCTAGGGGTATGATTCTCGCTTCGGGTGCGAGAGGTCCCGGGTTCAATTCCCGGACGAGCCCAATTTAATTATAATTGTTTGATTGATCAGTGTCAAGTGATAATGAATTGGTTATCTTTTGTAAGTTCACTTACAAGATTATTTAACTTCACGAACACAGACTACTTTCCAACCGAGCGAAGAGTTTATTTTTAATTCCAATTAGTTGGTCTACCGAAGTAAACCGTCCAAAAATATCGTTATAGTCTTCAATTGCCCCCCTCCACGGAAATCTTTAGTAAAAGGCGAAAGATTTATCCGCTTGTATGAAGGGAGACCAGACATAATTTTAAAATGCGATTCGAAACAATTTATAGACGCTTGGAGGCAAACTTTGTTGAAATATTTTCGGAATTATCAATGCCTAGTATTCAACATTGAATGCGTTTTCAGATGAGCATTCAAACACGCCTGCCGCTAGTAACCTGTTCAAATAAAGTTCAAATAAACAACACCGAAAAGATTAGCAACTTAACAAGTTTATAGAGTTCTTATACGAAATGTTGGCTCATTACATGAATGACAAAATAGCTGCGAGTTACGTTCGTAATAATAAATTATCTTTCCCATACCGGGAATCGAACCCGGGCCTCCTGGGTGAAAGCCAGGTATCCTAGCCACTAGACAATATGGGATGCACATAAGACATATTACGCAAATAAATTTAAATTCAAAATATGAACTGTTAAACAGGGGACATTAAATTAAGCGGATGTATGACGTACTGTTCCTCTCCATTCTGTTCCTCTCCATACTGGGTCGGAACAGTACGGTAGCACGTTTTTTTGAGGAGGAACAGAATGGCAACAAAATTTTGGGGGGAGGAACACAATGGCATAGGGAAATTTGTAAGAGGAACAGTATGGTAAGGCGCGGAAGAGAAAACAGGGAAGAAGGGAAGAGGGAGGAATGATGGGATCTGGAGCGGATTACGATTCGCAAGGTCGCAGCGCTTAAGATAGGCAGCGGTCAGTTAAAGAGATGCCGCTTATTTGTGTTAAGCAGCCGAACATGGGGTGCGATGGGGTCAGAAGTCCTTGAAACAGCTGGTCAAACAAAACTTAAAAATCAGATTCATGATCAGACCGTTTTTATTTTACTGAAAATAATATTTTGTTGGTCACCTCTGGAAACGTCAAACACTACAAAGCCATCAGGCACATCAGACGAAAAAGCGCCAATTTAAGATCGACTGGATTTTTTCGGGAACAAATTCTGCTTAATTCTATTAGCCATTTGGCCCAAGTTCGATCGCTGTCGTGTGGTATTTTCAGGGTTAATCTGCAACAACGCTTCTTCAGCAAATTGTATTGCCTGATTTGTCTCGATTCAAGTCGGCTTGTTCTTTTACACATCGACAAGGCATAAGCTTATTTTAAATTCCAGCATCCCCACGGTGATTGAGGCACCTCGAAAAAAAATTGGTCTCAAGATCTTGGTACAGTCTACATGGATGTTTGATTGTTATTTATTACATCGAGCAACACAAACCCAAATTTGTGATTTGTCCTTAAGGACAAAACAATGAATCAATAATTATTGATTCATTTCTTGTTGCCGAATCGGAAGCCATGATTTACATAAATCAAGTCCTTTCCGTACTTAGATGATCCATTGGCAATGAAATAAACTGTCATTTCAATCGGTTTAGATTCGGGGACCGGAACATCTGAAATATCAGACTTTTCAACGACTGTTGGCCTTAAAAGAGGCCGCTCCGTGCCATCTCGAGCATCGGAATTTTAATTGAGTTATTGGCCATCATTAGCTGGAAATTCCGTGGATGTGGACCCAGTAGCCCAATCGATAATTATCACAACAGCTATTTGCTGACCGTAATCAAGGCCATCTTATAAATATAATCTAAGACTAATTTAATTTAAGATTCATTAAAGTAAGTAGCATCGTCGTTGACGATTAGTCGGGTCGAATTCTGAACCCTCGCCAAAGTCAAGTACGAAACTTGACTTGAAACGGCAACTTTCAATCCAAGTCGAGTACAAGTATTTTTTCAAGTAAGTAAAAGTCTAAGTACGATTCTGAACGCAGATTTGCGCCGTAGTCGACTTGGATTGAGTTCCTAGTCTCGTACTTAACTTAAAGGAGGGCGGAGTTTCGATCGGCCAATGAGGGAAGGCGTTACATAGGATTCATGCAGACGAAACTGTCTGTTTGTTGACATTTCATCTGTCAAAGTTCAATTATCTTCAATAAATGAAAAGAAAAAGCAGCTTGAGACTCATAGAAGGCTGAAATTTGGATATATTTTTGGACTAGTGCATATCTACACAGGTATATATATTACATGTCCTTTGTGGACAAAACTTAAATTTGTTATGTTGAACTAACAAGTTATTTGTCATTTGCAAACAGTTTTGGGGTTTACAGTGCCACTATAACAAAAAAAACATAACTTAAAATGACTGATCACTGACGAAGACATTCAACTTGTTCCCTAATGAGAAGAAATCTAGGGATGAAACAGAATTTTAGAAACAGTTCAAATGTATGTCTGCAACAAATGAAGAAATCGTGGCTTGCAACAAGTCAGGCTCAGGCGAAGTTCAACAATAGCCCTTACATTTATGATATAAATCGTTAAAATTCTCATAACTTGTGGAGAGACTGATGTCTTCAAAGTCTTCGTTTCAGTATTTCAGCGAAGAGTGCTCACTCTAGGAACCCCTTCCTACATGTAGTAATCACTGAATTACTTTGATTTTAGTTTGATTTTTTCATTTAAGGTCCTATGAATTGTGATTCGGTGCCATGTGGTAAAACATCAGCCATCATAACTGAATTACAAGCAAATCCATCATACAGCATTTAAGTGGATTGGAACGAGAAGAGGCAATTTACAAGTACTACATACTAAATGTATATTAAACATATCATATTACTAGGATGGAGGATATAACCACGTTTCAAGCCTCGTGTTATTTCTTGGGATTGCAATCCCAACATTTCTAGTTGAGGAAGGCCTTCCTCAACTTAACTTATTGCAATCCGGATTGCAATAAAACGCTGGGCTGAAAATGTGGTTATAGGCAGCCATTTACCCGTTCTTCAAAGAAGAAATCTTCCAATGCCATAGAAGCCATGCAATCCCGAGACCCCATAACCAACTGGCAGTGAAACATTTGCATAGTCGTTGGCAGCAAGAGAAATATTGAAGTTGATGTTCGCTGATTAATAATTTGTATTATATGACATTTCAAATACACAGAACAATTTAAATAGTTTTTTTTACTGTCACCAGTATCACTTCACTTTCAAATAGCTATCATTAAATCTACAGTTTAACTCCAACGTAGTGTTCTTGAAATTTTAATTTTACTTAGACACAATGCAGACGAAATGAAGTGCCATTTTCTAGTTTTTACGTGTTAATATTTACAAAAATTGGTACAGCCACAGGAATTTCGCAGTTGTTAAGTACGACTTTACCAAAAGTAAGGTATTCAAGCCAACATTTTCTTGGCTTGAAAATCGGCCTAAGTCAAGTACGCTAGAAGTCAAGTCAAGTAAGCTGCCGGGAGTCTTTTTCAGTTCGGAATCGTACTTGACTTGAAATCCCGTACTTAAGTACGAAAACGGCTAAGTCAAGTACGAAACTAGACTTGAAACCCGGTTCAGAATTCGACCCTAGGTTTGGGGACTATGGCAAAATAAAAGCTTCCTCCGTGCGAAATTGAGACTGATTTTCATAATCAATAGTCATTTCTAAACGAATCCCGGTTTCAATGATGTGATATTACCTTATCCAAACGTTAATCTTAAGCATGAAAAGGGCGGCCGACTTAAAAGCCACAGTCCTAGCCCAAGCCACAGGCTGCATAAAAGAATAGCGGCATTTTTTTAACTGACCACTGCCGATCTTAAGCGCTGTGACCCCGCGATTCGTAATCCGTTTCAGGCCCTAACATTCCCCCTCTTCCCTTCTTCCCTGTTTTCTCTTCCGCGCCTTACCATACTGTTCCTCTTACAAATTTCCCTATGCCATTGTGTTCCTCCCCCCAAAATTTTGTTGCCATTCTGTTCCTCCTCAAAAAAACGTGCTACCGTACTGTTCCGACCCAGTATGGAGAGGAACAGAATGGAGAGGAACAGTATGTCATACATCCAAATTAAGCTATCACTACAGCGCCCTTTTGTGTACGTAACTATACATTTTTCTCCGCATTATTTGTATGTACCACCTGTTTTAATTCCACCTTATCATCAACCCGTTACATAAGGCTCATTGGTCTA
>Ga0209990_10003953_pt1 | contig 10644 bp, 12 predicted proteins | sample NOAtaG_6_FD_187304 | JGI IMG/M metagenome (GOLD analysis project Ga0209990, IMG submission 187304) | Freshwater lake microbial communities from Lake Erie, under a cyanobacterial bloom - NOAA_Erie_Diel5S_2200h metaG (SPAdes) (version 2) | ecosystem: Environmental > Aquatic > Freshwater > Lake ...
TTCGCGTGAAGGAATCGCAGTCCATGTAGAATGTCCTCGATTCACGGACGGCTCCCTGCTCGTTTAGCTGCGCGAGAAGGACGATGCAGACATTCAGTTCCTTTGCGACGATCTTCGCAGTTCTGGATACCTCTGCGACCTCACGCTCGCGGTTCTTTGGATCGCTGCCCTCCATTAGCTGGGCATAGTCCACCATAATGATCTCGACCTTATGCTCGGCGACTAGCCTCCTGCACCTAGCGCGGAATTGGTTCACATTCATGCAAGCCTCGTCAACGATATGGATCGGCCTATTCATCGTCTCAGCGATAGCCTTCTGAAGCCTGAAGTGATCCTCCTTTCGGAGCTTGCCGTCTAGCAGGTCTGAGAGAGCTATGTTTGAGATGCAGGCGATGTGCTTGTCCATAATCTCCTCGGCAGACATCTCCATCGAAATGATAGCTACAGGAACATTGCTTTGAATGACAGGATTCGTCACCATCTGCAACGCAGAGGTTGTCTTGCCTGCCTTCGCAGCACCAGCGATGACATGCAGCGTCTTGGGCCTAAAAGCCCGTGTAGCCTTGTCCCACTTGCTTATGCCTGATGGATGCCCTCGGTTGATCTCCCCGTTCGTTCTAGCGGCATCCTCCCACCGATTCACGCAGGATGTCAGGACATCTTTAGCAACGCGAACATCGGTCTTGGTGGATACCATTCCAGTGATCTCTTTGCTAGCTGTTTCCTGTAGAGTTTCTGGATCAATCGTCCTGTCGAACGCATCCACAAAAATCTGCTTGCAGGTTAGAAGAATCCTTCTTCGGATCATCACATCTTCCATAGTCTGGAGATAGACATCCCAGTTGGCGGATGTAGGGACAACTGTGTATATCTCGGTGATCCCTTGCTCGCCACCCGCTTCTTCCAGCAGACCCTTATTCCGCAACTCACAGGTTAGCGTCAATAGGTCGATGGCTTTCTTGTCATACCACATATCCACCATCGTCTGCCAAATGTGCTTGTTGGCGTCGAAGTGGAAGTGGTCCTTGTTCACGCGATCAACTGTTTTAGAGATGATCTTGTTGCTGTTCATCGCAGAGCAAAGGAATCCTTGCTCCGCATTTATATCATGCGGTAGTTCACGCTTCATAGGCAGCGTCGATTTTATGCAGGAACGCTAGCCCGTCAATACTATTTTCGCATTCCGAAAAGATTTAGTAGTTCATCTATTGAACTAGAGCTGCTGGGTGGAGGAATGTAATCGTCTTCCTCGACATCCGGCTCTTGGTTAAATCCCTGCTTGTAGCCTTCGTCGTAGGTAGTGTTGAAGAACTTTCTGAACCCCGAAGCGGTAAGCGTCACCTTTCCGTTCTCTAGTTGCTCGCGTAATGCTGGGTTCTTGGACAGGTAGTAAGCAAACAATTTGTCTTTACACATAAAAAAGAGTATTTATATTAAGCACATACATGAAGAAATACAACTCATTAAAATCATTTTACGATCAGCCGAAAGACGGCAAGAAGATCACGAAAGAGCAGCAACAAGCTCGTAAGGGATTTACAAAGAATCGTGAGACTGGAAAAGTCACAGGAAAACAACTCGGCAAACTAAATTACTGATATGGCTAAAATCGGAAGTTACGGATGGAGTCCTAGACAGATGGAGCGCATCAACGCTCGTCGCGCAGAGAGAGGGAAAGAGCAGCTTATCAATATCAGAAACCCAATTACTGAAGAGCAATACAACATGGTTCTTAAAGGGAAGTCTCAGCCAGCTACAAAGATGGAGGCCGAGGAGGAAGAGCCTGAGATGTCTCTTAAGAAGAGAGCGGAAGAGAGAACGAAAAAGTTTATGGAAAAATTCACGCCGAAGGGATCAATGGGAATTGAGCGTGGAGTTAAGGGCAGCTCATCTGGAGTTATGAAGAAGGGCATTCGTGGTGGCGTTGGAACCTCGATGCAAGATTCATATAACCAGTTTACAGCTTAATTAGGTTTATCCCAAACCTGTCAGCTATCTCAATTGCAGTATCGTCGTGAGCGTAATGCTCCCGATACACAACTTCAGTTATACCGTAGGCTGAAATCATTCTTAGGCAGTTCCCGCAAGGGAGTAATGTGCAGGCAAGCAGTCTGCATTCGTTTGGCCTGACATACCGCAGCGCATTCTGTTCTGCGTGGATGACGAACTTCCTGCGTTCATCTCTACTTGACCAGTATTCGTCAACATTAGGAGGGAAGCCGTTGTAGCCTACCGAGGCAACCGAGTTGTCGTGTCGCAGCAATACGCAGCCAACCTTCTTCCAAGGGTCTTTAGACTTTCGCGCTACTACTTCAGCGATGCTTAACGCATATTCGTTCCAGTTCATATCGTATATTCAACTAGCACTTTCTTGATGGAGAGTTTCGGGTATAGCAGTTCCCACATAGGGGAAACTGCTTAAACAACATATCACTTTCTCGCTTGGAGCCGTTCGTATGTATTTATGAATCACGCGGCCTAGAGGTCGTCCTTAGCCTAGCCTTACTTTAGTTTACGCCTTTCGGCGAGAGCCAGTTTGATTCGCAGTTTCTAGTCCTTGCGGACAGAACGCATTAAGTTGGTAGTCTGTTAGCCCTCCCAACGCCTCTCCTTCACACGGGAGTCCTTCTCAGGTTGTTCCGTAGTCAGGGATAGAACCTGCCGTGCTACGCTCATCTCTAGGCTCATTCTAGGGAACTGCTCTCGCTTCATACTGAATGAAAAACCCGCCTTGATAGGAAAAGTATCAAGACGGGTATTTTCGGGCGGGTGAAAATTGCATCTAGAATCCTTTTCCGATTCAAGAAAGATGAAAATACAATACACTATTTTCAACAAGCGTCAAGTGATTTGAAAGAAAAACTGCCTTGAATTTCTTTCAGTATTGTTCAACAATAACTAGGTGAACGCATTTCATTCTGGGTGCATCGGAGATATTATCTACTCCATTCCGACGATGAAGGCATTAGGTGTAACGAACCTTTATGTCGATGATCGTCCGTGGACGAAGCCAATCGTGCATCGCATCGACGCATTCAAGAGGCTGATCGAATCACAGGGTATCGAGGTTAAGAAGCATGAAGACGAAAATATCGACTTCGATCTGTCCACCTACCGCAACGGAGGAATGATCTACGGGGACAACATCGCCAATCGTGTAGCGAGATGGATGGGAGTTAAGATCGACTTGTCCAAGCCTTGGATGCAGATTGACGAGAAGAATCCTGCAACGAAAGGTAAGATCGTCGTAAGCCGTGGTGCTAGGTGGCACGGAGAGTTCTTCCCGTGGAACAGGCTAACTAGTAAGCTAGGTCACAAGATGGTATTCGTCGGACTACCGGAGGAGCATCAAGATTTCTGTTCGCTATTCGGGAATATCGAATACTTGCCCACAAATGACCTGTATGATGTCGCAATAGCTATCGCGGGTGCTGACCTATTCATCGGCAATCAAAGCTCGCCTAACGCCATTGCAAACGGAATACACAAGGAGTCTATTGTCGAGACTTGCCTGTATGCCTTCGACTGCATATACGATAGACCGAATACAACATTCTGCCACGATGGTATTCTTAAAGTTCGATTTGACGGAATGACGGTTATTTCGGATAATACTTCGCCAAAACGCGGGTGGAAAATCGACATATTCGGAAGAACGCTAAAAGCTCAAGATAAACATATCTGCATTGCACTCGCTAGAGCTGATTGCTTTTTGCGAAAGATTTACTACAATGTTGACCAACTGACAGAACTCGCGGAGAAATACTAAATGGCTACGATTGCGCTAAAGGATGGGAAGGTTATATTGAAGGATGGTAAGGCGAGTTGCAGTTGTTGTGTTACGCCGTTTGGTTTATTGGCGTCAGCAACATCTGCGGGAGGAGGGCAGGGATGCGCTATGGGTGACGCCGTTCAAACTTATTTCATCAATCCTCCATATAGTCTTGTCAAAAACAAACAATACAAACTTAGGATCAATTTTAGCTCAGGAGATGGACTTTATCATGTTGGATCATATTACCAAGCTGATTATACGCTAAGCCCAGACGCGAGTATTACATGGACTACAACTTACGGGGGAACATCTGGAAATCCATGGTCAATTAGCAATGGCGGCAAAACAATACGGTATTCTCTTGAGGATTCCCAAAACTGCGGAGGTTCAAATCCAAACACTCAAACTGGAACAGCGGAGGCAGTTATTATTAATACAACAAGCAATATAACAATGGGATTTAACTTTACTGGAATTGCAGAGCTTCAAGATTCGGGCTTTGAAAACATTCAATTCTACTTAGAAGATGTATGAGGGAGGATATTTATTGCGAGCATCAAGTAAAAACAGAAACAAAGAATCTGTTTATTTGTAAAATAGGAATGTATGGCGGACACCCGTATATCGGAAACTGTGTATCTTGCATTAGGAATAATCAGAACAATCCTGAATACGCTAACGAGATTGCAATCAAGCACAGGAAATCGCACCCAGAAAACGCAGGCAAGGTTAGCGGATGCTGCGATAGCGCATTAAATTATCGTTGAACAAGAATTACATCTATAATACACTCTCCGATTTATGCAGCCGATCAAGACAACAAACGCTATGAACCCCGCGCCAGCAAAGGGGATCGAATCATTTCCAACTCCGGTAATAGAAGATGTTGTTATCTCGGAAGTCGTCAATTCGTGGAAGGGAGATTACCAACCGCTGGAATACGGAACGCTGTGGAAGGATGTTCCTCACGCACCGAATCAGGGCAGCTTCCCAGAGCATAAGCTGGTATTCCAGCAGCCAGCCAGCGAAGACGGACAATGGATAAAGCGCATTTGGGTCAATGATCGGGTCAATCAAGAGAGCTACAACTACGCTATCACTTACATGGATGGGTCGAAAGACCATCCTATTTACATCCGCACATTTGTAATTCCAAGAGATGAGTATGTTCCACTTGAAGACGGAACTCCAGACCCTCTATTTCCAACTGCAATTTTAACAGGGCAGGAAGTAACTAGAAACGAAGGAGAGCTTGACTCAAAGTATGTAACCGTAACTAGAACATACGAGACATTGGATGGACCAGTTGTTTCCTCGCAATCTCTAGTTGATACACCTGTTGGCCTAGCAACTGGAACGCTATCTAAGCAAACAATTGTAGGAGCAGGAGCAACGCCTAGCGGAAGTTTCAATACGCTACAAGACCAGATAACTGCGCTTGATACATATAAAGCTCAACGCGAAACCGTCACGGTTCCTACATATCCAGAGCTTACTACATACGATCTTGACGAGAATCTTGGAGTTGTTGTTATTAACGAGAGAACTATAGTTAATCACAACGAACCATATACGGCGCCTCCTCTTGTTCTTACTTCAAACGATAGGCCAATTGACCAATGGAAGACATTGCGTATTACAAGTAGACTATCTCAACTTCCAGCTCCAAGAACAGAATACAAGACGCAACAATTCACATTCCCAGCAATCCTTGACGGGGTAATTGTAAATAGCCTTAATTTAGGATTCGGAAGAATTCCCGTAAACGATGAAGATACAGAATATGCAACCGGAATTAACAAGTATGTTTCAGTGCATCCTGTAATAAGATCGACGCTTAGTATTCCTACAAGGATACGAATTGTTACAACATTCTATTCATCTCCTCCTGTTCCAGATGTGATATTCCAAATTACAACCCAAAATGCTTCATTTAACGGGTCATTGTTTTCTTTTAATTTCGGGGATGTTATATTAAATAATCTTACAATAGGACCGATTACAGCATCATCTTACGACATGAGATATTCAGGATTAAGCGAGGCAATATCATTTCCTGCGTCAACTCCAAATAAAACTCAATACGATTCATTGATTGGAACTGATGTTGTTATATTTTCAGATGTTGAATACTACAGATCAAATCTTTGGTTTAAGAGAACAGGATATGTCACATTGATATGATAGATGATTACCAATACCAACCACAATCACTTCCTCCAAAGAATGAAGGGTTATTCGGATATGGCGGAAAGCCAAATGAAGGCTCAAGAGGATTCCAAGGGCAAATTGTAGATTTTGGTGGTGGCGTAGGTGGTGGAGGAGGTGGAGGAGGTGGAGGAGGTGGAGGAATTCAAGGGCCGCAAGGACCACAAGGTCCAGAAGGCCCACAAGGTCCAGCGGGTCCGTTTATTTCTGGAGTTGAGGGGGATATGCTGTATTATGGGGCATCCGGTTGGCAAACATTTTCAAAGCCTAATACAGATGGAGTTCTATCAATTGTTGGCAGCGTTCCAACTTGGATAACAACCAATAATAATGGATCATTGATATATTATGATGGCAACTTAAATTCTTGGCTAACAATACCAGCACCAACAGGATCAGAAACTTATGTTTTGGGTTTTAAGGATAATGTTTTAGAGTGGTTACAAACCACAGATTGCGGAGCTACTGGACCTTAATAGACGCGCTCAATATTTTTCTTATTTACTTTTGAATCTCAACATATAAATATAAATAGATTATGGAAAATACACCATCTACATCAATATCGTCATCGTATCAGAGACTTGGCGGAACGACTCCGGTAATTACGCAAGGCGGCGTTGGTCCGAATTTAAGGCCAAAGAAAACATTAAAAGATAAAATGCTTGAGCAATTTGAAGCGGAAAAAGCTGTTGATGAGGCAAGATTTAAGCAAAAAGAAGAAACTCTAAAACAATTCTTTCCAGTCCAGTATAATCAACTTCAAGTTAAGAGACAATACGATAGGGATGTTGCTGCTATTCAGCGTGGAGAAGCCCCATCTAAAGGAAGTCAAGCCTATTTCAAGAATGAAATGAGTGGTATGCAAAAACTTCCTTGGAAGAAATAAAGTAATTATTAAGCATAAATAACAATGCGAATCACTCTAGGTGAAGCTAGGCAGCAACTATATCCTGCAATCGTTCCTTCGCTGGATAACCAAGCGAATGTAGATCGCTTTGATTCTTATCTTAATCTCGCGCAAGAGAGATTGATTAACAGCGGGAAATGGAATGGAACGATTCTTCCTGTTCGTTTCTACTCGCCTAGCGGGATGATTACGCTTCCCCGTAGATTCGTATCTGCGCTTGCTGCTAAATGGCACAAGAATACTGGAACGGATAGCTGGGCTACTGGACCAATCAAGCTACGCAACGGATGGTTCTCATATCTTAACCCAATCTCTGATTTGTGGACAGCTTCGTATTGGCCTAGATACGGCTACAACGAGACATTCTTCGATGACCTCGGAGATGGATTTGTAACATTCGCAAACACGACATACGAGACATACACGCTCAAGGTTGAGATCGAAGACGCAAGCGATGCTGGAGAATCCGTAGTTATCAAAGGCAAGGATGTAGATAACAACGATGTAACGATTGAAGTCACGCTTGCAAACCCATTTGCTACTAACGCTCAAGTATTCAAAGGACCGCTGACATTCTTCAGTAAGCCTATCACTAAAGGCGCAATCAATCTTTACGCTGTTAGCGGAGCTACACAGGAGCAGATCGGCGCATACGAGGCAACTGAGACAACTGCAAGCTATCACCGCTACGCAGTTCCTAACGAGCCTACAGTCGATTATGTCGATGTCCTCTGCAAGATTCGTTTTGTTCCTTGCGTTTACGATACAGACGAAGTTATCGTATCAAACCTCGGCGCACTCAAGAATATGCTAATGTCCTTGAAGTGGGAGGATGAGGGTGATATGGAGCGTTCTGAAATGTTTTTTATGAAGGCGCTGCAATTGCTCAATGGAGAAAACCGCGAGGTTCGCGGAGGAACTCAATGGAGGCTCAATATTGATCGCGCATCAATGCAGTTTGAAAACCTTTGGCCAGGAAGATAAGCTATGCCTACATTTTCGCAAACCCCCGGAGAGTTGAATATTGAGTCCGTTGTAGGGACTGACTTCCTATGCTCGTTGAATTTCGATACAAGCATTTCTCTATACACATTTGACGCAGGAATTATTCTTAACGAATTTCCATCGCAAAGCGTATTCCCAATTACAGCAACAAAGTCTGGTTCTAATATCGTTAATCTTTCATTGACTCAGATGCAGTCTTCAGAGATTGGGGTAATCTCAAATAAAAAATGGTATCTCAATTGGACTAAAGACGGGATCAAGCAAACTATTATCTCTGGAAAGTTTGAATTATCTGATGTTCCTGTCGGTCAGAATAGCGGACTAGATGACGATGTTGTTGTATCGACATATAATATTAACATCAATATATCTGCGATTTCTGCCGCTGGAGCCACCGGAGCTACCGGTTCCGCTGGATTAACTGGAGCAACAGGATTGACTGGCTCAACAGGTCCAACTGGAGCAACTGGAGCTGGTGCTACTGGTGAAATTGGTGCTACAGGAATCAGGGGAGCAACAGGCGCTACTGGACTTGGATCGACAGGAGCCACAGGAGAAATTGGGCAAACAGGTTCTACAGGGGCGACAGGCCCTCAGGGGGCGACTGGTATAGCTGGTTCTCCGGGGGGTGCTACTGGAGCCACTGGCGTTGCTGGTGTTAATGGCGCTACAGGGGCCACTGGACCAGCAGGCGATCCCGGTGGGGCAACAGGTTCTACAGGAGCAACAGGGGCGACTGGGGCAACGGGCGTTGCGGGTGTTTCTGGATCAAATGGAGCTACTGGCGCTACTGGAGCTACTGGCGCAACCGGAATAGGAGAGATTGGTTCAACAGGCGCAACCGGACCTCAGGGCGATCCGGGCGGAGCAACGGGCGCTACAGGGGCTACAGGAGCTACTGGAAATACTGGAACTCAAGGAGCAACAGGAATCACAGGAGCAACTGGATCGCAAGGTGCTACAGGCACTCAAGGCGCTACTGGACCAACTGGAGTTACAGGTGCTACTGGGCCTCAAGGCGCTACGGGAAGTGTATCAAGCTCTGCTTCTGATGTTACTGTAAATAGCATTACCGTTGGTCGCGGAGGTGGAAACGCGCAGTCAAATACTGTATTTGGAAGGCAGGCATTCGGATCAAATACATATGGATACCAGTGCGTTGCTATTGGCGAGCAAGTTATGCAGAGTTCTACTTCTGGATTTAATAATACATCCGTTGGACATTATTCACTTCTTTCAAATACAACAGGATCACACAATACAGTAATTGGATCGCAAGCACACAGGCAGTCTGCTACAAATTCATATAATACAGCAATTGGGGCAGAATGCCTAACATTTGGAAGCGGAGACAATAATACAGCAGTTGGGTATCAAGCCCTCTTTCTTACTCCATATTCAAATTGCTCTGGGCTTGGAGCAAGGACAGATGTAACAGGATCAAACCAAGTTCAACTTGGAGATAGCGCAACAACAACCTATGTTTACGGAACAGTTCAAAATAGGTCTGACGCAAGAGATAAGAAGGATGTAAAAGACACAGAACTTGGCCTAGAGTTTATCAACGCACTTCGCCCCGTTGACTTCAAGTGGGACATGCGTGAGGACTACAAGACCGAGGACAATAACGATCTTTCAAGCATCACTACAGACGGCAGCAAGAAGCGCAATAGGTTCCATCACGGCTTGATCGCTCAAGAAGTTAAAGCTATCCTAGAAGCGAAAGGAATCGACTTCGGAGGATTCCAAGATCACTCTATTTGCGGAGGACAAGATGTATTGTCAATCGGATACGACGAATTGATTGCGCCTTTAATCAAGGCTGTTCAAGAACTCTCGACTGAGCTTACTATTGTCAAACAAGAGTTGAACGCTCTTAAACAATAAACGACTAAAGATATGGCAACAATCCCTTCACGAAAGGCTACATTTACAGAGGAAGAGAAGCGGAAGCTCGTAGAGGGAACTGACGCGCAAGGAAATCCGTTGAGTGAATCCGAGAAGATGAAGCTCTCCAAGATGCACACAGCTAGAACGCTTGGTGCTGATTGGCGCGAGAAGGCCGCTGAAAGGATGAAAGCTGAAGAGCCTGCTATAGCGCAGCAAGCACTTGAAGAAAGAGCCGCCATTAACAGAAGCCTTACTCCTAGAGAATACAAGTTGCCTACAAAGGCTGAAGAATGGCAGACTCTTCCGGGTGGGGGAAGTATTAAGATTGGCGCTGAAACTCTAAAGAGAGCGCAAGGTTTTGAGAAGGAACGAGCAGGCCAAGAACAAGCCCGTCAAGAGAAATTCCAAAAAGGACTAGCATCAGTTCAGCAAGAAGCCAAGGCTGCATTAAGAAAGAGATACGAGGATGAGTTAGCTTCTCGCGGATTTGCGCCACCTAAGACTAGGCAGGAAGCAGAAGCTATTGATAGGGCGAAGACGGATGAGTTTAGAGCTGTTTCAGAAGCAAGAAATTTAGCTAAAGAAAAACTAAATACTTCGCAAAAAGACTATAAGTTTTACAATTCTCTCGCAGCCCAAGCAATGGCTTCTGGGAATACAAAACAAGCCGAGGATTTAATGAGAGCAGCCCAAGCGACTGGAGGCTCAATCAAGAATTATTCAGCTAGAAGAAAGTTCCTTGAAGATCAAGAAATGAGTAAGGCTAGAGCATTGATTGATGAAAAGACCAAGGCTCGTATTGCTAAAACGCAGGCGCAAAATACATCAAATCCAGAGGCATCTTCATTCACGCCGA
>Ga0209990_10003955_pt1 | contig 10641 bp, 7 predicted proteins | sample NOAtaG_6_FD_187304 | JGI IMG/M metagenome (GOLD analysis project Ga0209990, IMG submission 187304) | Freshwater lake microbial communities from Lake Erie, under a cyanobacterial bloom - NOAA_Erie_Diel5S_2200h metaG (SPAdes) (version 2) | ecosystem: Environmental > Aquatic > Freshwater > Lake ...
AATGGCCGACATAGCCTTTTCTGATGCCAATGCCTACGTTGTAGGAGCGCGATCCTCTCTTGCCACTAATGTTAAAACCATCACCCGCAGGTTTGAATATGACCATGCCGGCCGCCTGCTGCGCACCTGGCATCAGCTCGATGCCCAACCCGAGATTTTGTTAGCTCTTAACGAATACAACGAACTGGGTCAACTGGTGGACAAAAAACTCCACATATCCGGTCAGTCAGTCCCGGTATCACCCGACCCTCAGGTTGGTCAGCCCGGGGTCCTCTATAACTCGGTAATTAATTCTAACGCCTACAACACTTCGCAATCGACTTACATTGCAAGCGAAAGCATCACACTTTCTCCCGGCTTCCATGTGCCGACCGGCAGTACATTTCACGCCAAAATCGGATACTCCGCCAGTGATGCCAATGCCCGCAATGCGTTAACCACTGACGCCAAACAAAGCGTGGACTACCGCTATAACATCCGCGGATGGCTCACGTCAATGAACAATGCCCGGCTAGCCAATGAAGCGGCCACCAATGATGACGCCAATGACCTGTTCGGCATGGAACTCGGCTACGAAAGCACGCTCAGCGGACTGGGCAACACCGGCCTGTTCAACGGCAACATCAGCGGCATGAAGTACAGCAGCTATGGCAACGGACCCATAAAGGAAAAAGGCTACACCTACACCTATGACGCGCTCAACCGCATTGCCGGCTCGGTGTATAAGGAGCGCACCGGCACCGTGCTCAACACGTGGGATACACCCGCCAACAATGCCCTGGCCGAAACCGGCTTCACCTACGACCTGAACGGCAACATTCTGAACCTGACGCGCAACGACAGGCGCCCCAGCGGCCTGATGGATCAACTCGCGTACACCTACACCGGCAACCAGTTGCTGCGGGTAACGGATGCAGGCGATGACTTTGCCGGCTTCTTAGACGGGCAACCAGGAACGGGCAATGATTATACCTACGACCCGAACGGCAACATGACGCGCGACCTCAACAAAGGCATCGGCACCAGCCTCACGGACGCCACCAACCTCATTACCTACAACTTCCTCAACCTGCCCGAAACGGTAACCAAAGGCACCAACAGCGTGCGCTACATCTACGATGCCACCGGCCGCAAGCTGACACAAGTCACCACCTTTGGCAGCCAGCAGAAGCAAACGGACTATGCCGGAGAGTTCATCTACGAAAACGATGCCCTGCAATTCATCAACCACGAAGAAGGGCGCATTGCTGTGGCCGCCACAAAAATGGTGTACACCCACGATGGGGCGAACACCACCGGCATTACGGCTGCCACCTCCACACTGGCGCCTGTTACGCTAAACACTCAATACTACATCCGCGCCACAGCCGTGGGCACCACCGCCCGGCAGGGCATGTTCCCGATAGGGGGTACGATTACCGTGGCTGCGGGTGAGCAATACCGCATCCGCGCGAAGGGTTACCGGGCCGGCAGCAGTGCCGTTCATCTGTTGGTGCGCGCCAACGCCACCGATATCAACTGGCCGGGGGCCACGCTGCCCAGTGGCTCGGTAAACGAAGCCTGGGCCGAGCAGATCGTGACCATCCCCAGCGGGGCCACCACGCTGCAGGCCGGTGTGGTGTGGAACACCGTAACCGCAGGCGAGCAGTTTTTCCTCAACGACTTTGAAATCACCAAACTCGAAACCACCACGCCCGAGTACCAATACCACCTGAAAGACCACCTGGGCAACGTGCGGCTGAGTTTTACCAGCAAAGACGAAACGGTGAACGAAACGGCCACGTACGAAACGGCCAACCAAAACACCGAGCAGAGCCAGTTCGTGCGCTACCAAACGGCCAAGCGCATTAACAGTAGTTTGTTCGACCGCACCAACGGAGCAGCGCCCGGGTTTGCCCAGCGCCTCAACGGCAGCACCAACGAGCGTTATGGCATCGCCAAGTCCATTAGCGTAATGCCGGGGGATGTGATCAATGCCGAAGTGTATGTGAAGTACGTGGACCCGGTGAGCAGCAACTGGAACAGCGCGCTCACCACGCTCATGGGGCAGATAGCCGCCAGCACGGCCGGGGTAGTGGTAGACGGCAGCAGCTACACTACCAGCACCAGTTCGTTCCCGTATGCCGGGTTGCTGACCACCACCACCACAGGCGCCCCGCGGGCGTATTTGAACTGGCTGGTATTCGACCGCAATTTCGGATTTATCACGGGTGGCTTCCGCCAGATGAGTTCTGGGGCGAAGGAAACGGGTACCGATGTAGCCCACGAACTGCTCACCCTGCCGGCTGCCATCACCATTACGCAACCGGGATATGTGTATATTTACCTCAGCAACGAGAGCCCTACACTCGTTGACGTGTTCTTTGACGATTTTAAAGTAACCCACACCAAAAGCCCGGTGATACAGGCGGAGGAGTATTATCCGTTTGGTTTGACCTTCAACTCGTATCAGAGAGAAAACTCAACAGAGAACCGATACCTGTACAATCAAGGAACAGGTGAGAAGACATTCAAGACTGAAAGGATTTATGATCTTGGACTGAACGTTGACCAATCAAAGTATAGGACTTACGATTACCTAACCGGAAGATGGTGGCAGGTTGATCCGCTCGCTGATGAAGGTGATTTGATGTCGTTAACACCTTACAATTACAGCTTTAATAATCCAATTCTTTACAGTGATCCCGAAGGTGATTGTCCATTATGCATCACTGCCGGAGCAGGTGCAATAATAGGCGGTATTATAGGTGGAGTGGCTGCGGCTGTTAATGGTGAAGATGCAGAAGGTATACTAATTGGAATAGGTGGCGGAGCAGTGGCAGGAGCAATTACTGGTTCAGGCGTTGGCTTGATTGCAGAGCTTGGATTAGGTGCAGGTTCAGCGATAGCCGTAAATGCCGCAGCAGGTTTTGCGAGTGGAGCTGCAGAATCTGTGACTACGCAAGGATTAAGTGTAGCTACAGGTCGACAAGACAAGATTAATACTGCTGATGTTGTAAAGAGTGCAGCGGTAGGTACGGCTACAAATGTTGTCGCTGGGGGTGTTACAAAGCTTATTACAGGTAAAGCAACAAATGCTATAACGAAGACAACCACCCAACAAGTAGCTAACGCGACCTCGAAACAAACTCAAAACCAAGTACGAAAAGAAGTTACAAGGAACTTCCCTGCAATGTCAAACAAGCAGGTCAGCAAAGAGGTAAAGAAGATAACCAACATCAAAGCACAAAATGCGCAGTCAACTGGTAATGCTAAAAAGGCTGCCGCTCAAACTGGAATTGATGCAGGAAGTGAAGCTGCTACGAATGCAGCAAATGATGCGGGTAAGAATAAGCTTAAGAGAGATTGATTATGAAGAAAGACAAAATACCTGCGTTAATAGTTTTTCTTATAGGAAGCGGTTTTTTGATCTACTTTATTTATGGCTTTGTCCCAGAATTATTTCTTCGTTTTGATAATGAAGAAACAACTGCCCAAGTGATTGGATGGGAAAAGGAAGATGCTGAAAGCTATATACTGTTCGTATACAAACATCCCGATGGTCATCAGTACACCATCCGTAAAGAAATTAAAAGGCCTAAGATTGATCAGTTGAGAGACAAGAAAGAACTTGTTGTTAAGTATTCAAATCTTTTTCCTGATTATACATTGATTGATGGGATACCTGATAGATCATATATCTTTTTTCCCTTCGGGATTGCCATAATGGTGATAGCTCTGTACAGATCTATTCAAGTGTTCCGTGGTAAGATTGAGCCAGAAGATTTTTATTTAACAGGAAAATAATATCAAAGCCCGGTAGTGTCCGGGCTTTTTGTTTTAAGAGGCGTGCGCCTTTTTAATTTTAACATCACGAATTACCAGATCGATGTAATCGAAGATTTTATCACGTTCCTTCTCTGGAAGTTTTTTAATGTCCTCCAATCGGTTCACCATTCCCTTCCCCGCAGAGTTACCCGTTTCGGGAACTCTGCGGGAATGAAATGAAATCCCGCCCGTTGCTGTTGGTCGCCTGACCATAGTCGTTAACTTAAGCCGAGTTGATGGAGTGTTTCGAAGTGAGTGGTTTTGGATACTGGCGGTTCGCATGCTGTGTTTTGAATCAATGGCAAAAAGATGTCGGTGAGCCAAAAACGGAGTGACAATTTTTTACGTACTACCAGACGAAGCGTGTTAGAAAGCACGAGGCATCTTTTAAAGAATTTCAAGGTACTCACTCCAATCCCATTATTTCTCGCTTCGATATGATTGTTGCAGCACTGCATTAGCTTCCAGTTGAGCAGTGCCCATAGCAACTTAGCAAGGAGTTGGCATTCGAGTCGTTCCTTTTTCACTTTCTTCAGTTTGTTTATCTGCAGGTTTGACTTCCAGGTTTTAAAGACAAGCTCAATCTGCCATCGTAAATAATATACCCTCCTAACCATTTCGGCTTGAAGGCTTTCCCGATCAACATTTGTTATGAAAGTGTTGTAACGGCAACGAATCTTATGCTTTTCAGTCAGGCCAACACCGTGTCTTTTTGCCGACTGTTCAGCCTGCCTGATCCGCTCCCTGTACAGCTTATCGTCCACCCGCTCAACGATCATCCTGCAAGCGACCGGTTCATGCTCATAAATTTGAACGTCAAGGTCTAGTTGACTAGCCGATGTTTTCTTGAACTTTCTGTCCAATTGCTTCCAGTCGATCAGCTCTCCGCTTGACGTACGCACGATGGCCTGTGCAGGCAACCTGTTGAGAAAAAACGCCCTCTTTTCAATTATGGACTTTAAATAAAAGGGGGTCACATAGCCCAAGTCGCGTATATAAAGTTCCCCTTTCGAAATAAGGTGGATACTGTCCCTTGATTCTTGCTGGTCATTGGTCTTGATCGAGGTTAGCTCCAGCGTTTTCCAATGGCCACTTATCAAGTCATACTCGTATTGGATGTTCATCACGCCCTGCCCTTTGTGGAAATTGCCAAAGCCTGGATAATCACCCCTATACATGTCCGGTAAGGCAAACTTGCTGGAGTCTTTAATGTTGATTGCCGAAAAGCATTTGCTCAACTCTGTACGTGCCGGGTGCTTTAGCCGTTCGTCTAATTGCGATCTGATCATCTCTTTTAGGAAAGAAACAGCTTGGGGTGAAAATTTTTTGTGGATGCCCTCTTTGCTGATGTCCACCGAAAACTGTTGATACAAGTCAGCGGTAATATCCGGCAGGCTTGTGTCGGCCTGGTTGCTTGTCAAAAACATGAGCGAGTTCAAAAATTGAGGTGCCGATAATTTTCGTGATCGCTTGATGAACCCACTTTTGGCCGCCATCATGGTGATCGTTTGCTCTGAAAAATGCTTTGTGATGATTTCACCGATGACTTTTGCCTGTTTGGCAATAAATGATTGTTTGTCGATATTTAAACTGTTTCTCCCTTGAAACAGCTAAATTTGAAACATCAAAAGCGGCACGAAACGCAAAACCGCTTTTAAAAAAATAAAAAAATATGGGGAGAAAACTTTGAAAGTTGCCCGAAGGGGCTACTGTCTCCTGCCAATAAAGTTCTCTTAAGTTAACGACTATGGTAAAGAACACCAACGAGGGCGGAGGAATCAAACATTCAATTGTTATTTTAGTAAATAATTTCCTATCCTGAATGAACCCACGTGAAATTATTAATCACTTTGCTTAAAGAAACGACCTGAAAACTTATTTCCTTTTTCAGTTGTTACTTCTATATAATATATACCTGAAAATAATAATGAGGAATTTATTGCCATACCAAAGCTTGCGTTTACTTGTTTATGTGTTAAACATCTACCTTGCAAATCGATAATTCTGTATCCGATTATACGTTCATAGTTCAGTAAAATATTTAATTCATCTTTGGCAGGGTTGGGATATACTGAAAGTTTACTTTCTATATATTCCATAGTTGACACTGATGTGATTTTTTGTTTTGCGATAAATTTAACTTGGAAGTTTGGTTGCGTTGGATGGTTTGTTGATATGTTGAGGATTGCTTCCCGGGAAAGTGAATCAGCAAATTTCATATTTAATAGAACAGGAATCGAAACGCTATTTTTTTGTTTAATTATTTGAGATTTGCCCACCACTGAAAAAAAATCCAAATCACCAGTTAGGAAGATCGAGTTGATTTTTAATGGAATATTACCCGTGTTTTTAAGCTGGATAACGGATTCAATTTGTTGTCCTACAGAAAGACTTGCCAAATCCACTATCGCTTCATTTTGCAAAATCATACTCTTTCTACTCACCTCATAATTCAAGTTTTGAGCAATTCCATTTCCAAAAAGCCTCAGAATGTAATCACCAGAGTAATTGTCATTTGTTACAAGTTTTAATTGGGAAGATGCTAATCCGCTCGCAGAGGGATGAAATCGAATAGTAAGTATTGCCTTACTCACCGCATTTATCGTATCGTTATCCAATACATACGACCAGCTGTTATTGCCACTAAGCACAACCTGATTAATTGTCAGGGGTAATATTCCATAATTGTAAAGATAAAAGGTTCTCGACACGGTATCTCCCACTATTGTACTTGGAAACATAAGGCTGTCGTTGCTCGCTAAAGTTGTTTCTAAATCATTAGTTCCTAGGGAATTAACGGATATTAAGGAACCGCCAATCCGAATAGTTTTAGTTACGCTATCTTTAAAACTGCCATTTTTGTATGTGGCAAATAGCTTTACAGTATAAACGCCCGGTGAATTGAATTTATGGTTAGGATTTACCTCATCCGAAAAGCTGCCGTCTCCAAAACTCCAACGGTACATGTAACGGTTGAAATTCTGATAATAGTAACTGGATGTAAAGTAAAGTTTGTTAGACTCGTTCTTGAAAGCAAATGTTTGAGTTGCTGCATCATAACCATTTACAACAAAATCAGGTGCGGGATCATAAAAGCCTACATTCCACTTTTTAAGATTGCTATGGATTATCTGATTAACTGCTAACCTGATGTTGGAAGCAACTGTGTTTGAAAGACCCGGATTATAGGTTATTCCCAGGGGTGATTTCCTAAAAAGCGTATTATAGAATGTGCATGCGGCCAAATAGGAACCTGCCACAGAAGGATGCGATCCATCACTATCATATAGTTCAATTTCTGGATGATTGGTGCGCACATATCGCCACACAGCGCCAACAGCAGCTAAAGGAAGTTGCTCATTATACGACATGTTTGGGCCTCCCATTTGCATATAATTTTGTTGCAGCAACGAATCCATACCCTTATAGGTGCAATAGTAACCGGCCTTAGGAAACTGGGCACACAGTGAAGGCTCGCCATTTTTTCTTCCCCAGGTCATATAAAGCATCGGCATTGCACCTTCTTGGTCAATCGGGATCTTAAGGTCCTGAACACTTTGAATGTTGTTTGGCTCGAAACTGTTGGGGGAAATAATGGAGGGTTCATTGCAAACCGCTGCACCCATTACGCTCTGCTGTTGTATAATAACATAGTCCCATTGCGGATCAGCCATCATATCCAAACTCACCTGATCGTTTAAGTGATTGTTAAATGTATACCCTCCAGGAGAATTATTGTTGTAAATCAAGGTATCACCCACTGATGAAGCCACATTCTTTATTAGGAGTGGCAGATTATTGGCCGTAACATAACTATTACCAAGAAACAAGGCACGAATTTTTGTTGGCGGTTGTGCAATGGATTTGGTTTGAAATGCCACTGCGACTAAAATTATGAATATATAACGTATCATCTGGATTGTATTTTAAGGATTTAATTTTAGTTTAAGAAGAAAAATTGAATTACGTACATAATCAACAAAGACAGGATCAGCAACCATGTTGGTATTGATGAGTTTTACCGTATTCAACCCCGGATCGTAATCACAATCATCGGCATGGCTGAAGGTGCCAACCACAATCAAGTTGCCCGATCGGTCAACAGTCCAGTCGCCAACACGCTCATCTCCCACACCACCAAAATGAGTCAGGGAAATCAGGTTGTCGTAATCATCGCTATTAGTTACTACAAAATCTGATACACCCCTTGCCAAAAAAGTGCTAGTTCCTGATTTACCTTCATAGTAATAGCGCAACGAATCATTGGTATTATTCATGTCTCCAACAGAGTTTGTACCAAGTAATGTTGTTGCTGCCACAGATCCGCTGCGGTTGTAATTTTTACTCACAAAAATACTCACTGTGTGGGCATGCAGAAACAGCCCTGCTGTATCAAATTCTGCGACAAAGCCAGGGAAATCTGCTGAACCAGAAACAAAAAAGGAGTCGATACCCGGATCAACATCGATCTGCTGCTGGTAGGGTAAATAGCCAGTAGCCTTTAAGCGATTTTTATAAAGGCTAATATCCGCGTTGATGAAAGGCTTAGTCCACAAGCGTGTGCCGTTTGCAGCATACTTTACCAACCATGTTTGGTTTGTTTGGCAGATAGATTTGGAATGAGATAACATACAATAGATTACTCCATTATCATCCACATCAAATGAAATAATTCCACCACCACCAAAATTTTCGCCTGAATTAAATTCATTATATTCCAAACCTGAAGTAAGTCGTGTATCAATGGTCATATCTAAATCCAAATTAAGACTGTAGCGGTAAACCCTATATTGATCTTTTACATAAAAATGAGTAGCTGTAATTTCATAAACATTTTCGAGGATAGTGGAAGAGCTGCGTCCGGCTAGGAAAATAGGAAGCATAGTTGCTTTAACAAAATTGCCCTTATCCGTGAGCTTCACAAGATAATATTTACCTGCTTGCCCGGTGATTACTCCTACACCAGGATCTAAATCAGCCTGTCCGCCCTCTAACCAAAAAGTCATGTAAATATTTCCTGCATTATCAGTTCGAACGAAAGTATTCTCAAACATGTGTCCTAGCATTGCAAAAGTTGGATTACCTAAGCCATAAAAATTTTTTACAAATAGAAAATTACCAGCACTGTCGTACTTGGCTAGAAACATTACATTCTTATGGTTTGCTGGAGGAATCATCCAAACGCCATTACCAAAATCAGTAGAGTCAGAATAAAACCCAGTTACCAAAATATTATTATTAGCATCCGTTGTTACAGAGTGCCCTTTTCTTGAAATATTATTAAGAGCTTCTGGTCCAGGCCTAAGTGTTCGAGTAATATCAAAACCACCACCTAGTTGTTTAACCCATTGAAGACTGATTTGTGCATTAATTGAAAATGCAGAGGCTGCCAGTATCAGAGTAAAAAGTCTTGTTTTTTTCATATTCTTTAGTTATAATTATCAAATATACTCGCCCTCGTTGGTGTTCTTCACCATAGTCGTTAACTTAAAAGAACTTAATTGGCAGGAGACAGTAGCCCCTTCGGGCAACTTTCAAAATTTTCTCCCCATATTTTTTTTTATTTGATTCAAAACACAGCATGCGAACCGCCAGTATCCAAAACCACTCACTTCGAAATACTCCATCAACTCATCTTAAGTTAACGACTATGGTGAATAACACCGGCAAAGGCGAGAAAAAGCACCATTGGCCAGGTGCTGCACTACAGCCTGGAGCGTTTCGATAAACTGATGCTCTACTGCGCAGACGGAAAACTGGGAATCGACAACAACCTGATCGAAAATGCCATCAGGCCGGTTGCCATCGGGCGAAAAAATTATCTTTTTGCCGGATCACACCAGGGTGCGCGGAGGGCGGCAATGTTGTATTCTTTCTTGGGCACGTGCAAAATCAATGAGGTTAATCCCTTTGAATGGCTGCGAGCAACGCTCGTAAAAATCCCAACCCATTCCGTTAACCAACTAACAGACTTGCTACCCCGCAAGATGTAGTTTATCGGGGGCTTACGTTGCTGTTGCAGCCAGTTGGTTTTTGCCTGGTTGTAATCCAGCGCGGCCGTTACCTTTTGAATGAATAACACCGAGTCGGTATTGAATTTTTGGCGGGCCAGGGCCGGTTCTTGCCGCCCCAGACGTTGTTGATCGGCCAGTGATTTAGCCAGCTTTTGAAACGTGGCCAATTGCCTTTCCAGTTGCTCAATTTGTTTTCCATATGTATCAGCCGTTTGGAAAATGGTTAGGTTGCTGATGGCCTGGGTAAGGGCGGAGTACACCGGCTGGAGGTCGCCTAATTCAAGCGTGCGGTTGGGCAACGAGTCTTTTGGCAGCCTGGATTCCAGCTCCAATACGTCCACCTACATTCGCGTTGGATTGGATGTAGCCAATGACTTCCCCGGCTTCGCATTTTTCTTCATCACGTTTTAACAGTGTTATTCGCCCGGGTACCCGGGTTACCAGCGTTACCGGGGCTGGGTCAGAAGTAATCACCACTTCGGCAACCAGAATGTCCGGGTACTTAATAAACCACGAGGCGGCCAGCAGGGCCAGCATCACCAGAAAATGACCGTGATGCCCCACCGCACCAGCCCATGCGGCACCTGACTGATAATCTCCTGCACATCATTACTTCGGATTTCAATTTGCTTTTCGGGCTCCATTGGTATTCAAGATACGCGAAAAATTCTGGTCGGCCGCAATTCAGGCCGATGCAAGCGTAACCCCATGGCGCAGCACTTCGCCCACAAAAGGATTATTGGCTGGAGTATCGTCCAGCGCAAAAGTATGCACTTCAAGGCGAGGATACTTGGAAACCAGGTGAGCAATCGGTGCGATA
>Ga0209990_10003957_pt1 | contig 10635 bp, 6 predicted proteins | sample NOAtaG_6_FD_187304 | JGI IMG/M metagenome (GOLD analysis project Ga0209990, IMG submission 187304) | Freshwater lake microbial communities from Lake Erie, under a cyanobacterial bloom - NOAA_Erie_Diel5S_2200h metaG (SPAdes) (version 2) | ecosystem: Environmental > Aquatic > Freshwater > Lake ...
ACCGTTACCAATGCCTTTGAAACTGCTACCGCTGCCGGGTTGGAGAAAAGCCGCTTTGTACCGGGCATCATCCTGGGCATCGCTTCGAAAAGAATGGTCAACAATGAAACCCTGGACAGTATCCTCTATTTCAATGCGTTACAGGGATATGGCGGGCAAAGTCTCTTTTACGTCAAATGGCTTACGGAAGATTCTACCCTGGGTAAGACGGTGCGGAAAAGGCAGCGCTGAAGGTATAAATCGGCACTTATGTAGATTTGGGAAAGTCAAATCTACATAAGTGCTGATTTGAACAAACCGTACAAGATCAAAATTTTATGGGCTGTCCAGAAAGTTCTTATGTGGTTGTGTGAAAAGTATTCCGCCGCCTACGGCGGCGAAAGAAAGTTTTGAGCGCACACTGTTTTCAATGGTTTGGCTTCGCAAAATCAGTGAAAACAGTGTGCGCTCAAAATATTGTTTTTCGGCGTTAGCCGAAAAATGAAGGCCTCCGGCCTTTTTACATAACCTCATACTTTTCGCACAGCCCCATTTTTCATTCTTTCACAAACCTGCTTGTCCACGCCCCGCCATTATCAAAAAATACTTTTGCGAAATACATCCCTTTAGGGGTACCATCAAGGGGAACCCGCAATATTTTGCCCTGCCCGGCAATCGTTTGCAAAAGCTGCCCGGCAAGATTAAAAATTTGAATCCTGGAGATGTTTGCTGCTCCCTCTACATGCAGGATATCCCGAACCGGGTTGGGGAAAATTTTAAGCGGGGGAATATCATACTGCCTGTCCCGTGCACTTGTTGTAGTACATTCCAGATTGTTGATATACCTCCATATTTCATTGTTCATCAGGTAGGGTACGGGCAGGTCGCTGGGCGCATTGCCCATCCTGACCACCACCAGTTGCTGACTGGGGACGACATTCAGGAACTGGCCATCTCTTCCCATGGCCACAAACATATCCGGAGGGGCGTTCGGGTTTAGAAAACCATTGAAAACGAATTGGGGGCCGGGGAGCATGTGGCTTGGTTTTCCGTTCAGCCACCACAGATAGCCATAAGACTGGTTCAGATTTTGGGACGTATTGACCATTTGGCGGTAATAAGCGGTATCGGTCAGGATTGGGTTGCCGTTCCAGTTTCCTTTATTCAGTATGAGCAGCCCAAATCGCGCCATACTCCTCGCGGTGCTGAAAAAGACATTGTTATACCCGACAGGAAGAAAGCTTCCGGTCATACCCGTCGGGTTTTTTAACTTTTGAGTGGTGTACGTATTCAGGGGTATCCCGGTAGCTTTTTCGATTACCTGGTCGAGCAGTGTATAGGGCCCGTTGTGGTAGGCCCAGCGGGTACCTGGTTCTGCCTTAAACTTCAGACAAGTATCCAGGGTACAGAATGGATCAAGTACCCCATCATCCAGTCCTGAGGTCATGGTCAGCTGGTGGCGGACGGTGATTTTGTCCTCTTGTGCAGGCGTACAGCTGGTCCAGCCGCGGCCGAGGTATTTGGTGGCGGGGTCCTGAATGGAGAGCTTTTTTTCCTGCTGGGCCATCCCGACCATAAAAGCCGTGACTGTTTTGCCCGCCGAGGCCCATTGCCAGGGGGAGCTTTGGGTATGCGTCCCGAAATACTTTTCAAGGACGATTTTCCCGCCCCTGAGCACGATAAACGCTTTAGTGTTATTGGCCTCCAGGAAGGCATACAGGCTGTCTATTTGCTTCTGGCACCAATTCAGGGAATATGGGGAAAGAGTATCCCAGGCATTCCCCGATAATGGCGGGAAATACAAAGGCTGGGCCCTGGCCTGGAGGAGGGCAACCATCAAAATCAGGATGGCATAAATTTTTTTCATCGGAAAGGAATTTTGTTTCATATCGTCAAAAGAATTGGGGGATTTCGAGCGCGTTGAATACAGACCTGCCCCAAATGCTGCGTTCGGGCTGCATACCTTCTGACGAAACACCCTTTTGACGTTAGACCCAAAATATGGACATTAGTTTAATCCAGCCTTCAGGCAACATACAGTACCAGCCCTTTCAGATAACTTCCCTCCGGATGGAACAAGCTGACCGGATGGTCGGCGCCCTGCGTCAGTTCGTGTAATACCCGCACCTGACGGTTAGCCTCGAGGGCGGCAGCTACAATGGAATCGTGAAACAACTGCCGGTCAACCACCTGCGAGCAGGAAAATGTAAACATGACGCCTCCCGGGGCCAGTCTTTTCAGGGCAAGCGCATTGAGCCGGATGTATCCCTGTACTGCGTTGTGGCGCTTATCCAGGCTTTTAGCAAAAGCGGGAGGGTCCACCACCATCAGATCATAAGTTTTACCCGTCTGGCGCAAGTAAGCCAGAACATCGGAAGTGATTGCAGTATGCGTACCCGGAGCAAACCCATTGAGCTTGACATTTTCGCCAACCATCGCGACCGCACGTGCGGAAACGTCCACAGAATCCACGTGGACCGCGCCTGCTGCAAGGGCGTACACGGAAAAGCCCCCCGAATAGCTAAAAGCGTTCAGTACGTTCTTCCCCTCGGCATACTGGGAAAGGAGCGCACGGTTGTCGCGCTGGTCGAGAAAAAATCCGGTTTTTTGGCCACTCTCCCAGTCCACCATAAATTTCAAGCCATTTTCGACCACTACCCCAGGGGCGGTATTCCCGTATAAATAGCCATTTTTGCATCCGGCGGCATACTTAGCCGGCAGGGTTTCCTGGCTCTTGTCGTAAATGGCCTGCAATTGCTCTCCATAAACCGCACGCAACGCTGCAACAATCCGCTCGCGGTCGCGGTGCATACCGATCGAATGGCACTGGACAACGGCTGCCAGACCATATATATCAATCACCAGACCCGGTAGGCCGTCGCCTTCTCCATGCACCAGGCGATAGCAGCGGTTTGGCGTTCCGTCCTCTAACCCGGCCATTTTGCGCACCGCAAACGCATCCCGCAGCTTGCTGTCCCAGAGTTCCTGCCCCAAAGGTCCTTTGGAAAAGGTCAGCAGGCGCACACTGATACTGCCGTACTGAAAATGCCCCATCCCGAGAAATCGTCCGTCATGTGCCTGTACCTCCACCCAGTCACCATCTTCCAACCCTTGCGGCTGCCGTTCGATGGCCCCGGAAAATATCCATGGATGGAAACGCAGTACCGCGGCTTCTTTTTTATTTTTTAATCGAATGGTCTTCAATTTTTTTGGTATTTATACTATTTTAAATAAAAATTGAGTCGTTTGGCAGCTTGCACCGTCAAAGTGACTTATGCTAAGCAGATTCTTTCAGTTTTTCCCTGGAATCCCTTATTTTGACCGCCCAAAAGTAGGACTAAAAATCATTGGATTTATGCAAAAATCACTTTTGTGGAAAGCATCGGTTTACGCGTGTTTTCACCTTGCCTTATTCAGCCCTGTAACGGGTATTTCGCAGGCGGCCGTATGGTCTGAGCCCCTCTTCCCCCGTCCCTGGGAACCCGTAACCGTTTATTTCGATGCGCGATTTGGAAACGGGGGGTTAAAAGATTGCAACTGTACCGTATATATACATACCGGGGTGATTACGAATTTAAGTACGCAACCCAGCGATTGGAAATATGTATTCACTCAATGGGGGGTAGCCAATACCGGCTGGGCCATGACGCCCGTCGAAGGACGTACAAATCTTTATAAAGTCGAGATCAAGCCGGATATCCGAACGTATTACCGCGTACCCACCAGCGAAGAAATCCGGAAAATGGCTTTTGTGTTCAGAAATGCCAATGGTTCGAGAGAGGGAAAAGATAACGGCAACAAAGACTTCTTCCTCGATGTCTTTTCACAAACAGGCCTGGTCACTTCCATGGTCAACCCTACGGAAGGCAGCAATCTCGTCCTGGGCCTGGGCAATACCATCTCATTCCTGGGGAGGTCCTCGGATACGGCTACGCTCACCTTGCTCGACAATGGTGCCGTCCTTCGGCAGCTCAGGGGCGTCCAACTGGATTATACGATTGGCGTGGTAGCTTCCGGCAACCATAAGGTAGAATTCATTGCAGAAACAGCCACAGAGCGCCAGGTCAAAAGCTTCAGCTATGTCGTAGCGGTAAATAAAGCCCCTGTAGATCCCCCGCCGGGCACAATACCGGGTTTTACCCGTCTGAGCCCCAATACCGCGCGTTTTGCTATCTTTGCCCCCAATAAGCAGGCCGTTTTCCTCACTGGCAACTTCAACGACTGGGGCATCAGCGATACTTTTCTGATGAACCGCAGTACCGATGGCAACCTGCATTGGCTGGAGGTGAACGGCCTTGCCGACGGGCAATCCCTTTTTTACCAATACATCATCGAAGGCGGACGGCGCATCGGCGATCCCTACAGCGAACTGGTCCTCGACCCTTCCAATGACAGATGGATCACTCCACAGACCTTTCCCGATCTGCCAGCCTACCCCGTCGGAAAAGCCAGCGGGATGGTGACCTGGGTTCGACCAAAAACAGCATACCCCTGGAAGGTACCCAATTTCCAAAAACCGGAAAAATCACGGCTCCAGATTTATGAGCTGCTCGTCAGAGATTTCATCGGAAGGCATGATTACCAAACCCTTACCGATACCCTCGAATACCTCCGGCGACTGGGGGTCAATGCGATCGAACTGATGCCGGTCAATGAATTTGAAGGCAATGAATCCTGGGGCTACAACCCTTCCTACCACATGGCCCTCGATAAATATTATGGCCCACCGGAGAAGCTAAAAGCATTTATTGACGCCTGTCACCAGCGCGGCATTGCCGTCATCCTCGATGTGGTCTTCAATCATGCTTTCGATCAAAGCCCGCTGTGTCAACTGTACTGGGACGAAGACAACCGCCGCCCCGCTATCAACAACCCCTGGCTCAACCCAACGCCGCGCCATGACTTCAACGTAGGGCATGACTTTAACCACGAAAGCCAGGCCACGCGGGCATTCGTAAAAAGAGTCCTGCGTTACTGGCTGGAGGAATTCAAATTTGACGGCTACCGCTTCGACCTCTCCAAAGGCCTGACCCAAACCTTCACGCTCGGCAATCCGAACGCTATGGCACAACGCGACCCCTCCCGCATCGCGATCCTGAAAGATTATGCCGACCACGTATGGGCTTTTGATCCAAATGCTTATGTCATTATGGAACATTTTGCCAACAACGATGAAGAAACCGAACTGGTCAATATGGGGATGATGGTCTGGGGTAACCTCAACCATGAATTCCTGGAAGCTGCTATGGGCTATTCGAACAACCTCTCTGCCCTGGACCACCGCAACCGTGGCTGGTCCTCTCCAGGTGCCATTATGTATGCCGAAAGCCACGACGAAGAGCGCATGATGTACAAGAATCTACAGTTTGGAAACCAATCGCCCGATGGCATTTACCGGGTCAGGGATTTGGTGACCGGTCTTGCGCGCAGTGAGCTCGCCACGGTCTTCCTCTATGGCGTACCCGGCCCCAGAATGCTCTGGCAATTCGGCGAACTGGGCTACGATTTCTCCATAAACACCTGTCCCGACCTCACTATTACACCCGGCTGCCGCACTGCAAACAAGCCAATCCGTTGGGATTACCGCCAGGTACCCGCACGGCAGCGCCTTTACGATGTCACGCGCGCTATGCTGGAACTGCGCAACAAATACCCCGTTTTTCATACCCAAACTTTTCAGACCAGCCTTTCCAATGCAACACAGAAAACGGTCGTCCTCCGCCATCCGGAATTCGATGCCGGTATCGCCGGCAATTTTGGAGTGACCTCCACGACCATTTCCGTCAATTTCGGTGGCAGCGGCTTTGTCTATGAATATTTCAGCGGCGACAGCGTCCTGCTCGTATCTGGCAGCGCCAGCCTCTCCTACCTCCCCGGTCAATACCGGCTTTTTACGACCAAAAGACTTCCCCGCCCGGTATTTGGCAGCCTGGTGACCGGAAACCGCAAGCTGGAGGAGACTGAATATCCGATGACCCTCTTCCCAAATCCTGCCGAGGGATGGCTTTTTATTCAATATTCGCTTCCGCGCAGCGGGCAATACCGTTGTACCATATTCGACCTTACCGGAAGGCAGGTGAAAAATGTATTCAGTGGCCTGCTAAATTCCGGTAATCATAGTATGGAACTGGAGACCTCTGGCCTGCCCCCGGGGGCATACTTTTTCCGTCTGCAGGGAGAAGACGGATATACGGTAAAACGCTTTATTGTCGGGCGATGAAAAAGCACTGTAAACAAATTAAATAAATCACCATGCGTTTACCGTTACTCCGGAATATCGCAGGAGCCGGAAGTGCCTTTTTCTCCCTTGCGCTCCCTGTGCTCACAGCATTTATCCCCGCTGAACGATATTCCGGGAGCCCGCCCAATATCATTCTGATTATCGCCGATGATCTGGGCTATGGGGACCTCGGCTGTTATGGCCAGACTTTTATTGAAACGCCTAACATAGATGCACTGGCGAAAGACGGTATGCGGTTCACCCAGTTTTACGCTGGTTCAGCAGTTTGCGCTCCGGCCCGATGCGTCCTGCTCACGGGCAAACACAGCGGTAAAGCCTATATCCGGGGCAACGACGAATGGGCGGAGCGCGGCGAGGTATGGGACTATGCAAAAGCTGCCGCCGATCCTGAATTAGAGGGGCAGCGACCGCTTCCTGCAGGTACCCTTACCCTGGGTAAAGTTTTACAACAAGCGGGATATTCTACTGCCTGCGTGGGAAAATGGGGACTTGGGGCGCCGCTCTCCGAGGGAAGGCCCAACCTGCAGGGTTTTGACTTTTTTTATGGCTACAACTGCCAACGGCAGGCACATAATTTATACCCGCCGTTTCAATGGAGAAACGAGGAAAAAATCCCCCTGCGCAATGCGGTTGTTCCCCCCAATACCAGGCTGCCGGAAGGACTTGACCCGTCGAAGTCCGAAAGTTATGCCCTGTTCTCCGGGCAGGATTATGCCCCTGATCTGCAACTTGACGAAGCACTGGGATTTTTAGACCGCAATGCCGGCAAGCAGGCATTTTTTCTCCTCTATGCCTCTCCCCTACCGCACGTCTCCCTTCAGGCCACGAAAAAGTGGGTTGGTTACTATCAAAAAAAGCTGGGGCCGGAGTCCCCTTATCTCGGTGAGAAAGGCTACCTCCCCAATTTCGCCCCTATGGCCACTTATGCCGCTATGATCAGCATCCTCGACGAACAGGTTGGGGCAATCCGGAATAAAATCAAATCCCTGGGGCTCGCGCAAAATACCCTGATTGTGTTTACCAGTGATAATGGCCCCTCCTTTGCAGGAGGTGTAGATCCGGAAAAATTCAATAGTGCGGGTCCTTTTCCTGGTGAATACGGCCGCTCCAAAGGATTCCTGTACGAAGGTGGCATCCGCGTTCCGATGATCACATGCTGGCCCGGCAAAATCAAGCCACAACGCAGGAGCGTTCACCTGGCGGGATTTCAGGACTTTTTTCCTACGCTCTGTGCAGCGGCGCGGATAGCCCCACCAGCAGATATTGACGGGATCAGCTTCCTGCCAACGCTGAAAGGAAAACGGCAAAGGGTTGTCCATCCTCACCTCTACTGGGAAATCCCGGAATACGGCGGGCAACAAGCCCTGCGCAAGGGTCCCTGGAAGGCCGTTCGCACCAATCTGCAACAAGGCCCTTCCATGGTGAAACTATACAATCTCGAAACGGACCCCCGTGAGCAAAATGATTTATCGGAGCAACAACCGGAAATTGCAGCAGAGATGCTTCGGTTGATGATGCAGGAGCACCAACCTTCCCAAAATCCGAAGTTTAGCATCAGGGGGCTGCAATAGGAGTTGTGGATATAGGTACTTTTGTCACCAGAGGTAGCCCACGCTGCCAAATCATATTTTGCGAGAACCCTGTTTTTATTGATTTTCAAAGAAAAATAATAAAAAAAGTGTTCATTCAAAACGTTGTTTCGCCGGTGAAGGCAGTGAGAGACTTTTTTCACAACCTCTGTACACTGGATTATAAAACAAAAATATCGCTATCAACAAATGAAAAACATTTTCTACTGCTTAATCTTGATTGCATTCAGCCGCCCTTTGACGGCACAGCAAAACCTGACAGAGTACGTCAATCCACTGGTCGGTACGGATTCTGAATTCAAATTGTCCAATGGGAATACCTATCCTGCCATTGCGTTGCCCTGGGGTATGCATTTCTGGACGCCCCAAACCGGGAAGATGGGCGATGGCTGGGGATATACGTATGATGCTTACAAAATAAGAGGGTTCAAACAGACCCATCAGCCATCTCCATGGATCAATGATTACGGGGCGTTTTCGCTGATGCCGCTTACCGGAAAGCTTAAAATACAGGAAGAAGACCGGGCCTCCTGGTTTTCGCATAAGCGGGAGACCGCCAGGCCACATTACTACCGGGTTTACCTGTCCGACTATGATGTCTGGGTAGAAATTACCCCTACAGCGCGCGCTGCGCAGTTCCGGTTTACCTTTCCTGCAACAGATTCGGCATATATCCTGCTGGATGCTTTTTTTAAGGGTTCTGCGGTGCAGATTGACCCGGAGCAGCGCAAGGTGACCGGTTACAGCCAAAACAACAGCAGTGGTGTACCAGACAACTTTCGCAATTACTTCGTCGCCTATTTTGATAAGCCGTTTACCGCCGCCCACACCTGGCGGGACACCATATTGAAGCGGAATTCCAAGGAAAGCAAGGGGGAGCATACCGGGGCCGTGCTGCAATTTGCCACCCGAAAAGGGGAGCAGATCCATGTGCGGGTGGCGTCGTCTTTTATCAGCCCCGAGCAGGCAGAATTGAACCTGCAGCGCGAACTGGGTACAGATGGGTTTGAAACGACCAGGAGCAAAGCGCAAATGGCCTGGAACAAGGAGCTTAACCGCATTCAGGTAGAGGGGGGAAGCGAGGATCAAAAGAAAGTATTTTACACCGCCTTGTACCGGCTACTACTTTTCCCCCGTCAATTTCACGAATTCGATGCCCGCGGGGAAATGGTGCATTACAGCCCGTACAACGGAGCAGTCCTGCCGGGCCCGATGTTTACCGATAACGGATTTTGGGATACGTTCAGGGCGGTATTTCCTTTTTTCAACCTCATGTACCGGGACTTAAACAGCAAGATTATGCAGGGGTTGGTCAACACATACAACGAAAGTGGCTGGCTGCCCGAATGGGCCAGCCCAGGGCACCGCGATTGTATGATTGGCTCCAACTCTGCTTCGATTATTGCAGATGCCTATCTGAAAGGTGTCCGGGGCTTCGACATCGGTACCCTGTATGAGGCTATTTTGAAAAATACCGAGCAGGAAGGCCCGCTCAGTTCGGTTGGCCGTTATGGTGTGGAATACTATAACCGCCTGGGGTATATCCCCTACAATGTAAAGATCCGCGAGAATACTGCGCGCACCCTGGAATACAGCTATGCAGACTTTTGCATCCGGGAGCTGGCGAAGGTGCTGGGCCGACCGGCCGAAGAGATCGAGCGGTTTAACCAGCGGGCAAACAACTATCGCAACGTCTTTGACCCCACAACGAATTTCATGCGCGGGCGCAATGAGGACGGTACCTGGCAAACCCCCTTCCGTCCGGACAAATGGGGCGACGCGTTTACCGAAGGCTCGGCGTGGCATTACACCTGGTCGGTATTTCACGACCCTGCCGGATTGATCCAACTTATGGGTGGCGACAAAGCCTTTACCCAGAAACTCGATGAGGTATTTTCTTCCCCGCCGACCTTTGACGATTCTTACTACGGCTTCCCGATTCATGAAATCACGGAAATGGCGATTGCCGGCATGGGGCAGTATGCGCACGGCAACCAGCCGATCCAGCACGCGGTTTATCTTTACAACTATGCTGGTGTACCCTGGAAAGCGCAGGCACGCGTCCGGGAGATTATGGACCTTATGTACACCCCAAATCCGGACGGGCTTTGCGGCGACGAAGACAACGGGCAGACTTCTGCATGGTATGTTTTCTCCGCAATGGGTTTTTACCCTGTTTGCCCGGGGGCGGGCGAATACGCTATGGGCTCGCCCATTTTCAACAAAATCACCCTACACCTCGAAAGCGGGAAGACTTTTGTTATTGAAGCTCCCGATAACGGGCCTTCCCAGGTATATATTCAGGGAGCTACCCTCAACGGGAAGCCCTGGGCAAAGAGTTTACTGCGCTTCGACGATATTCAGCGGGGAGGCAGGCTACAACTGAAAATGCACGCCGCCCCAAATCCGGAAAGGGGAAAAGATATCCGGGATAGGCCCTACTCCATGTCGCTGCAAAAATAAGGCTCAATTCTTTTTATACCGCTGTGCGCGCCATTCCCAGGGAGGTACCGGCCGTGAATCGGCCCACAGCCCTACGCGGGATTGGCGCGCGATATCTTCCATTTTCGCCCAGCGTGCATCATCAGAATAGCGTTTGAAATGCCAGGCCATCCCCAGTCGCAGCATTTCTTCGTTGAGGCAACGCCCATCGGACAGGTAAGCCTTGGCAATCACGCGGCCGTAGCGGTCTTTTTGGGTGAAAACCACCTGTACAGGCTGCCCAAAGCATAGATTCGAAAGTGCTTGTTTGGCATTGTTGCCGAAAGGCTGTCCTTTTTCCGGGCTATCAATACCTTCCAGTCGAACGCGGACTTGTTCTGTCCC
>Ga0209990_10003961_pt1 | contig 10633 bp, 8 predicted proteins | sample NOAtaG_6_FD_187304 | JGI IMG/M metagenome (GOLD analysis project Ga0209990, IMG submission 187304) | Freshwater lake microbial communities from Lake Erie, under a cyanobacterial bloom - NOAA_Erie_Diel5S_2200h metaG (SPAdes) (version 2) | ecosystem: Environmental > Aquatic > Freshwater > Lake ...
TCCCGCTGAATGGTGCACAATTTGTGCGACCATTGCCCGATAATACGGCAGCATATGAGTCAGGAATAACAACAACAGAGATTCAATTGAAGGTACGGTGGTGTCATGATGAAAAATATGTAGAAGGAGTATTTACGCGTGTTCCTGTTGGTGGTTATTGGCCAATTGTTCAGATGAACTATACTTCCGGATTGAAGGGTGTGTTCAATAGTGAATACACATATCAACGCTTAAGTATTAATGTAGATGATCGTGTACGGATCAATCCTATCGGTTACTTGAATTATATTCTGGAAGCAGGAAAAATTTGGGGCGTAGTCCCCTTCCCTTTAATGGTGCTGCATCCGGGTAATGAAACTTATGTATATGACGGTACGGCTTACAACATGATGAATTATTATGAATTTGCGAGTGATCAGTATGCGTCTGCAATTTTAATTCATCATTTCGATGGATTTTTCCTGAATAAAATTCCTTTGATGCGAAAGTTGAAATGGCGTGAAGTGGCGTCGTTCAGGGCTTTATACGGTACAGTTTCTCAGGTCAATCACGATGCATTATTATTTCCCAATACGTTGTTCTCCTTGAACAAAGGTCCATACATGGAAGCAGGTGCAGGTATTGAAAATATCTTCCGGTTCTTCCGCGTTGATGCGTTCTGGCGGTTAAGTTACCTCGACCAGCCGCGTGTGAAGCCTTTTGGAATCCGCGTATCTTTACAAGTGTTATTCTGATTTTAGAGTTATGATTTTAGGAGCGGATCACCTGGTAAAAAAATATAAGAAGCGTACCGTCGTTAAAGATGTTTCTATACGCGTAAGGCAAGGAGAAATCGTTGGATTGTTGGGGCCGAATGGGGCAGGGAAGACCACATCATTTTACATGATCGTGGGTATGATTAAACCGAACGAAGGAAAAATATTTCTCGACGATATTGACATTACGCGTGAGCCGATGTATCGCCGTGCACAACTGGGAATTGGTTATTTGGCGCAGGAAGCATCAGTGTTTCGCAAGTTGTCCGTTGAAGATAATATTAAAGCAGTTTTGGAAATGACCAAATTAACTGCCGGTGAACAAGCTAATAAATTGGAAAGTTTGTTGGATGAATTTGGCTTGCAGCACATTCGTACGAACATGGGCGATTCACTTTCCGGTGGAGAACGTCGTCGTACCGAAATAGCACGCGCATTAGCTACTGATCCGAAATTTATTTTGCTGGATGAACCCTTCGCCGGCGTAGATCCTATTGCAGTAGAAGATATTCAAAGTGTTGTAGCCAGTTTAAAGAGTAAGAACATTGGAATTCTGATCACAGATCACAATGTACACGAAACTCTCTCCATTACAGATCGTGCCTACTTGTTGTTTGAAGGTTCTATTTTAAAAGCAGGAACTGCAGAAGAGCTTGCTGCGGACGAACAAGTGCGTCGTGTGTATCTCGGAAAAAATTTCGAGTTACGACGTCCGGGTTAATGGCTGTTGCTCTTTCTAAAGTTAGCACTTCCCTTTCTCAAGAAGTTCGCATACTCATTAGCATCCGGAGTGTAAGGCTGAGGCGGTAACAATGTTTTTTCGTTGTGGTCTAACAACACATACAACGGTTGTGCATTGGAACCGTAACGGTCAATCTGCATTTGACTCCATTTGTTGCCCCACGTGCGAATCTTTACGCCGTCCTTTGTGGTGTATTTCTTGTCTTCCGGTAATTCTTTCTTGTCGTCACAGTACAAAGAGATGACTACATAATCTTTTTCCAACTGCGATAATACATCCGGCTCAGGCCACACGTTATCTTCCATACGACGGCAATTCGCGCAATTATAGCCCGTGAAGTCCACGAAAATGGGCTTGTTCACTTTCTTGGCATACGCCAATCCCAAATCGTAATCGTGGAAGCAAGATAAATTCAATGGACAGTGTGATGGATCAACACCTTCCGGCAATGCTTCTTCACCTGATTTGCTTCCACCGCCACCTGCGAAAGTGCCGGCGTTCTCGCTATAGTATGCAGGAGGTAAAATACCGCTCAACGCACGAACAGGAGCGCCCCACATGCCCGGTGTAATGTAAATCACGAAGGAGAAGGTGATAATCGCGAAAACAATTCGTGGTACACTAATGTATGGCAAGTCACTGTCATGGGAGAATTTCAGTTTGCCTAATAAATAGAAACCGATTAAGCTGAAGCACACCACCCATACTGCAATAAACACTTCTCGTGTTACGATACCCCAGTGATAAGATAAATCTACGTTGGATAAGAACTTTAAGGCTAATGCAAATTCCAATAAGCCCATCACCACTTTAACTGAGTTCAACCATCCGCCTGATTTCGGTAAAGAACTTAACCAACCCGGGAATAGTGCAAATAACATAAATGGCAATGCTAATGCAATACTGAAGCCCAACATCACAAACAGCGGTCCTGTGATACCAGCTTGTGTGGCTTGAACCAGTGCTGTTCCAACAATAGGACCGGTACAAGAAAAGGAAACCAGAGAAAGTGTGAAAGCCATAAAGAAGATGCCAATTAATCCGCCTTTGTCGGATGCTGCATCAACTTTATTTACAAATGATGAAGGCAATGTGATTTCAAATGCCCCCAGGAACGACACACCAAAAACAATGAATACCGCGAAGAAGATTAAGTTGAACCAAATATTCGCACTAAGCTGATTCAATACTTGTGGATCCCCTGTTGCCAGTGTTACTAATAGACCTAAAGAAACATAAATTGCAACAATGGACAAACCATAAATGATAGCATCACGAATTCCTTTTTTGCGATCCTTGGCACGCTTCGTAAAAAAGCTTACGGTCATAGGAATCATTGGGAACACGCAAGGAGTAATAAGTGCTAATAATCCACCCAGAAATCCACCTCCAAACGCAGTCCAAATGCTTGATCCTTCATTAAGTGTTGCCGGCGCCGGAGTTTCTGTGTCTTCAGTTGTTGTTGCCATTCCTGCCGATTTCGCAGTGTCTGCTATTGCTGCAGTCGTGTCGTTAGCTCCGTTTCCTTGTAGCGTGGCAATAACTGCTTGAAGACTGTCGCAGCATCCGGATGCTCCATTGGTAGCCGACACAGTTCCTGTGGTGCCGTTAACAGGAGTTACATTTTGACCATTACCTACAGCACAAGGTTTGCCTTTTACAGTAAACTTAAATTGTGGTTGCGGAAAAAAGTTAACGCAAGCACCATCATTACAAACCATTCCGTCAATGGCTCCCGTAATTGAAAATTCTTTATTAGTTTTAACACGAATTTTTTGTTTGAACACCGCAATGTCTTCAAAGTATTTGATCACCTGATTATCAAAAACAGGTTCCGGTTTTTCAATGGGTTTTGGTTCTGATGTTTTTCCAATAAGCTCGTAGTCCGCGCTTTTGTCCCACAAAAATTCTGTCGGTAGCGGTCCATTATCAACAGGGATTTGCGAATATAAATGCCACCCTTTTTCTATGGTTGCCTTAAACTGAAGTTCAAATTCACAATCCGAAAGTTGCTTTACGGTATACGTCCAAGCTACATGCTGCTTGGGTTGGGCAAAAGCAGAAATAGAAAAAATGCTAAACAGAGCAAGGAAAAAATACTTGGAGGAATATGCGAAGCGCTTCATAATTCAGTATAAAATACGGATCAAAAATAAGTATTATCGGTTGTGACCGGTTGTTAATTAAGTTTATTGCAAAGGAAACGTCAGAAAATGCAAAAGGGCTGCAGTTCATGCAACCCTTTCGCGAAGTTCAATGATTTTATAATCCGCTTACGGTGATGATCACATTTTCGTCATCCGGTTGCAGAATGTCGCCTTTCTTATTCAGCATATAGTTTACTGAAGCTTTAATCTGGAATGGATCCGTAGTGTTGATTTTAATTTTTTGCGTGTAGCGAGCTTGTTTCTGAATGCAGGTTACTTCCTTGTTGTAAGAAGGTTCCATCCACTTAACATAACTGCCCGATTCAGTCATTTCTCCAATTAACTCAAATTGAGCAGATGGGTCAATTTCGATGGAAGTTGGCAATGGACCATCAAATTCCGACATGTTTTTCGAATAGATGAACCAACCTGCGGGAATGTTGCAGGTAAAACGAATTTCCGCTTCGTTATTGGGTAATGCAACCACCATCGCCGACCAATCGCATTTCATGCGATCGCGTTGAACTTTAAAAGAGGTTAGTGAAAGTGTTAATGCGACAAGCATTAATGATAAAACAAGTCGTCTACGATTTGTTTTAGTGTAGGGCTGTGACATAGTTTGTTTCCGGTTAGGACTCGTTATAACGATATCCGACGATACAAGGTTACAAATTATTCACAAAACTTTGTTAGTAACCTAATTTAAGTCACAATTTCATGTATCCGGTTAACCGGGATCATCATGCCACTTTTAAGGATAATTCGCTCCGGTGTTACCGCCCAAATGGTCGTTTCTATCATTTTCTTGCCTTCGGTGTCGCTAAAAATGATCCGGACCTTATTTCTGTCCATATTGCCAAGAACGAGCGCTCGGTTGAGCTCACTATCGCGGCGTCTGCGCTCGTCTGTTGACGATAATACTTCGGCGTTAGGAAAGGTTAGTTCCCGAACCGCTTCCTTTTCTATTAGGATGGGTGAGTTAGATGTAGCGTTCATGAGTGTGTGTTTTAACTATATTCTACGAACGCTTTAAGGTTTAGTTTCCTTCGTTCACATTTTTTTTCATATTCCTCAACAGCTGAACCAGTTCTCCGGCGCGCTGGGTGCCGATTCGGTATATCAAACCGTCATTCATGACTAATTCCACCGCCTCATGCCCATGCGTATAAAAACGAATTTTACCCGAGGTATGTAAATTATACACCGGTCGGTTCAGCACAGATGCCTTAAGTATAATCTTTCGAATTGATTCAATACTATTAACGTCGATCCGCACTTTTCGTGATGTCCATAAACTCTCTAAATAGATTGCCCCGGAATGCACTGTAGTAGTAAAATGTTTAACAAACATGAGTACGACGCTTACAATTAGAATCACTAGCCCCAAAAGGAAGAATATTTTCCCGGAATAATCTTCTCCCGGATATTCTCCCAGTTGAAAAAAGTCGAGATCTACAGGTTCAGGATGTTCCGACCAATAGTAGGCAACAAAACAGAAAACGGCTAGAACCAATCGACGCATCAGAGAATGCCGATTAGTGCCGGAATATTGTGTTTCCGAAAACAACACTTGGTTAGTTTCCATGTGCATAGGCGCGTATTACAACTGTTGTATCAGGATCGATTTTAACACGGTCAGCAATGCGATAGCCGGGAATCCAAACAATACCTTTTTGGTCAAACAACACCGGGTAATCTGCTCTGCTGTGCTGAGGAATTTTAATTTCATTAAAAATGTCTGACACCAATTTACTTCCTTTCAAACCGTATGGTTCCATGCGACAGCCTTCACTGAAATGCCCGACGTATAATTCACCTGCGATTTTCGTTGCATCCATCCATCCGCTATTCTTGTCAGATAAATCTACGGTATTCAGTGTTACACGCTCTGTTCTAATTTGTAGCTCCGGCAGTGCTGCATTAATTCGCTCAATGATTAACTCATTATTTCGCTTAACGATACGATAATTGGTATTGTTGACACATTTGTTATTCTCTGAATCTATTAACTCACGAATCAATTCACATTGGGCAAAACTGAAACCCAATGGGGCAAGGTAGTGACTCAGAAAATAAACGCCCCTTTCACCGGAACGCAAGCACGATTCTTTAATAACAGTTACATTATCACGTTTTTCAATCCATTCCGACTCTTTCGCGGTCAACCAATCTTCAATAATTTCAGACTCGGTATTAATAATTTGCAAGCTGCGTTTCAGTCCATTCTGTTGATGCGGCAATACTTCGTATAACACCGGTAGCAAACGGTTTCTGATTTTATTTCGGTCGTAATCATCAAATTGATTGCTGCTGTCCGGACTCCATTCTATTTCATGTAGTTGTGCATATGCGATTAATTCTTCTTTGGAAAGATGAAGAAACGGACGCAAGATTGCACCGTTACGATGACGAATTCCGTGTAACGTTTTTAGGCCCAATCCGCGCAGCATCCGGTAAAGCACAGTTTCCACCTGATCATCAAAATGATGTCCGGTTAATATGAATTCACAACCGTTTTCACGTCGCACACGTTCCAGGAAATCGTAGCGGATATTACGGGCAGCCTTTTGTATGTTGTCAGATTTTAATTCCGCGGTTTGTTGCGCAGTTAACGCTAAGGTGTACAATGGAATTTGCAATTGAGAGCAAATGTTCTCGCAAAACTGTTGGTTGTCATCCGACTCAGAATCTCGTAAACCATAATTAACATGTGCTGCAATTACCGGCACTCCCGCATTTTTTGCAGCAATTAGAAGCACCGTAGAATCGACACCTCCGCTAACAGCAACAACGCACGGGGGAAATGTTCCTGACGGGAATTGTTTGTTTAATGACCTCGTGATTGCGATTTCCGGATTCACGCATCTAAATTACTTCAATTCAAAGCACGAATCATGCTTTGCGCTTTCAACAGGCATTCTTCATATTCTTTTTCCGGATCGCAATTAGCAGTTATAGCGGAGCCTGCGTATAGTTCGGCAATTTGATTCTTACTATCGTAGACAATAGAACGAATGACAACATTGAAGTCAAAATTGCCTTCAGGGTCAATGTATCCAATTGTTCCCGAGTAAATTCCGCGCCTGATGTTCTCGTACTGATCCGCCAATTGCATCGCTCTGATCTTTGGAGCTCCGGTCATTGAACCCATTGGGAAGGTAGCGTGAATAATATCTCGGAACGTCACATCCGGCTTCAATTCGCAAGCGATCGTGGAGATCATTTGATGCACAGTTTTGTAGCTGTACACTTGGCACAATTCGGGAACACGAACAGTTCCGCGCTGCGCAATGCGGGAAAGATCATTACGGACGATATCTACAATCATGACATTTTCCGCACGCTCCTTTGGGTCGTTTTTAAGTGCAGATTTCCGGCGTTCGTCGATGTCTTTATCATTTGAGCGAGCTGCAGTTCCTTTTATGGGTTGCGATATCAGCGTTGTTCCCGTTTTTTGAATATATCGTTCCGGGCTTGCACAAAGAACATATAAATGATCTCTTTTGTAGAAGCAGGAGTAAGGAGCCTCAGTCAGTTCGTAAAGTTTTCGAAAAGTCTCATAGGGATTGATTTCGCCATCATGTCGAAACCCTATACAATAGTTGATTTCGTAAATGTCGCCTTGCTGAATATGGTTAAGCAGCTTTCTGACATTCTGCAAATATTCCTGTTTTGTTGTTAAGTCAATAATTTTGTTGCTTTTGGTACTGTCGGATTTTTCAACAACCGGTTTACTAAGTGCGCTTATTAAATTTTGTTCTGTGGCAGTATTGGAGCAATGTAAAATCTGAATGTTCTTAGATTGCAGTATTGCAACTACTTCGGGTTGGAAAAAACTAAGATTCGGAAATTGGAATGGGGATTGTTGCTCCGATTTTAAAGCCTCGATTTCGTTTTTGTAGTCGTAGGTGATGTGCCCAAAAGCCCATTGATTATCTGATTTTTTAGCGGTGTCAGTATCTGCATTGCTTACCGCGATGATCCATCCGGATTTGTATTTGCCGATATATGCGTGCTTGAATTCATTAAAATCATGCACCGGTAGAGGATTCATTAGTGTTTTTGGTATTGCTTACTGGGAGCCAAAATAATTCTTTCAAAGTTATTGATTTGGAAAGGTGTATGTTATATCTTTCCTTCCAATATTACAGCAACCCACACACAGCATATCATGAAACTAATTTACCGTATTCAACTTTTCACGTTGTTCGTAACCGGCACCAATGTTATTGGTCAGAACGTTGCCATTAACGCTACCGGTGCTGCTCCCGCAGCAAGCGCCATGTTGGACGTTTCCTCCACAACCTCGGGGATGTTGATTCCTCGAATGACAACTGCCCAAAGAACTGCGATTGCAGCACCTGCAACCGGATTAGAGGTTTATGATACAACTACCGGTACATTTTGGTGGTTCAATGGTACAATCTGGGTACAGGGGCTTAATATGAATACAGGGTGGACACTCAGTGGCAATGCAGCCGCAGCTGCTAATTTTATTGGAACAACTAATGCGGTTGCATTTAGGTTCTGTTCCAATAATGTGGAGCGATTTCGATTAAATCCAATTGATGGTGAATTTGTCGCCGGAGCTCTTGCTTCTCCTTACGCGGGAGACATGGTTTCAGCTGTTGCTAATGCTGCATTATCGTTTGCAGTAAACGGATATTCTGCGCAAAACGGGTCCGGAGCGTGGGGGGAAATTTTGGCTGCGAGCACTACAGCATTTTCTGCTGTTCAAGGAGTTTATGGAGGCAGTGGCGCAGGTGCGGGTTCTTTAGGTAATTACAACGGAACAGGAACTGCAAACACTCGAGCCGGGGTTTACGGCGTGTGTTCCACCCCGGCGGCAAACGCCGGTGGCGCAGGGGTTTATGGATTTAATGCCATCGCGTCTGGTAATCAACGAATGGGTGTTTTGGGGAATTACAACGGAGCTGCTTTCGGTTTAGGTGTAGTTGGTATTGGTTTTGGTGGAGGAATTATTAGCGGGAATAATGACATTGCTGTTGTTGGCTGGAGAGCTAATAATGCAAATTTCTCCGGTTACTTTAACGGTAATCACGTAATTGCAAACGGAACCAAAACAGCATCAGTAGGTACACAATGGGGCAATCAATTACTTTATGTTCAGGAATCTCCGGAAGTGTGGTTTGAAGATATTGGTGGCGGAACGCTAGTTAATGGGGAATGCCGGATTGATTTGGATTCAATTTATCTACAGGTAACAGTTATCGATGATAAACATCCGATGCGCGTATTTATTCAATTGGAAGGAGAGTGCGAAGATGTTTACGTGATTAAGGATGCCAAAGGTTTTACAGTGAAGGAAAAAAATGGCGGTCGTTCCAATACTTCGTTTTCTTATCGTGTCGTAGCGAAACGCGTCAATTTTCAAGATCACCGATACGGCAATGATCCATTGTGGGGAGCCGGAGACACACGCGAGTATATGCAATATGCACCTGCTCCTCCGATTGATTATGCTAAGAATGTTGCTTTCCAGGATTCTTTGCGTAAAAATTGGAAACCTACTCCAATGCCACAAGGTTTTGTCGATTACTTTACGCTTCAGCAACAGACACAGCAGATCCAAACAACAAGAGGGCAAGAGCCTAGACCAATCCAACGTCCTGAGGGCACACCTGGAACTCCTGTTCAACCAGCAACTCCAAATAAGAAATAAATGAAGCGATATATAATTGTTTTGTCATCGCTAACCGTTTTCGTTAATCATGTCTGCGCACAGGGGTTATTGAACAACGGTGCTCGTATTGTAATGACAGGAGCTTCGCATATTGTTATCGATGCTGCTCCGGGTAACTACTTGAGTCAGGCCGGCGGATTAATTACTCCCTCGGCAACCGGTAACATTTGGGTAGCAGGAAATTGGACCAACAATGCCGGAAATACTGGTTTCAGCGCAGATGCAGGAGCTGTTAACTTAAACGGAGCCAATCAAAACATCGCCGGAACTGCAAGTACAACATTTTTCAATTTGAATCTTCTGGGTACCGGAACAAAAACGTTAAATGTGGCCACCTCAGTTGGTGGGGTAACTACGACAACCGGTGTTCTTAGTTTAGGAACCAGACCGTTGAATCTCAATAGCTTCATGTTGACGGTGCGAAATCCTGCAGCAGGTGCCATAACTAATACAACAGGTTATATTCAAAGCGAAACCAATATTGCCGGAAACCCGAGCATTGTGCGATGGAACATTGGAACAGCAACCGGTGCACGAGTTATTCCTTTTGGAACTGTGACCGGTACACTCATTCCATTTACGTATAACGCCACAGTAGCGATGGGGGCACTCACGGATTTTTTTCAGGTCGCAACTCGTCCCACCGCTGCATCGAACAATCTCCCATGGTCAACCGGTGTCGCCCACATGTTCGATCCAAACTTAAACCAAGATGGTTCGAACGAAGCTGTTATCGATCGTTGGTGGGATATTACGGCTTCTGCGGCATCTACCGCGAGTGTAACCTTTTCGTATTTAGGCTCTGAAAATACCATGATTGCACCCTTTCAGACCGGTGCAATAGGAGCGCAATATTGGGCCGCGGGTTGGTTGCCGGATAACGCAAACATCGGAAGCGCGCCTGCTGTTACAGTTGGGGTTGGAAGTGTCACCGCTCCAGGATTAGCTTTTGCCGCCGGTGCATTTACTCCCATGGTCCTTTCGTCCTTAGCTGCGCCATTGCCGATTGAGCTCATCAACTTTGAAGCGAATTGTAATGATAACAGGACTGTTTTGAATTGGTCCACAGCAACCGAAATCAATAATTCTCATTTCACAATCTGGAAAAGCAACGATGGTGTTAGCTACAGAAGTATCGTTACTGTTCAAGGTGCAGGTTTTAGTTCGCAGATCAGGAACTATTCTTTCGTTGATGTTGAAACGAACACAACAACAGTTTACTATAAATTACAGCAAACTGATTTTAACGGACAATCGGAAGAGTTTGATGCTGTTGTAGGTGAAG
>Ga0209990_10003964_pt1 | contig 10630 bp, 9 predicted proteins | sample NOAtaG_6_FD_187304 | JGI IMG/M metagenome (GOLD analysis project Ga0209990, IMG submission 187304) | Freshwater lake microbial communities from Lake Erie, under a cyanobacterial bloom - NOAA_Erie_Diel5S_2200h metaG (SPAdes) (version 2) | ecosystem: Environmental > Aquatic > Freshwater > Lake ...
GGGTGTGGGGTGTGGGGTGTAGGGTTTTACCGATTTTGAGGTAGTCAGTTACCTAATTTTCAGGGAAAAAGTACCTGAATTTTACCCCCGATCCCTCCAATGGTCGGCACTTTTTGAGGTCAAAAAAGTCTAAAAGCCTTATCCAACAAGGTTTTTAGATTTATTCAGCAAGCCCTATTTAGCAGATGGATATTCTGATCCTATCAGTCGGATAGGTTCTTGCTCTTGCTGCACACCATTCCCCCGCGTAAATGACTAGGGATTCTAAGCGGCTGCTAGGCAACGTCGATTTATCGGGTTGCCTAGGATCTTTTTAGCCGACCAGAATCTTAATTTTTGGCTAGGAATCTGCTTCTCTGGGATTTTTAAAACCTAGAGCCAAACCCACTTAACGCCCTGAAAAAGACAATAGCTTTTATGCTCCCGTCTTATTTTGATAATAGTCGCGGGTTCCCTTGGCATCTAGGGCTTCTCCGAGACGATCAATGGCGTGGGCGTAGGCGGCGGTACGCAGAGATATATCGAATTCCTGGGCGAAAGACCAGACTTTTTCCGCTTCTGTCACCATTCTTTCTTTTAAGCGCTCATTTATCTCGTTTAATTGCCAATAAAGACCGCTGCGATTTTGCACCCATTCAAAATAACTCACCGTTACCCCACCCGCGTTAACCAGAATATCGGGGAAAACGAGAATCCCTTTTGAGTCTAAAATGCGATCGGCTTCTGAGGTAGTCGGACCATTGGCCACTTCAAAGATATATTTTGCCCGCACGCGATCGGCATTTTCGGCGGTAATTTGGTTTTCTAGGGCGGCTGGAATCAAAATATCTACATCTAGGGCTAATAATTCTTCATTACTAATCGCCTCGTGTTCTACGATATTACACACAGTACCCTCACAGTAAATAGCAGTAATTCCGCGATGTTCCTGTTTATACTCACGAATGCTGGCAATATCTAGGCCTTTTTCCCGATAAATGCCGCCCTGGGAATCACTTACCGCCACCACTTGATAACCGGCTTTGGCGAGGAGATCCGCCACTACGGCCCCGGCGTTACCGAATCCCTGAACGGCTACGGTAGTATTAGCGGGTTTTTTGTCTAATTTCGGCAAAAGAGAGTTAATAACATGAAAAGCTCCTGTTCCCGTCGCCGTATCGCGACCGCGACTGCCTCCCATGGTTAAAGGTTTCCCCGTCACCACCGCCGGACTAATTTTACGCTGAATGATGCTGTACTGGTCCATCATCCAACCCATGATCATCTCGTTGGTATAGACATCGGGGGCAAGAATATCGACATCGGGACCGATAAAGTCGGCTATACCCTCGATATAGCCCCGGCTAAGGCGTTCTAACTCGGCTTTTGACAATTCTTTCGGATTGAGGGTAATGCCGCCCTTAGCCCCACCAAAGGGCAAATCCAGCAGGGCGCATTTAAAGGTCATCCAAAAGGCTAGGGACTGCACCTCATCGATGTTGACGTTGGGATGATAGCGCACCCCTCCTTTGCCGGGGCCGCGGGTGTCATCGTAGCGGACGCGGTAGCCTTGGAAGATTCTTAAAGTGCCGTTGTCCATACGGACGGGTATGGAGACGCTGAGACTAGCTTTGGGATATTTTAACCGCTCGATCGCATCATCGGAAATGGAGACATACTTAAGGGCCCGTTCTAGGCGACTGCTGGCATCGGTAAAGAGTGATTTCGACATGATTTTTTTCCCCCTATCTATCCCCATTAGAACATGGAAAAAAAGTATATTTGGCTACAGTTTATTTTTCTTAATTAACCATGGGCGGGAATCGCCGAGTATTGGAAATTTTAGTACAAATGCTCGAACTGCCTCTCACTGCTCCGCAGCTCCGGCACTCCCCTGCAATCTTAACGAGTGATTTAGATAATGAGATACAGGAATCAGGCATCAGCTTTTCGCTGATGCCTGAAGATAAGAAATCTGAGGCCGAAAAACAGCCAAGTTTTAGGCGACATTACCAGCTGTGTCCGTAATAATTTGACGTACTTGAGCATCGGTCAGATTCGGATTGGCACTCAACATTAGGGCCACCACTCCGGCCACATGGGGTGCTGCCATGGAGGTTCCACTCAAGAAACCATAGCCACCATTAGGGAGAGTAGAATACACTTGTACGCCTGGAGCGGTGACATACCGCATCGAAGAATTGGAGCCAGCACGATTGGAGAAGGAAGCCATCTGGTTAGAACTATTAACGGCACCTACGGCAAGACCCCAAGAGGTGGCATTGGAAGCGGGATAACCGGGTTGAGCTGCCCCCGCATTACCGGCGGCCATAACCACGATAACACCACGACTGCTGGCATACTGGAGGGCCGATTGAACTGCACTGTCAGTGCTACCACCCCCCAAACTCATATTAATCACATCGGCACCGTTGTCCACAGCGTAGCGAATTCCCTGGGCAACGCCACTATAGCTGCCACTACCGGAATCGCTCAAAACTTTCACCGGCATAATTCTGGAATTGTAGGCCACACCAGTGGCCCCGAAACCATTATTAGCAGCAGCAATGGTTCCCGCCACATGAGTACCATGGCGGTTGCCATCTAAAGTGTTATTATTGCCATTGGCAAAGTTCCAGCCATAAACGTCATCAACGTAACCGTTGCCATCGTTATCAAGGCCATCATTGGCAATTTCGCCCGCATTCGTCCAAATATTGCCCGCTAAGTCGGCATGATTGCGGTCAACTCCTGTATCTAGTACAGCAACGACGATTCCCTGTCCTGTATAACCGCTTGCCCAAGCCTCGGGAGCATTAACTAAGTTAACCCCCCAGTCATTAGCACCACCAAAAGTGGGAACATCGGCAAAAGGAGTTTGATTCAAGGCTCCAGCGACGGCTTTCGCGGCATTAACTAAACCGTATCCTGAAATGGCACTATATCCTGGTGTGACTGTGGCTGTGGTCGCCGAAACAGCGAGATTATAGTTGGTATCGCCAGTATAGGGATAGACACGAATGTAGTAGGTGCCTGCACTCAACTGACTGGTAATGCTCTCAGAAGCCGTACCAGCCCGAACCGAACTGGCAATGACAGAACCGCTACTATTTAACAGTTGCACGTCCGCGTCGGCGGTCATTCCAGTTAGACCAAGATTAAAGTTACCAGAATTAGCGAGGGTGAAACAATAGTAATCGTTGGTATCGGTGCTTCCTACCCAATCGGTGTAACTGGTGGTGCTGGAACCGACTGTAATCGCTCTGGCAGTGGCGAGGGTATTGCCAGCTAGGTCAACAGGAGCTAAAGGAGCGGCCGAAACAGCGAGATTATAGTTGGTATCGCCAGTATAGGGATAGACACGAATGTAGTAGGTGCCTGCACTCAACTGACTGGTAATGCTCTCAGAAGCCGTACCACCGTTAGTAGAGGAGGCAATAACAGAACCGCTACTATTTAACAGTTGCACGTCCGCGCCGGCGGTCATTCCAGTTAGACCAAGATTAAAGTTACCAGAATTAGCGAGGGTGAAACGATAGTAATCGTTGGTATCGGTGCTTCCTACCCAATCGGTATAACTGGTGGTGCTGGAACCGACTGTAATCGCTCTGGCAGTGGCGAGGGTATTGCCAGCTAGGTCAACAGGAGCTAAAGGAGCGGCCGAAACAGCGAGATTATAGTTGGTATTGCCAGTATAGCAATAGACACGAATGTAGTAGGTGCCTGCACTCAACTGACGGGTAATCCTCTCAGGGTTGCTACCACCCCGAAGCGAACTGGCAATGACAGAACCGCTACTATTTAACAGTTGCACGTCCGCGTCGGCGGTCATTCCAGTTAGACCAAGATTAAAGTTACCAGAATTAGCGAGGGAAAAACAATAGTAATTGTTGGTATCGGTGCTTCCTACCGAATCGGTGTAACTGTTGGTGCTGGAACCGACTGCAATCGCTCTGGCAGTGGCGAGGGTATTACTGGCTAGGTCAACAGAACTGGAAAAACTCACAAAATTACTTTGACCCGTTAAAAAATCATCGCCGTTAGGCCAAGAGGAAAGGGATTGGGATGATGGCCAGCGATTTTCTTGTCCTAGCTGGTATTCTTCCACAGAATTGCTGACAAAGTCAGAATCCATGCCCTGGAGACTTTTGGGGACAACAGGGGTAATCAAGTCGGAGCGTCCTAAACCTGATTCCACCACAAGGGTTGGTAACTGGAAGATATTATCTAAAACATTGCTGTCTGATAGGTTGAAATTTTGGTCAAACATACTTTTTCTCCTTGAGTGCTTCAGATGTGGGGTCAGGGGTCGGTTACTAACTGTCGATACTTATTTCTGGGGAGTTGGGGGTTATTTCGATCTGCGCCCTCCCTTTACCGTCGTATAGTATATAAGTCAGGTGAAAACTTTGACTGAATATATACTGGGGCTGCGATCTAATCTTATGCACTTAGTGGCTATGGTGGGAAGAATTGATGACTTATTCCCCGCTAGGAATTTCTGAAAATCTGAGGAATCTAGACTATCTATACAGTTATAGAGGTCGTTGGCGGCAAAGTTATCTATCATGGTGTTCCGGTCGTTTTTTAGTGGTTAGATGGCTGAGAGAACAATCAATAAGATATTATCAGACAGACAATATTTGTCAGCTTTTGGGTAAGTCCCCAAAAGAGTAGGCCAATTAAAATGGCTCTCTTGGACATTGGGTGAAAAATGTTCACCATGTCACATTAGGGGCGCAAGCATTGCGCCCCTACCGCCGCGAGTAATGTGATTGGTAGGGGCGTATAGCATACGCCCTTTCTTCGATAAGATTTGCTTATCACCATAACTCCAAGAGAGCCATTCAAATCTGAATTGGCGCATTACTGTCCGAGTTTGTACGCCAATTCAAATCTGGATTCCACCACACTCTGATCTTATTCCAGAGAATACCTTGAATGGGGTTCGATAGTCAAGACATTTTCGAGGAAGTATGAATTACAAATTATGAATTATAAATTATAAATTATAAATTATAGTTTATAATTTATGGTTCTTCGGTTTGTGTTATGCGATGGATGGGGTTACAAGGGATGAAAACCTTATATAGAAAGACATTCGGAGATTTATGTCAATTGTTTTCGATCTAGAACTAACTAATCAATTAAGTCTCTTGCCAGATAAGGATTTGGTCGATTTATGCCCCCCGATCAAACCATACCAAGTAACGAAGAACCTAAATTATGAACTATAAAGTCGGGAGTGGGGTGATGGGATTATAAATTATGAATTATAAATTATGAATTATAAATTATGAATTATAAATTAAGTAGTCGTGCAAAATTAATTTCCTAGTGAAGATAGGCAATAGGCAAGAGGTGGTTAGATATGTGTAATTAATTTTGCTTAGGTACTTATGAGGGAGATGGGGAGATGGGGAGATGGGAGCAGGGAGAAAAAAGCTGACAGCTAACGAATGTTACGATTGTTACAACATCTTGACATTAATTCTGATACCCTGACAATGTGTCAATCTGTGCAGTAATGGGGCAGAAACTCAGGTGGTATCGATCTATATTTCTATTGTTGAGGGCAACCCGCACTTGCGATCGCTATTAGCTTGGCATCTGCAACAGGCCGGTTATTTGGTCAATCAATCGGCAACCCTGCAAAGTGCGCGTCAAGCTTTCCTTCATCGTCAACCAACCTTAGCAATTATCGATTCCGACTTGCCGGACGGGGATGGAATCGAACTCTGCCGTTGGCTTTATCAACAAAAACAGTCTTTAATACTGATTCTCTCGGCCCGCAATGGCGAAAAAGATGTGGTCAATGGTTTAAAAGCTGGGGCCGACGACTACCTGAGAAAGCCCTTTGGAATGCAAGAATTTATGGCTAGGGTAGAAGTGTTGACCCGTCGTTCACGCGGTGGGGCCGCTCCCCTACACTTGGATTATGGGGAATTAAAAATAGATTTAGCCCAACGACGGGTACAATTTCGCGGGGAATATATCGAATTAACCCCCCAAGAATTTAGCCTACTCTACGTTTTAGCCCAAGCGGAGGGAACACCCCTATCAAGAGCCGATTTACTGCGTCGCGCTTGGCCCGAGGAAATTGATAATCCCCGGACAATCGATACTCATGTTCTCTCTCTGCGGAAAAAAATCGAAACCGATCCCAGACAACCTAATTTAATTCAAACCGTCCGCAACGTCGGCTATCGTTTCAATTTAGAAATGTTGGCCCAGATGACTTCAGCTTTAGAAGCTAATATTATTGCCTCCACCAAAGGCAATCATAACGGCCATTCCATGAGTAAAATCCCCGCTCACAATGTTAGTCGTTAATTCTGGCTTTGTCCAAGCAATTAGCAGATTTTTTGCTGAAATCGTCTCCTAAGCACTTAATCGAAGCGAGGAGACGAAGGGCAAATTAAACCGTAGTCACCATTGACCGATCCGCTTGTTGCTGAAATTCCGTCAATAAACGCCGGAATTCGTCGCCGTCAATGGTTTCCTGTTCAATCAGTATATCCACCAAGCGATCGATCGCCACACGATTGTCAAGGATAAGTTTTGTTGCTAAATCGTGGCATTGCTTGACAAGTTCTCGTACTTGTGCATCAATTTTCGCCCTCATCGCGAAAGAATGGTCGGCATGATAACCAGCACCAGCACCACCGAGATAGGAATTGCCCTCCTCCTCTAGAGCAATCAATCCCAATTCCGACATTCCCAGACGCGTTACCATCTGTCGGGCCAGATAGGTAATTTTTTCAATATCATTACCGGCCCCGGTGGTCACTTCATCCTCACCGAAGACACATTCCTCCGCCACTCGTCCCCCTAATAATCCCGCAATTCGGGCTAATAACTGGGAACGACTGGTTAAACCCTGTTCTTCATCGGGAGTGAACCAAGTTAACCCCTGCGCTTGACCCCGGGGAATCAGAGTGACTTTTTCCACCTGATCGTGGCCGGGACAGAGACTAGCGACAATCGCGTGGCCGACTTCATGATAGGCGATCAAACGCTTGGCTTTACTATCCACTAAAGCGCGCCCTTCCATACCGGCCACAATCCGATCGATCGCATCGTTGACTTCCGCCATGGTAATCGCCTCTTTCCGTCTTCTAGCGGTAAAAATCGCCGCTTCGTTGAGCATATTAGCCAAATCTGCCCCAGTAAAACCGGGGGTGCGCCTGGCGATCGCCTCCAGAGCCACATCAGCAGCCACCTTTTTATCGCGAGAATGGACCTCTAAAATGCCCAAACGTCCCTTAAAATCTGGATAATCCACCACCACCTGTCGATCAAAACGACCCGGACGCAGCAGGGCCGAATCCAAAACATCGGGGCGGTTGGTGGCGGCAATGACGATAATGCCGGTATTTCCTTCAAAACCATCCATTTCCGTCAATAATTGGTTCAGGGTTTGTTCCCGTTCATCATTACCTCCCCCATAACCGACCCCTCTTTGACGACCAACGGCATCAATTTCATCGATAAAAACCAAACAAGGGGCATTTTCCTGGGCTTTTCGGAATAGATCTCGCACTCGCGACGCACCAACCCCGACAAACATCTCCACGAATTCCGACCCGGAGATGCTGAAAAAAGGCACTCCCGCCTCTCCCGCGATCGCTTTAGCCAGTAAAGTTTTCCCCGTCCCCGGAGGCCCGATTAACAGGACTCCTTTGGGGATTTTTGCGCCAATAGCCGTAAATTTTTCCGGTTGTTTGAGGAATGTCACCACTTCCTGTAAATCTTCCTTGGCCTCATCCACCCCCGCCACATCATTAAATTCTATGCCGGTTTTCGCCTCCATCTGAAACCGCGCCCTTGATTTACCGAAGTTCATCGCTTGACCGGAAGCATTGGCAGAACGACGGATAATAAACACCAATAATCCCAAGACGATAATAATCACTAACAGGTTAGTGAGAACATTGATCAGGGCTGAATTGTCAGTGCTGGGGAGAATGCCGTACTCAATTTTTTTAGCATCGAGTTTCTTGATTAATTCGGGATTTTGGTCAAATAAATTGACTTCCTTCGGGGGCTCCTTGTCCGTTTGACCGACGAGGGTAACTGCTGCCTGCTGCAAAGAAGGATTGATTTCGACCTTTTTTACCTTTCCTTGGTCGATCTTCTCTAACAATTCACCGTAGGTGAGGGTATTTTGGTTTTTTTGACTCCAAGCAGGAGTGACATGGCCAAAGGTTTGCAGAATCATCCAAGTGGTGACAATCCCTTTCCATACTGGCCGACGACCACGATTCTTAGCTGACTTGGCTCTAACTACGGTGAGTGGAGATTTTTGATCCATAATTGACTCTATATCTAGTTACCCTGTATTCATTGTGACAGATCGACTCGATCGTGACCACTGTTCTGTTTGCCCCCAGGCACGACCCCGGGGGCAAATAGTGATGACGGTTTTTTGCTATATTGTATTTAGCTAGGTGGTCTAACAACTGCCTATCCCAATCACTAAAAGTTTAGGGAAGTGGGTTTCGCCCGCTTTTTTTGTTGTCTAAATCATGACCCATCCGCTCATTGCCGACCTGCTGCACCTAGCCACCCCTATCGCTGAAAACTTGGGGCTAGAAGTGGTCGATATCGTTTTCCAAACCAATAAAAGGCCTCCCGTCCTGCGCGTCGATATTCGCAATCTTGCGGGAGATACCGGTTTAGAGGACTGTGAGCAGATGAGTCGGGCCTTAGAAACCGCCCTCGACAGTCAAGAAATCTTACCGGAGGCCTACGTTTTAGAAATATCTAGCCCCGGCATTTCTCGACAACTGAGCAGTGAGCGCGAATTTCAGTCTTTTAAAGGCTTTCCCGTCATCGTTACCGGCCAGGATAGCCAGGGAAAACCGAAAGAATGGCGCGGAAAACTGCAAGGTAGAGATGAGCAATCTATTTATCTTAACCAAAAAGGTCGATCCCTGAGCATCGATCGCACTACCGTCATCAGCGTCCGTTTAGATGAGCGGCGGGATCAAAAGTAAAAAAAAGGACAGGAGACGGTCGCCAGGAGACTGCTTTTATTTATTCTCTCTATTGCCCATTGCCTGTTCCTTATTGCCTATTCCAAGTTCTAACTAATAACTCAAAAGTAAGGAGAAAAATAATTATGGCTACTGTTAATTTGCCCGGTTTAAAAATAATGCTCGAAGAAATTAGCCAACGACATAATCTGCCCAAAAATGCCGTACAAGAAGCCTTGCGTGAAGCACTGCTCAAGGGGTATGAACGTTATCGACGCGCCCAAAGTTTAGAAAAAGCCGCTCAATTTCATGAAGATTATTTCAATAACTTTGATGTGGAATTAGACGTAGAAGAAGAAGGGTTTCGCATCCTTTCGACTAAAACTATTGTGGAAGAAGTGACCAATCCCGACCATCACATCGGTCTTAAAGAAGTGCAAGAAGTGGCCGACGAGGCCCAATTAGGGGATGAAGTAGTTCTGGATGTCACCCCCGACCAAAGAGAATTTGGTCGCATGGCGGCGATTCAAACTAAACAGGTTTTACTGCAAAAACTGCGGGATAACCAACGCAAAATGATTCAAGAGGAGTTCCAAGATCTAGAAGGAACCGTTTTACAGGCCCGGGTCGTCCGTTTTGAAAGACAGGCCGCTATTGTCATGGTACAAAGCACCTATGGTCAACCGGAAGTGGAAGCAGAACTACCCAAACGGGAACAGCTACCCAACGACAACTATCGCGCTAACGCCACCTTTAAAGTGCTGCTCAAAAAAGTCTTAGAAGGTTCTCACCGGGGCCCGCAATTAATCGTTTCCAGAGCGGCGGCGGGTTTGGTAGTATATCTGTTCGCCAACGAAGTTCCCGAAATCGAGGAGGAAATCGTGCGTATTGTCGCCGTCGCCCGGGAAGCCAATCCCCCCTCCCGTCACGTTGGTTCGCGGACAAAAATCGCCGTCGATACCCTAGAAAGAGACGTGGATCCGGTTGGGGCCTGTATTGGGGCCAGAGGTTCGCGGATTCAAGCTGTGGTGAACGAATTGCGGGGGGAAAAAATCGACGTAATTCGCTGGTCTCCAGATCCCGCCACCTACATCGCCAATGCCCTTAGTCCCGCCCGTATCGACCAAGTTTTGTTCACTAATGCCGAAGAAAGACAAGCACTGGTACTGGTGGCACAGGATCAATTAAGTTTAGCGATTGGCAAAGAAGGGCAGAACGTGCGTTTAGCCGCCCGTCTGACGGGCTGGAAAATCGATATTAAGGATATCGCCCTCTATAAAGGCGAACAGGAATTAAAAACCGATGAAAACGACTCAGAAGCGCAGGATTTAGACCAAGAATGAACCCCTTCCTCAATTATCGACGCTGTATTAGCTGTCGTCTCTTCGCTCCGAAAGAATCCTTTTGGCGAATTGTCCGACTACACCCGTCCGGACAGATACAATTAGATCAAGGAATGGGAAGAGCTGCCTATATCTGTCCGCAACCTAACTGCCTGCAATTAGCCAGGCAAAAAAATCGTCTCGGACGCGCCCTAAAAGCCAACATTCCCGAAACGCTCTATGAATCCTTGCAAGAGCGCCTCGGGACTGCCAAGCAAGGTCGTCCAAATCAGGATTAAAATTGACGATCATAGCCACAAAATCGTTACCATGGAAAGGGGGCAGTCCTGA
>Ga0209990_10003977_pt1 | contig 10619 bp, 7 predicted proteins | sample NOAtaG_6_FD_187304 | JGI IMG/M metagenome (GOLD analysis project Ga0209990, IMG submission 187304) | Freshwater lake microbial communities from Lake Erie, under a cyanobacterial bloom - NOAA_Erie_Diel5S_2200h metaG (SPAdes) (version 2) | ecosystem: Environmental > Aquatic > Freshwater > Lake ...
AAAAAAAATTCCTAGAAAGTGTAATAAAATTCAAGAGCATTTTTTAAATGTAGGAAAACTTCAAATTAGTTTTTTAACAACTGCAATACGTGCTGCTGCCGTTTCTTGAATGAGGGGCTGCCCGTGAGAGAGTACGTGCGTACGTCAAGTGGCTGTTACTAGTAGCAGTAGTAGTAATACAGTTAAGTATAAGTACTAGTAATAGTATGTTTAGGTAATATGTATCCCATTACAACTACGTAGGTAGGTACTTACGTATGTACGTAAGTACAGCTATGTATGTAGGTATGTACGTATGTACGTACGTACAGCTACGTAGGTAGGTACGTATGTATTACAGTGTGTTATTTGAGTTGATATGTGTTTTTTTTTATGGTGTAAAAATGTGACTATAGAGTTTTTTTACAGTGTTATAAATATATTGTATGTGTTTAATTTTGATTTTTAATAATTTATCATGTTTGATTTTCGCCATATGTCATCTGTTATAATCTTGTCTATTTGTGATTGGGGTATTTTTGTTTTTTCTACCCACTTTATTAAGTTCTGTTTTTTGTTGGTTGATATTTTAATTTTATATGCGTGTTGTTGTAGGTATTTTATCCATTTTCTCCTTTTTTTAATTTTTTCTGTTTCAGTTCCATTTTTAGTCTGTGTTATATTACTTATTCTTGCTTTGTTCATGTTGTTACTACAGAAGAACAGTGCTGATTTAAATCTGTTTTGTGGTGTTCCGATTGTTGTTGCTCTAGATATGAACATATATAGTAGTCCTGGGCATAAAAGCTCCATAGATTTTTTTCCTGGATTAACAACAATACAAGGAATTGGATGGTTTGGACCGACATTTTGTCCTTGAAACGTATGTCCTGTTCTAGCATATGCAATGCTAAGTGGAATATATTTATATGTACAACAATGTTTCTTGCATGTGATTTCTATAGGTGGAATGGGGACCCATGTTGGTTTGTTTTTTATCCATGAAGGGCCACAGTAAGTTGGAAAATCCACTATGATATACAGTGGAAAATTGTATTCTAATGGACTTTCGTTGTCTTTATATACTATTTCTTTGATTGTTCCTTGTGTTCCATTGAATAGACCCCAGTCTGGTTCGAAATTTTTTCCAGTTAACTGTACTCTTGCTTCACGACAGCAGTTTAGTACTGAGTCAATGTCACATTCTTTCTTCATGCATTTTGTTTTTCCATTGTAAGTTATATTTTTGGACGTTGTTTGGTTTTGAATTCTGGCAACTGGATTTGTTGATGAATGTATTTCTTTTATTTTGTTCCAGTTGTGTTCAATTACATCTTGTTTATTAGCATAAAGAAATGTAGCTCTATTTCTAATGTATTCTATTTGTCTCGGTGTAAGATTTCCACTGTTAAGATGAAGTGAAAGTAATACATCTTTATCAGATTCAGTAGGATAGCCTAATCTTGTGTTATCTAAAAGACTTCTGAATTCTGTTTCATCTTCATTTTGTCGCATTATTTCAGTCAATTCCATTGTAGTTTCACCTAAACTTATGAACTGTTGACATCCATTCTGTACAGTTTTGTTTTTATTCTTCTGCACAAAAGAATCAAAAGCACCTGGAAAAACGGGGGGAGGTAGTTGGTAATCATCGCCAAAAATGGCCACCACTGGTATTCCTCCCCAGTCTTCAGTATCATGTCCACCGTTATGTACAGTTTCTTTTATGTTTAATTCTGTTTGACCGAGAAGCATTAATCCTATCATACTTCTTTCATCAAAGAATAAGGCTATAGTTCGTAGGAGTTTCTTCATCAATTCTTTTTTGGTATTATCAGATAATGTATTATAGCCTGGGACATCTCTTACATTTATTTTGAACTCTCTATGTATAGTTGAACCTCCTACATTGTATGCTGCAGCTCCAGTTGGGGCTGTAACAAATACACTATCATTGTCATCAAATATTTTCCTGATACAAGTTACCAATGTATTTATAAGTACACTTTTTCCTGTACCACCGCAACCCATTATTGTCATTCTTAGTGGTTTGAATTTCTTTTTTTGTGCCATAGTTGCCGTTGTTAGTCGTAGCCATTCTTTTATTTTCTTTAAAATTACATATGCGATTTTGAACTGACCATCGTTAAGATCTTGTAGTTTATATTCTTCTCCATTTTTCTTTTTAGGTATTCGTAGGCAATTATTTTTAGTATTTGTATATTCATCGATCTTTTCGAATAACCAGTTTTCTCCATTTTTTGGTGTCTATCGTTAAGAAGTAAAATTATGTTAAAATAATCCAATTCAGTTTTTTTACATTCGTATAAGTATAATATATGAGTAGTGTTTCAAATACATATTAAATTAAAAAAATCATTATTTGCTTACCTTGTATATTCTTTTATCCCATTTATACTGCTTTCCAATGTCTAATCCTTGTTGTTCTAATTTTTCAAATATGTTTATTGTCTCTCTTAAGTTGGTTGATGTTTTTAATAAATCTTGAGTGTCAAGGTTTATGTAATTGTTAATTGGCTGTGATTCTATTGTTTCTTCTGATACTGGTTCTTTTATACCTTTTTGATAGTTTTGGACTCGGTTTTGTGCTCTTTCAATAGCTATAGATACTGATGTTGGGCAATATTGAGATTCTTTGAAATTATTGAATAATTTTATGTAGTTTGCTTCTGTTAATGTCGGTAAAGGATTGTTTTTATGCCATGGTATATGTTTGATCATTTCTGTTCTTGCAAAATTTATAGATATTGGGTAAGATGGTTGCCCTCCTCCCCCAACATAATGTGGTATGAATTCCTTTTTTGGTTCTTTTGATGAATTGTTCTTAATGATATGAAAATACTGATGTAATGATTTATCTAGATGGTCTGTTCTATTTGTATATTTTGATATGTATGTGGTTGAATAAGATGCATTATTTTCTAGTATTCTTACTGCTTTAGATAGGCTGATTATGTCAATGTGTTCAGAACATATTACTAGAGGTAGTTTTCCTATTTGACAAACTGTTTCTTGTTTGGTGATAGTTCTATTGGCAATTGATTTATTTAGGCATTTTTGAACTGTTTTTATAACATCTTTTTCATCACCTGTTTCTGATTCACAACTATATAAAACAACAACAAATAATATGTTAAATTACGTTTTAATGTAATATTATAAAGATAATGTTAACTTACCTTAATGCAAAGTCTTTAACTTGTTTCTTCTCAATGTTTAATGTAGCATTACCTTTGCATGCATATCCTATAACATAATCAGTTACTGTTGCTATTTCTTTTGCATTTGGATGTGTTGGATTACTTTCATAAAGCAATATACTGATGTCACAGTTTGCACGCCAAGCTTGTAAACAGTACAATGAGGTTTGTAGTAGTTTATTATGGTTTCGTCTTAAGGATATTTTATTAAATCCTCGTGTATCTTTTTCTATTTCGTCTTTGTTTTTTATTTTCCATCCTGGTGTTCTAGATGTACCTGGAGCTATTTCTTTACCACACCCCATGCGGCAGGAGCGTACCTTATTTATAATAGTTTTATGATCACATAAAAAATATGTAAAAGTAATTCAAGTTAGTTTTTTTACATTCATATCAATATAATAACTAAATAAGTTTGGGGATCATATTACCTTATTTTTTGTACTGTTGTCAGTAGAAGATTTTAGACAGTAATCACTGCAATTATGTATTTGACAGAACATACATAAATCTTGCTGATCTGTTTCTATATTTGATGTTTGTGAAAATCTTGTTTTACATGGACTAGAAAATTTATCTGGTGTTGTACAGTTTTTTGGAATTTCGGCTGTACAATTAAATTTTGATCTAACCCAGTTTGCTATGAAGGCTGTTTTTTGTTTTTTGTTGTTTCTCAATTTCCATAATTTTTCGTTTATCATAGTTGCATCATTGGTTATGCCAATTAAATGTAGATGGATCTGTCCCCTTGATTTTGCAAATTCGAATCGTCCCCAATAATGTTTTATTCCAAATACCTCTAATCCGATTGTTTTTAAAAATTCGTCTACGCGTATTTGGAAAAATTCCTGCACAATAATAGTGTAGTCATTTAGTGCTTGATGTAGCTTGTGTAGGTTGACATCTAAATCAACTTTTGTTCCCTCTGTAATATAAATATAATGTTCTAGTAGTTTTTTGAGATCAGGCCAAAAATACTTGGCACAAGATAAAGTCATAAAAATGTTTGGTGGTCCTCTCCCTTTTTCAATATGATGATTAATCCATGAATATAATTCGGCTTTTTTTGATCTCCAATATGCATTTGATCCTGGAACAACTTTTCCAAAATACATCAACTTGTCAATAAAAGATTGATCACCACTAAGTAATTTTGTTTGAAGTGTTTCCAAATTTGGTGGGGAATCTCCAACAAAATCACTTACAAACCATCGACTTTGAGATTTGTTTCTGTGTCTTTGTATATAATTTAGTACAAAGAAACACCATAAGTTGTCTTTAGCAAATCGACCATCTTCATAAAATAATAAATTTTGGGCCCAATCAGCAATGTCAATGTCACATTCTCTACTCTCCTTTATATCACCGATACCTCCAGGAAATAACCAAGGAAAAGCCAAACAAAAAATCTTGGTATCAGAAAATTCTGATATTGGTTTTATATCTCTTGGGGGCCAATGTAGTTTTTGAATGTTTCTATCTTGTATTTTTTTGTTTATTAATCTTGTTAATTCTCTATCGCCGTCGAATATAATTTGTGTTTTGTCTTCAGAAATACAGCCAAAATATTCATTTTCTGGATGTAATAATTCGTCTTGTGGTTGTAATACTTGACGATAACTTGGTCCCTCATCTTTGTCTTCATCTATGTCATTACTATTTTCAATTCTTATAACGTGATTTATTGTATCAGATTGAGATTTCGTCATCCAATTTAAATTTGATTCATTGACTATAATGTCTTTGTACAATGGATTGTATTGTTTTAGCCATTTTAAAGCATTCAAGATTCTGGAACGATTGACGGTAAAAACATTTTGTATATTTTCTCCATCTGCTGTAACACCTGTTCTTACTACTTTTATCATAGTAATATCTGTGGGTAATCTTGGTAATTCAGTACATATTCCTGATATATCTTGAAAAAAACTTACAACATGTCCTCTTATTCCAAGTATCCCATTTTTAATGTGAATGACAGGAACTAAAGGTGAAACACGTTGAATTAATAATTTTTCTGCCAGTGTTAGATGTTGTAGTTCTGATGGAAGCGTATATTTTATAATGTCATTCTTTGTTTTCCATGTGGGTAATAATTTATTTTCATATGAGTAGAACATTTCATTTTTTTTATTTTGACACCTATAGCATATTCCATTTGAAGTTTTCATATTCAATCGTCTTTGGTGGCAGATACAACAATGTTTAAAAGATAATTTGTACATATTTGATTCAAAGTTTAATGTTTGTTGTATAAATTTCTTCGTTTTTTCATCTGCTGTATTGCTGTGAAGCATTGCAGTATAATTTTTGTTTATTTGTGGAATTTGAACTTTTGAAGATAGATTTGAAGATTGCAATTTGTCCAAAATTATGCTAAGTTGTTCGATATATTGACGGTACTTGAAACGTTTTACTTTTACTCGAAGATTAATATCATAACATTTACATGTCGTTTCGATTTCATTTCGTAATCGTTGAAATTGTTTTCTTGAAGTACATTTGCATAATTTTTGACGAAAATATTCTCCATTCTATTGAAAAGACAAAAATAAACAAAATGTGAAAAAAAGGTAATGAAGTTTTTTTACAAATAACATAATTATATATATTCGTACCTTTCTTGTAAGCTGGAGTAGTCGTTGTGATGAGTTCAGTGAATCCAATGACATCATTATTTTGGTTTTTTTTGACTCAGATATCATGTCTAGTATATCATCTTCACTGAGTATTCTCTTTTTAACATTAGTTGCTCTATCAGATAAATCTACTTGGTAATTTTGTAGTACCTTCTTAGCAACTTTTCTTTCATATCTTCTTTTTTCAATTAATTGACCTATGTATGAATAAATATAAAAACAGCAATAAGTAATCACGATAAAATGATATATATAATAAATATATTAAATTAATTATGTAGTCTTACTTGTTCCAAGTTTGCATTCTGTTTTTACCCAACCATACTTCTGATATTTTGCTTCAGCATGTTTATTTCCAAATATCCTTGTTAGAATAATATTAATATCATGATCCATAAACTTTGCATCTAACGCGTTGATATATTCAATTTTGTTGTTGTTCGGAGCTTTAAGTTGAGTCCAGATAGATGAATTCATATTTTTCAACATTTCACCAGGTTTACCGCCTTGGTTATTTCTTCTGTTTTGGTATACTACCATCATGGAAAAAAATTCATCACTTCCTAATAATTTGATCATTGTATCTTTAAACTTTTCAATGATATGTTTGAATGAACCCATTTCTTTTGGAATCAAGTAATAATTCACATATTGCTTGTAATTATATCCATTGCTTGTGTTAGAACGACATGTATTGGCACCGTTAGGTTCTAAACAAACTTCTGCTAATTCCCCATCAGCAATCACTTTTTCAAATCCGTTGAATAACGATTTAGCATCTTTGTCATCCGTAGATAGACATTTCAATACGTCATGAATAAATGTTGCTTTTAACCAAATGTTTAATTGTTTCATAGGATCCTTATCGTCATTTGAAAATTCCATTTCCACTAGATAATATTTTGCAGCTGATATTTCTTTCATAGTGTAGAATTTCAATGTATACCAAGATCCTTGAGTACCTCCAAAGTTATTCTTCTTTGAAACTATCTCTGAGTATTTTTTCATAAGTTTCATCTTGACATCATCGTATACTACAGTCTTTGTTGGTTCAATAGCAACGGCATTTTCTTCATTATCAGAACTTGAATTTTTACTTTCATTTTCGCTTTCGGAAGATTCTTTTTCTTCTTTAACAATCACATTTTTTGTAGATAAATCTTTCATAATTATCGTGTCGTCTTCGAAAAATCTAGCCTGTTAAATATAATAGAAAAATTTAAAAAAGCAACAAGATAGTTAAAAATACACAAAATCAAATATTTTGACATAAAGAAAAATGTAAAATGTTGTAAAAAAACGATACATCAGTAAGAATACAATAATTATTTTTCTTTTTGTGTTGTACTTACAAACGACATTTTGAAAAAACAAAATATTGTATAAAAACTATAAATGAGTAAAAATACAAAACCACTTATTTTTTGACTCATAATAATTCATTGATACATGTGCATAACAGGTAATAATACAGAAAAAGGACGTCAAGGACAAAAAACTGGACATACGCAAAGGCATGCACAACAATAGTGATATAATTGTATAAAAACTGCAAACGAGTAAAAATGCAAAAAGTATTGGAATACATGGAAAAACGTGCATAACAAATAATAATATAGAGAGAAGTCAATAACAAAAACTTGGACATACGCAAAGGTGTCGCAATAATACTGATATTTCTATGCACTTGACAAACGTTTAATAAAACATAACTACATATACATACACACAACGTATAACACGTATATCAACGTACGTACAACACGTATATCTACGTACATGTAACACGTAAGTAAAAGTACGTAATCTCTGTATAAAACATACGTACACATACTATAATAGGTAATGAGCTTACCTTTTTTGATATGTCCCTGCTAGTTGGTGTTATCTTTGCAGGACGACCACGTTTAGTGCCATTGTTGGAAGCACCATTGTTGCTGATTTTTTGTTGTTTTGGTTGAAGTTTTGGCATTTTAAAATTTTTGGTTTGAACGAGTAACGTTTTGCTCAATCGTGATTTTATGAGCTGAATGAAAAACTCAATCGCGATATTCGCATAATGCATATTCTTTCGTATTTTTACACAAAGTTCTCGTTCTATTAAATAGTAGATAGTACGTACATCCTCTCATTCTCTCTAAGAAAGCAGATAGAGGCAGGCAGGGGCTGTAATCGTACTATCTCTCTAATTTCTTTTTTTTTCTTTTCAATCGTGCGTATACGTACAGCGCGTAAGAATCAAGAGAGAAAAAGAAAAAGAGAGATAGTACGATTGTAGCGATTAAACGGAACTTTCGTATTTTTACACGAACTTCTCGTTCTATACTTGTATCTCCTCTATGTAAAAAGACTGTATTCACTCTCGTTCTCTCCAGTAATAGCAGAGGGAGGCAGGTAGAGGGCTGCAAGCGTACTGGCTCCATATTTCTTTTTTTTTTTCTCAATCGTGCGTATACGTACAGCATGACAAAGAACATTTGATGACACGCGTCACATGGTGTACGTAGTGACACATAATAAGAGACTGTTCTCTTTCAAGTACGTACGTACATCAGTATACTAGCTCTACGTGTCACATAGTGGGTTAGACACAGGTACTTCAGTTAAGCGAGATGTCAACGCACAAAAAACGGATGACGTGACAACAAAGAGAACACTCATCACCTGTTGTCAGTTAGTCAGGCACTTTGATTAGGCAAAGTGTCAACGTACAAATAACATTTGATGACACGCGTCACGTGATGTACGTAATGACACATAATAAGAGACTGTTCTCTTTCAAGTATGTACGTATATCAGTATACTAGCTCTACGTATCACATTGTGGGTTAGATACAGGTGCTTCAGTTAAGCGAGATGTCAACGTAAAAAAACGGTTGACGTGACAACAAAGAGAACACGCATCACCTCTGTTTTCAGTCAGTCAGGTACTTTGATTAGGCAAAGTATCAACGTACAAATAACATTTGACGACACGTGTCACGTGGTGTACATAGTGACAAATAATAAGAGACTGTTCTCTTTCAAGTACGTACGTATATCAGTATTACATTATCATCCCACCTCATACGCATGTGCGTTCGCTCATACGCATGTACATGACAGAAAGACAACATTCTCTCATAAAACGTACGTTCATACTAGGTATCGATACGCATGTACATGACAGAAAGAGAACATTCTCTCATGAAATGTACGTTCATACCACGTAGATCTTATACCGTCTAGTACAAATGCAGTTTGACAATTTTTGCGCAATTCCTCATAATTTTTAAAACAGGGGAAACTATACTCCTTTAATCCTTTTCATTATTTTTTTCATATCACTTAGAAATCTTCATTAAAAATTTTCAACAATGGTGTTCGAAACTCGTCATACGCACTACAGGGATCTAGTACTAACAGAAGAGCGGAGTGAATTAAATGAGGTAAGTTCATAACCTATTCTTTTACTTATAGTATATACACGTATAATACGTATGTGGTTATATTGATATATGATGGTACATCCATGTACGTAGATACGTAGTATATACGTATGTAGTTATGTAGAACTACGATGGTACCTCCACGTACGTAGAACTACGCGTGATACGAAGTGTACATGTATGTGACTATGTCTTGTCAATTGTTTGACAGGTGGATGTGTATTTTTACCGAACAATATTTTTTTTCCATTTTGGTTAGAAGTGTTAAGTTGCTTTCTGTTTACTGTTTTATTATTATCACAAACTGTATGAAAATTTTTGCTTTGTTGCGATTTTCATAATCTGAACTTTTTTTTAGACTTGTTATATTGATGTTTTTTTACTGACCATCAGTTCTTTTTCAATTTACTTTATTTCTTAATGATAACAAGTCTAATTTTGACTCTGCAACATCGAAACATAGCGACAAAAATGCAAAATTAAGAGAAGGTAGTAAAATTACAATCGAGTACAATCCCAAGTGTTCAAGTTCTAACGATCCAGAAGAAAAAAATACATCTGAAGACAACCCCAATTCCAAGTTGACAAGTACTGGTTCTAGGTCTGACTATTCAAGCTGTGATGCAAAAAAAAGTCAAGATAGTAAAATTGCAACTGATCTTGATTGTGGTGATTCAAGGGCTGATTCCCTGAATGCAAAATTAAGAGAAGGTAGTAAAAATACTTCAAGTTCTAATGATCCAGAAGAAAAAAATACATCTGAAGACAATCCCAATTCCAATTTGACAAGTACTGGTTCTAGGTCTGACTATTCAAGCTGTGATGCAAAAAAAAGTCAAGATAGTAAAATTGCAACCGATCTTGATTGTGGTAAAGCAAGCGCTGATTCTAACTCTCAGGGTAAAAATGCCAATTTTACCTCTGAACATGCAAGTGATAATGGAAATGCAACTATTGAAGAACAGTATCATGATTCTTACTCTAAAAATTCAAGTGTTAGTGATAATAGAAAAAAACGACAAGAAAGTAAAAATACATCTGAAGATGATGCTGTCTCTGAAGATGCAAATGAAAATGGAAAAAATATTCATGGTAGTAAAAATGCATCCGAAAATGACTCTGCCTCTAAAGAAAACACATCGAATGCTATTCAGGGAGAAGTAAAGGATCATGACAAATCGCACTTCACTTCTCCCTCTGAAGAATTGAATGCATACATTGCAAGTCCAAATAAAAATAATTCTACATGTGACAACACAAGAAGATTCAACAATACTTCTACTTTGAAATCTATTAACACCGTATCAAGCAAACATATTACACCCATACTTTCTACTAACTATGTTCTTACA
>Ga0209990_10003979_pt1 | contig 10618 bp, 13 predicted proteins | sample NOAtaG_6_FD_187304 | JGI IMG/M metagenome (GOLD analysis project Ga0209990, IMG submission 187304) | Freshwater lake microbial communities from Lake Erie, under a cyanobacterial bloom - NOAA_Erie_Diel5S_2200h metaG (SPAdes) (version 2) | ecosystem: Environmental > Aquatic > Freshwater > Lake ...
GTTTCCGACTGAGGCGATGGCATCGGCTGGGCTATTGATCAGATCCGGTCGGCCACGGTTTTTATAGCTCACGGCGAATTTCTGCCAGCTGCTGGGCATGAACTGCGGCAGGCCCAAGGCACCGGCGAATGAACCCCGGACCTCTTTTAAATTCACGATGCCTTGGCGGCCCAGCAGCAGCAGCGTTTCGAGTTCGCGTAAGAAAAATTCAGAACGGCGTGGCGAATCAAATCCGAGTGTCGCCAAGGTCTCCACGGCTGGGAATCGGCCGGTGAAATTTCCGTATTTGGTTTCGACACCAATGATGGCGGCGATGATGTGGGCGGGCACACCGGAGTCATTGGCCACAGACTGAAACACCTCCCGGTGTCGGCTTAGAAACTCTTTTCCTTCTTTGGTGCGGCTGGCATCGGCATGCTGCGAGAGATAGCGGGCCCAGGAGCGTTTTCTTGGCGGTGGATCGCCCGGCGCTGGCGGCGGCGGTGCGATTAACGCCAGGGCCCTGGGCTGTGCGCCAAGATTGCGAAACTGGCTCTCCAGCCACGGCCTGGGAAGGCCATGCCGATCGCTCATCATGGAGATGAATTCCTGCACATCGCTGCGGCCGAGCCAGCCAAATCGCAGCCGATCGGCAAGCATTTCCGCATAGGGCTCCCGGGGCGATTTTGCAGCCGACTGCTGGGCCAAGGCTGCCTGGCCGGGCAGCAGGCCCGCAAGGCCGATGAGGCCGCCCGCCTGAAGAATTGATCGACGTGATTGCCGCATGCGCGTAACGGAAATGTCCCTTTAAAGATCCCCTGGAATTGTCGCATTAGAATGCGAATTAACGCCAAATCAGGATGCTGCCGAAAATGAAAATCCTTGTTCCAGTCAAACGTGTGGTCGATTACAACGTGAAGGTCCGGGTGAAGGCCGATGGGTCCGATGTCGATATCGCGAATGTGAAGATGTCGATGAATCCGTTTGATGAAATCGCAGTCGAGGAAGCCACGCGCCTCAAAGAAGCCGGCATGGCCACCGAGATTGTGGCTGTGAGTTGTGGTGTTGCCCAGTGCCAAGATGTCATTCGTACTGCCATGGCCATCGGCGCAGATCGCGGCATTCATGTGCTGTGCGATCAGCCGCTTGAGCCATTAGCGGTTGCCAAGATGCTGAAAGCTCTCGCAGAAAAAGAATCCGCCCAGCTCGTGATTCTGGGTAAGCAGGCCATCGACGATGACGCCAATCAGACTGGCCAGATGCTGGCAGCCCTCTGGGGCGTGCCGCAGGCGACCTTTGCCTCGAAAGTCGAAATCAGCGGCGAGCAGATGACGGTGACCCGGGAAATCGATGGTGGCTTAGAAAAACTCTCCATGCAGCTGCCGGCGGTCGTGACGACGGATCTGCGCTTAAATGAGCCGCGCTATGTGACGCTGCCCAACATCATGAAGGCGAAGAAAAAAACCATCGATCAGGTATCGCCGGCTGACCTTGGTGTGGATGTGACGCCCCGGCTCAAGCAGCTGAAAGTCCAAGACCCGCCAAGCCGCAAGGCAGGCATCAAGGTGCCCGATGTCGCGACCCTGGTCGATAAGCTTCGTAACGAAGCCAAAGTAATTTAAAGAGGCAATCGCCATGAAGATTTTAGTAATTGCAGAACACGCCAACGATCAATTACGGCCTGTCACGGCAAACGCTGTCGCCGCAGCATCGGCCCTTGGTGCAAAGGCAGGCGGGGCCGAGATCACCGTCTTGGTGGCAGGCCAGTCTGCCCGGCCTGCGGCAGAGGCTGCGGCCGCCCTTGCCGGGGTGAACAAGGTGTTGCTCGCCGAGGCCGCACATCTTGCCGAGCAGGTGGCCGAGCCGATTGCTGAACAGGTGCTCGCAGTCTGCGGCGCGATGGATGCGATTATTTTTCCTGCGACCGCTTTTGGTAAAAATGCTGCCCCCCGCGTGGCGGCACGGCTTGATGTGTCGCAGATCTCTGATGTGATTGAAATTGAAGCGGCCGATACATTTAAGCGGCCGATTTATGCAGGCAATGTGATCGCAACGGTGCAGTCCACCGATGCCGTGAAGGTGATGACCGTCCGCGGCACCTCCTTTGAGGCCGTTGGCCCGCAGGCGGTCGCCACAATCGAGAGCGTTGCGGCTGCGGCGGTGCCCGCCCGAAGCGCACAGTTTCAGTCCCGCGAGGTCGCCGTTTTGGCCCGGCCGGAGCTCACCGCGGCCAAGGTGGTGATCTCTGGCGGCAGGGCCTTGGGGTCTAAGGAAAACTTCGCGCTACTGGAAAAGCTTGCCGATACCCTGGGGGCTGCCCTGGGCGCAAGCCGGGCTGCGGTGGATGCGGGTTATGCGCCCAATGACTGGCAGGTCGGGCAGACCGGCAAGGTGGTGGCCCCACAGCTTTATATTGCTGTCGGCATCTCAGGCGCTATTCAGCATCTGGCAGGCATGAAGGACTCCAAGGTGATCGTGGCCATCAACCAGGATGCCGAGGCCCCGATTTTCCAGCTGGCCGACTATGGCCTGGTGGGGGACCTCTTTCAGATCATCCCGGAGCTGACTGCCGCGATGGCAAAAAACCTGGGAAATTAAGCCCAGGACTGCTAGAATCGAGGGCTTTCCCTGGGCTTAGCGACTTTGCCCTACCCCCGAATTCATGAAGGAATGTTGAGATGGTCATTATTCGTTTAGCCCGAGGCGGCGCCCACAAGCGGCCCTTCTTTTACATGGTGGCGACCGATTCGCGTAGCCGCCGCGATGGCAAGTTCATTGAGCGGGTGGGTTTTTTCAATCCCCTGGCCGCAGCCAATGAGCCCAAGACCCAGGTATCGATGGACCGCGTGGATTACTGGCGCAGCAAGGGCGCCCAAATCAGCCCCCGCGTTGCCCGCCTGATTAAAGAATTTGCTGCCCAGAAAGCAGCCTGACGCATCACCGCCACCCGACTGGGTGGCGCTTGGAGAAATCGGCGCGCCCATTGGTCTATCGGGCGCTGTTCGGCTCCACACCCTAAAGTCCGTTACCGGGCTGCCCATCGATGACACCCTGCTGATGCAGTCCGCTGACTGTTGGGTTCACATCGTGCAGTCCAAGCCCGCCCGCTGGCTTTATTCGAAAATCCAAGAGTGCTCGGTCCAGTCCCGTGGGCTGAAGTTACGTCTTGAGGCAATACAGAGCCGCGATCAGGCCGAGCAATTAAGAGGCGCCCAGGTGGGCTTATCGCGCAGTGCCTTTCCCGAGCCCTCTGAAGATGAAGCCTACTGGGCGGATCTATTGGGCTGTGCGGTCATCAATCGCCAAGGCAGTCGGCTTGGCGAAGTGCAGTCCCTCCAGACCAATGGCGCACATGATTGGCTGGTACTCGATGCCGGCATGATTCCTTTTGTTGCCCAATACATTGATCAGGTCGATACCCAGGCGCGGCGCATCGATGTGGATTGGGATCCGGAGTGGTGGCAATGACACGCTTTGATGTCGTCACACTTTTTCCTGAAATGTTGGATGCGGTTACCCGCTTTGGCATTACGGGCCGTGCGTGCGAGCGAAAACTTGCAATGGTGGTGGCCCATCAGCTGCGCGACTATGCGCATGACGCCTACAAAACTATCGACGATCGGCCATACGGTGGCGGGCCCGGCATGGTGATGATGGCCGGCCCACTGACCGAAGCGGTGGCGGCAGTGAAGGCCCAGCAGCAGGCGGCCGGATACAGGCCCGGCCAAGTGATTCTGATGAGCCCATCGGGTAGGCGCATTGATCAATCGATGATTGATCGGCTGGCCCAGACCCAGGCCTGCTGGACCCTGATTTGTGGTCGCTATGAGGGCGTGGATCAGCGGTTTATCGATCAGCAGGTCGATGAGTGCTGGAGCCTTGGCGACTTCGTGCTCTCCGGGGGTGAGATTGCGGCCATGGCGATATTGGATGCTGCAGTACGCAAGCTGCCGGGGGCCTTGGGCGAGCCGGAGTCGGCCATCCAGGAGTCTTTTTCCCCGCAGGGGCCGGGCGGCGGCATTCTGGATTGGCCCCACTACACCCGGCCGGAAGTCTTTGCCGGCGCTGCGGTGCCGGACGTGCTTTTGTCAGGCCATCATGAGAGAATCGCGGATTGGCGCAGACGGGCCGCCCTCGCGGCGACCCAAGACCTTCGGCCTGATCTCTTGATGCCTTCGTCCGGCAAGCCGGATCCCAGCGGAAAGTCATCGTCCTAGCGATTGCCGGGAAGAGCCGAATCGAGAAGCGGTTGTAGTGCATTGAGTTAACCCCATCCTCTGGGCTAGCCGCGCCAGGCTGAGGCCACGATGGTTTTGGAGAAATCATGGACATCATTCGTCAGATCGAGCAAGAGGAAATTGCTCGTATGAACAAAAAACTGCCCGAGTTCGCACCGGGCGATACCGTTGTTGTCAACGTCAATGTGGTCGAAGGCAATCGCAAGCGCGTGCAGGCCTACGAGGGCGTGGTGATTGCAAAGCGCAACCGCGGACTGAATTCCTCTTTCATCGTTCGGAAAATTTCCTCTGGCGAAGGCGTAGAGCGGACCTTTCAGCTCTACTCACCGCTGATCTCGGGTATTGAAGTGAAGCGTCGTGGCGATGTGCGCCGTGCCAAGCTTTACTTTCTGCGTGAGCGTTCCGGCAAGTCGGCCCGTATTCGCGAGAAGCTTGCGGCCCGCAAGTCCGAGGGCGACACCGCGGCAGAGGAATAAAAACTGCTTAGTTTCGATCCTCAGCACACGGCGATCGAGCCCCGTCATGCAGAGCCTGCTCTTCCCGAGCAGGCTTTGTCATTTTCAAGCCTCGAGATATTGTTTAGCCGTATCGAATCCGAAACTGATTTTCCGCTCTGGACGCCGGAGCTTCTGCGGGATCGGCGCCGGCCAGTGCGGCCGGTGACTCCAGAGACGGCCACACCTGCCTCGGTGTTGATTGGATTTTTGGGCTCGGAGCGCGCCGATGATAGCCCGCGGGTGGTGCTCACGAAGCGCACCGCCGATCTCTCCACCCATGCAGGCCAGGTAAGTTTTCCTGGCGGCCGGGCTGAGCCCTCGGATGCCTCTGCCGAACAGACTGCGATTCGCGAGGCCAGCGAAGAAATCGGCCTCGATCCCGCTGCGGTCCGGGTCTGGGGAAGGCTGCCGGATTACCTTACCGCCACGGGCTTTCGTATTTCTCCGGTGATTGCTTGGGTGGATGCGCAGGCCGCAGCCTTTGCGCATGATCAGCGCGAAGTTGCGGAGATCTTCCATGTGCCGCTGTCATTTTTAATGGATCCCGCCAATCATCAGATTCGGCTTTTGCCCGCTGAGCGCAGCCCCACTGGGGAGCTGATTCGTTTTTACGCAATGCCCTACCAGGGGGAGGCCCTAACCTCTCCCGGTCAGACTCAGGAGTTTTTTATCTGGGGGGCGACTGCATCCATGCTACGAAATCTCTATCACCTGCTGTGGGCCGCCTGGAATCAGCATCGGGGCATGGCCGTTCGAGGTTAGACTTTCCGCTATGACACTCTTTAGCTTTATTTTTGCAATGCTGCTGGAGCAGTTTCGCCCCGTGCGGGATGACTCCGCCTTTGCCAAGCGCATTGAGCAGCTGTTTTTGCGCGTGGAGCGGTCGACCAATTCCGGTGAGATGGCCTCCGCACGGCTGTCGTGGTTTGCCATCGTGGTCGGGGGCGCAGTCCTGACCTGGGTCATTGTGGCGCTGCTCTCGCATGTCAATGTCTTGCTGGGATTTCTTGCCACGGTTGGCGTGCTGTATCTGTGCATCGGCTTTCGTCAGTTTAGTAATCGGTTTACCGAAATCCAGCTTGCGCTTTCTGTTAATGATCTGGAAAGCGCACGGCTGGCCTTACGCAAGTGGATGGAGCATTCCGGTGGCGATGTCATGACCCGCCTTGCGGCCGAGTCGGGCGACAGTTCGGCGATTTGCCGTGAAGCGATTCGGCTGGCCTTGGTCGGCGCGCAGCGGCATGTCTTCGGTGTGATTTTCTGGTTTGTGATTCTTCCCGGCCCGGCAGGCGCGGTGCTGTATCGCCTGAGCGCAGAGGCCCGGCGGGTCTGGGCCGATGCCCGCGATCCCGTGCTAACCGGCGGTGCATCCGCCGCACCGATTTCGCCATTTGGAGATTTCGCAGTCCGCGCCTTTGCCTGGGTGGATTGGTTTCCTTCGCGCGTGACAGCGATTGTGTTTGCGATTGTGGGTAATTTTGAAGATGCGATTTTGATGTGGCGTTACAAATCAGGATTTGCGCCGCATAAAAACGATACCGAGCGGGTGATTCTTTCTTCAGGCGCAGGCGCAATGGGTGTGCGCTTAAGTGTGCCCGAGGCGCCGTCAGTCTCGATTCGATTCGATGAGCCCTCAGAAACCGAAGCCTTCGGCGGCCCCTGGCCCTCGTTGGTGCAAGACATGCCCGAATTGCGTGAGGCCAACGAGGCCGCGCTGCGATCTGCGGTGGGCCTGGTCTGGCGGGCGCTGATTCTTTGGGTGGCCCTGGTGTTACTGGTATCGATTGGCCACTGGCTGGGCTGGCTCCACTAGGCTTATCCAAGCGGCAGGATTTCATCGCAGCCAAGAAACTAAAAAGCTGTTCTTATCGTGCCGGATCGTTATTTTTCGCGGCCATGTTTTGCACCTCGGCCTCGGTCTCCGCAACTTTCTGGGCGATCTCTTCCACGCGTTTTTCAATCTGAGGAATTTTCTCAGATGTGTCGTGCATCACCGTTTGAATCGTAGCGGACATCCGCTGCTCAATTTCAGTGCGAATTTTTTCGACCCGCTCCTGCGTATTTTTGAGCTCAAAATAGAGCACCAGGGCCACGATGGCCACTGCGATTGCAAAGGCAAGCAGCAGGGTCTCCATGCAGCCGAGTATATACTCCGGCCATGCAAGCAACGCGTTTATTTTTGCTTCAAACCCATGAGCAAGACGCAGCATTTTTGGATCCGTTGGCCGCTTTTCTAAGGGACTCTGCAGCTTCAGTAAGTCGAATCATGGTGTCCCCAGACGCACTGGATGGCACCGATCAGGCTGCCCTTGACACTCTGGCGCAGATTCGCGCTGCCGCCGATGATTCCAATCAATCAGGCGCTGCCCCATCGGCAATTCTCATTGCCGTTGGATTGTCGGCCTCTTTTGCCTTATGGCTCGATATGCTGGATCGGATCCGGCCGAAAAAGACCCGCATTCGACACTCGACGGTGATTCATCCCGAGGTGATCGAGCAGCCATCGGTACTAAAAGGCGTGGTCGCCATTGCGCCGTTTTTGGGTTTTGATTTTTCGCTGACCACGGCAAGGCTTGGCCCTGATCGATTTGCGCAGTGGCGGCTTTCCCGATGCCGTGGGCCCCTGGCGGCGCTTTTGGGTAAATCGGCTGTATCGCGGGCCCAGGACCATGGCTGCTGGCCTCAGCAGGGCCCGGTGCGGTGGGCCGATTTGGCGCGACGGCTGCCGTTTGCTTCGGTTGCCCAGATTCTGCCCAGCCTAAAGCGGCCCACGGTCGTGGTGCTGGATGCGCAGTCCCGGGCCGCACAGGTCGAGGTGCAGCTGTGCACATTGAGCGGAAAAGTTACGATGATGGATTCCCCCATGACAATGCCGCAGGTCGGACACGTTACACTTGCCGCTGTTGACTGGATCCACAAAGGCCCTGGCCCGACCTGATGATCGACACGGCGTCCGCAATCAGACCCGGAATATGGATCGCTCTGATCTGTCTTGTGCTACTTGCCGTCTTAGCGGTAGTGGCCATGCGGGATGCACGGCGCAAGAAACAGAAGGCCGCCGAGCGCAAAGAGGTCGTTGAAAAAGCGATGGCGGGCGTGCAGCCTGCTGATAGCGATGAAATCGATGTCCTCTGGGGAGAGGCCCTAAAAGGCATCGAGAACCTTCAGACCCAGCTCAAAGACGAGATCAAAACCCTAGAAGATCGGCTCGCCGCTGAGCGCGAGGAAGTCCAGACCAAGACCGAGGCCTTAAAAAACCTTGCCCGGCAGAATCGCATTCCGATCACCCTGTATGAGCTCTACGAGGGCATGCGCCACTACGGACGCAAGTCGCGCGATGCCCAAAAAGCCGATCTGGACTGGCACGGCAAGATCGGCGTCACCCAAATCGATGTCGTGGAGACCGTCCAGGTCCAGCCGGGCTACGAGATTTATTTCACCCTCGAAGAGCAGCCCTTTTTGCTGGTGGGGGCCCATCACCGTTACAGCCGGCTGTCATTTATCGAGCTCAGCCTCTTTGATCAATCCGATGCCTGCTTGGTCACGGTCCGGGTTCGGCCGGATCAGCGCGGGGCCCAGCTGATTGCCGATGCGGTGATTTCGATGAAGTCCGGGCCATGGATTCAGACACTTTTGGCCTGCCGTGCCAAGATGGATGTCCGGCACCGCGAGGTCAGCCTACTGGCCGAGCACCGGGATGTTCAGCAATTAAAAGAAAAATTCTCCTTGGACACTGAGTCTTCGGATTCTCATTAAGCCGCCCTATGAAACCGTTTCAGAGCATGACCGTGAACACCAAAAGCCTGTCCTTTACATTGGTCTGGACAGCCTTTGGGCTGGTGGTGCTGACCGCAATTTGGCTGGCCTATATCGGCATCCAGATTTCATCGGCCGGCCATCGGTTTACTGCCCAGGCTTTAAAGGCGCCGGATTTTGATCAGTACCGCAAGGCCCTGCGTTTAGAGCAGCTGGCCGCACCCAAGAGTGTGGCGTTTAACTCTGAAAAAGCCGCCCGTGATGCATCCGTTGCGCAGATTTTTGAGTGGATCGCCGAGTTTGAAAATGGCCGGGCCAGCGATCGGCTGAAAAAACTCAAGCCCCTGCTCTCCGGTGTGGTCTTTGGCGGACTGGCAGAGCGCATTGGTATGCGGGCTGGTGATGAGGTGGTCAGTGTTAATGGCGCCAATGTGGACTCGGTGCTGGCGGTCTACGACATGCTGGACCAACGGGGTGAGCAGACCGTGCAGCTGGTGATTCGTCGGCAGGGCAGGCTTTTTTCGGCAAGTCTGGCCGCACCGGCCGGCGAGCGGATTAATGCGGAAAACAGCGGCATGCTCTTTAACGTGCCCAAGGGCTTAAATGTTGTTGGCAAAAGCCAGGTGGCCTCGCTAGCCGCGCAGTTCGATACCCGCTTTATGCTGCTGGTGCCGCCGGAATGGCGGCGTCAGTACCAGACCTCGCTTGCCGTTATTGCCCATGAGCTACTGGTCTACATTGATTCGCAGCGCGATTTGGTGGAGGGCGATCCGGGCTTTATTCGAATTGATCAGATGCTGTCCTGGCATCACGATGCATTTACCTCTGCGATCGAGCAGCACACCGAGAACACCCGGGCGGCAAGTGCCAGTCAGCTGGCCGCCCTTGGCAGTTTTGGGGATGCGATTATTGGGCTCATCGCCGCATTGGCATTGTTTTTTGTAGCATTCTGGTTTCATAACCGATCGGTGTTGGGACTCACAGATGACTAAAGCCTTCGGCGCATCTGCTTTATGAATACCCTGACCCGCCCCTATCGCTGGTTTGGACTTGAGATTCATGGCCGCCGTTATGCCATTGATTTCAATTGCATCAACACCGTGTTTTATCAGCCGGGTGACCATGATCAGGCCGATCGGGCAGTGGTGGAGAAGGGGCCCTTTCTTGGTATTCGGGGCCTGATGGTCCACGAGGGTTCGCCAGTATTTCTGCTGCCGCCAAGCCGTTTATTCGCAAGCGCTACCGGCCCCTTGGATGCCGCCGAACACGATGGCGGCGGTGCAACTGCGGATGCGCCGGCCTCGTGGGTGGTGATCTTTAATGGCGACTCGATTTCCAGTGTGGGCATTCGCGCCGAGCGGGCCAGCGGCCCATTTCGTATGCAGCCCGAAATGGCTGAGGCCGAGGCCTTTGCGAAAAAAGAAATTCAGCATCTGGATCAATGGTGGACCGTCGTCCGACTTCGGCCCAATGTGATGGAGGATCTACAGGGAGAAGGAAATGAGTGATTCGGCAGCGGTGAGCCGCATTATTTTCAAGTCCCGCTTGGTCTCCGCACTGCTGTTGCTGGTTTCGGTTGGCTGCTTTTCGTTAATGACGGTTCTGTCGGAGCCCGCCAAGGCCCCGGCCGTGAGTGCGCCTGAGCCTGCCGCGAAACGTGCCGCCAATTCCGGCGCATCAAAAGAAGGCGCGGCCAAGTCCAATGGGGCAGCCGCCGGCAGCGGCCCGGAGATCGCTGAGCAGATTCGGGCCCGGCTTTCTGCGGCGGATTATTTTGATGGCGAGTTTTATCAATCGCTTGGCGCATTGCAGTCTCGGCTTGGACTTTTTAATACGCCTGAGAGTGCACAGGCCCAAAAGCAGCTGGCTGCGTTAAAAGATCTTGAGAAGCGGCTGGTGCCGATTCGCGGCCTGGCGCCCAATATCAATCGCGAGATGGAGGCCTTGCTATCGCGCGGCGGCCTGCTCTTTAAAGACATCATTCCACCCACCTCGCCATTTGTGCCCGTATCGTCCGCGCTCGAGAAGCTGCGCATCGATTTCATCGCGATCCAGGCAAAAAAACCGCTGGATAGTTTTAAAGGCTTTCAGTCGAGTCTGAAGGCCTTAATCGAAGCCCGGGAAAAGCTTGATGACCCGGCGATGGCC
>Ga0209990_10003980_pt1 | contig 10616 bp, 6 predicted proteins | sample NOAtaG_6_FD_187304 | JGI IMG/M metagenome (GOLD analysis project Ga0209990, IMG submission 187304) | Freshwater lake microbial communities from Lake Erie, under a cyanobacterial bloom - NOAA_Erie_Diel5S_2200h metaG (SPAdes) (version 2) | ecosystem: Environmental > Aquatic > Freshwater > Lake ...
TCAGGGACTGTTTCTGCACAAAGGGGTCTTTTAGAAAGAGCTAGAATTTCTTCAGATGGAAACATGGGAATTGGTACTTCTTCTCCTGCCAGCCAGTTATCTGGAACGAAAGGATTATCTATAGTAGACGGAACAAATGCTGCTTTAGGACTTTCTAATGGTACTAATCACTGGTTAAATTATCTTTCAGGTACCACATATAGAATTTGGAATAACAGTTCCAATGAGGTGATTACAATTCTTCTAAATGGTAATGTTGGAATCGGTACAAACTCTGCTGGACAAAAACTCCATGTAGCCGGATATACTAGAACTCATGGAATTTCACTGCATGATGGTACACTATCGGGATTTATAGGGTATGAAAAAAACTGGATAGGATCTGGTTCATCAGCAGATATAGCAATAGCCTCCGAGGGAAGTAATAACATAAAGTTCTATACAAACGGAAATACCACGGTTAGAATGATGGTTAATACTAGTGGTAACGTTGGAGTTGCAACAACATCACCCAATGCTACTTTGGACGTCGCCGGATCTATTACGGGAAGAGCAGTTAGGGTTTCTACCTCACAGAAGGTTCCTTATGGCCATTACAATACTGGCGAAACAGTTTTTGAAATAGATCCAACATGGACAGAAGCTCAACTTCAGGATTTCTTCGGATCAACTAGCGTGACCTGGGAAGCAGATTCGACCGCACCCGGATATTGTATCAGAATTACAGGAGGAGTCAATGTTGGAGGTGTTTATAACTCAGGATTTCCATACATTCCAGTAGATTCTAGTGGAGGTGATTGGTATTATATGGAATGTTGGATTCGAAACGAAGCAGGCTCTTCTATTGGACACTATATGGGTGGTATTGATTTCAACCAATCATTCTCTTCTCTAGGGGGTAATCCTGGATCTTTCACTTACAATGTGATGCTAAATTACAATCCAGGAACTTCTTGGACTAAGGTGACTGGATACTGGAATGGTTTTGGAACAGGATCTGGTGGATCTGGAACTGGAAATACCAACCAATGGGTTTCAGGTACTAAATATTTTACCCCTCAGGCGCTATTTAATTATAGCCAATATAGCGGAACAATCAGATGTTATATTTCAGGATGGAAATGTATTAGAGTTAGTAATCCCGGAAATAGATATTTCTCAAATAGCATTTATGCTTCAAGTGACGTGGTTGCTTACTTCTCTTCCGATATCAGGTTGAAGGATAATATTAATATTATACAATCCCCGTTAGAAAAAATATCCAAACTTAGAGGAATAGAATTCAACTGGAACAATAACCAGAACATCTACCAGGTAGGAAAGAGAGATCTTGGAGTTATCGCTCAAGATGTTGAAGATGTTTTACCTGAGCTTGTTGAAACTAGAGATACCGGATATAAAGCAGTTAAGTATGAAAAACTTACACCACTTTTAATAGAAGCCATCAAAGAACAACAAGTTCAAATAGAAGAGCAAAAGACACAAAACCAATCTCTCTTAAATAGAATCGAATCGTTAGAATCACAATTACAAAATAGAGGTATATAAGGAGAAGTTATATTGATAGATGTCAGGATATAAAATAACGAACTCCGATGGTCTCATTTTAGCTAGCAATGGCAAGGGTTTAACTATTCCTACCGTTGATAACATTGATAATGCGTCCACATCAGTTCCAGCAGGTACCATCATTTTCAATTTAGCCGATAACAATGTGTATCGGTTTAATGGTACTTTGTGGTTAATTTCTGCCGGCACATCAGGATCAGCAGGTTCATCAGGAACTTCTGGATCTGCTGGATCTTCAGGATCTTCTGGCTCGACTGGTACTTCTGGTACTTCTGGTTCTGCTGGTACCGCTGGTTCTTCAGGAACTGCCGGAGCAGCAGGATCCTCTGGATCTTCTGGCTCTACAGGATCTTCAGGATCTTCTGGTTCAACTGGGACCTCTGGCTCAACTGGAACTTCGGGTTCTGCCGGTACCTCTGGATCCGCTGGGTCTGCTGGATCATCAGGTACTGCGGGATCCTCTGGTTCATCAGGAACAACCGGATCGTCTGGTTCTTCCGGTGTGACAGTACCCGGTGGATTTTCAATAGAATATTCCGGTAACACTGTGCAAGGATCCGGATATGAAACTTCTAAGATTTCATACACTGGAACTAACATGACAACTTCGGCTGGTACCCTATTCATTTCGGGTACTGACGGAAATGCCAATGTTATTCAAAACGGAACCAGTGCAACGGTATTAGATCGACTGATTGCTTCTGCAGGGGATGGCACAAAAGGACACGTGCTAAGAATCTTTGAAAAGAATGATTCTACCAAAATCAATTTTTACACTTACACAACTTTACAAGCAAGGACAACCCCAACCAACACTGATGCTGCTTTCATTGGATTAACCTACATAGGAGGCACAGGAGTTACCTCGTTTAGCAAACCATGCCTAGGATTAGAAATAGTTGGAGCTAGTGGTTCCTCAGGAATTGCTGGATCGGCAGGTACATCAGGATCAACAGGTACATCCGGATCTTCAGGAACTAGCGGTATCGAAGGCGGAGGATTATTTACAGTAAGCAGCTCAGGTTTTGATTACTTAATTAGTGGTTACTCCGGTTCTTTCCCAGCTTTAACATTGGTCAGAGGTCAACTCTATTACTTTAATATTGCGGGGATATCAGCATCACATCCTATTGCTTTAAGATTATCAAGTGGCAACACCGCTTCAGTTCCTGGTACTACTAATAACGATCCAGTAAACGGAAAATTCAATACTAGTGTTCCTATAATTTATAGAGTTCCTTATGATGCTCCTAACAGCATAGTTTATCAGTGCGTTGTTCATGGCAGCATGATTGGTACCATCAATATTGTAAATCAGAACGGAACCTCAGGATCTTCCGGGTCAACGGGAACTTCCGGATCAACCGGGACTTCTGGATCATCAGGAAGCACAGGATCTTCGGGAAGCACAGGTACTTCTGGTACATCTGCATCTTCAGGGAGCTCAGGATCTTCTGGATCAACAGGAACTTCTGGATCATCCGGATCAACAGGAACCTCCGGTTCTTCCGGAAGTACTGGGACTTCAGGATCTTCAGGTTCATCCGGTACTAGAGGATCTTCAGGATCTTCTGGAAGCTCAGGATCTTCTGGATCAACAGGAACCTCTGGATCATCCGGATCAACGGGATCTTCAGGATCTTCTGGAAGCACAGGAACTTCTGGATCCTCTGGAAGCACTGGAACATCTGGATCCTCAGGAAGCACAGGTTCTTCTGGATCAACTGGAACCTCTGGTTCTTCTGGATCCTCTGGCTCCTCTGGAACTAGAGGATCTTCAGGATCCTCAGGAAGCACAGGATCTTCTGGATCAACAGGAACTTCTGGTTCTTCTGGATCAACTGGAACCTCTGGTTCATCAGGATCAACAGGATCTTCGGGAACTTCCGGTTCTTCTGGCACATCTGGGGCTAATGGCTCTTCCGGATCAACCGGTACATCAGGATCTTCGGGAAGTTCGGGATCCTCTGGGAGTACTGGTTCTTCTGGATCAACTGGAACCTCTGGATCTTCTGGAAGTTCCGGATCTACCGGAAGTTCAGGATCCAGCGGGGTAAGTGCACAATACATAGGTACTTCATCACAAAGTATTAATTTATCCACATTAGTTGTTGGTAACAATACAACTCTCACTGTAAGTACTGGACTTTCTTATACAGTTGCACAGGGGGTAATTGTCGCTAACAGTATTAGTAATTCATTTACTGGGGATGTCGTAAGTTATAACTCTGGTACGGGCTCATTAACTTTAACCGTTACCGCAATATACGGATCCGGTACATATTCATCGTGGACAACTAACCTCGAGGGAGCTTCTGGTGGTAATGGATCTTCTGGATCTTCCGGTACGTCCGGAAATACAGGATCTTCGGGATCTTCCGGATCGTCGGGTAACACCGGTGCTGCTGGATCGTCCGGTACATCAGGATCATCCGGATCCTCCGGATCTTCTGGTACAAGAGGTTCCTCCGGTACATCAGGCAGCTCTGGCTCAACAGGATCTTCGGGAAGCTCTGGATCTTCTGGACAAACTGGTGCTGCGGGTTCTTCTGGTACATCTGGTGCTAATGGAGCTGCTGGTTCTTCCGGTACCTCTGGAGCAAACGGTGCTGCGGGTTCTTCTGGTACATCTGGTGCTAATGGAGCTGCTGGATCTTCTGGTACTTCTGGAAGCTCTGGATCTTCCGGAACTAGAGGTTCTTCTGGTACATCAGGAGCTAATGGTGCTGCTGGTTCTTCCGGTACATCTGGTGCTAATGGAGCTGCTGGTTCTTCCGGTACATCTGGTACATCTGGTGCTAATGGTGCTGCTGGATCTTCCGGTACATCTGGAGCAAACGGTGCTGCTGGATCTTCCGGTACATCTGGAGCTAACGGAGCAGTTGGATCTTCTGGAACTTCAGGATCATCTGGTCAAACAGGGGGAGCAGGTTCGTCAGGAACATCTGGATCTTCTGGTGTATCCCCAACGTTAACTGACACATTAGCAACAGTAACCGCTAGAGGTTCATCTACAACAACTGGAATTACAGTTAATCCAAATGGTACTTCTATTACAATGGGTGGGGGTGCTTCTGCAGAAGGTATTAGAATGCAAGCATCAACTTCTACAACTTATCCTGTTTTTTTAAGATCGGTAAATCCGTCTGGGGGTGGTGAAACTTCTGCATGGCTATTTAAAGAAGATTCTACACCTTGGGGGATATGGCACAATAATCCTATTAACGCATTAGACATTACTAGAGCTTCAACAACTGGCATTGAAAATAATGTTGGAGGAGGCACTAATACCGTAATGATTAGATTAAGTCATTCTGATGGATCTGGTCAATTTACAGGAAATATATTAAACAGAACAGGAACGGCAATTCTTGATCAAAGCGGTAATACTACTGGTAATGCAGCAACCTCTACAACATTTTCTACAGGAAGAACTAACTATAAAGGAGTAACAGACGGAGCAGTAGCAGGCCAATTGATGTGGAAGAACTATGGTAATCTTCATACTTTATTTGATGCCTCTGCAGCCACGTCTCCAAGTGGGGGAGCAGTAAGCAGACATACTCCTGATTATCCAGTTAGTGTAGCGGACGGAGGTAACTCATGGGGCGTTAATATAAACTTAATGGGGTGGAACGGTTCTAATACCTATGGTGTAAAAGTAGATTGGTCCAGATATTCAGAAAGTGCAGGTTTAGCAACCCAAGTAGTTACTATTCAAGATGCTGCACCATCTGGATCTAATGGACAATTATGGTGGGAGAGTGACACAGGTAGATTAAAAGTTTACTACAGTTCCGCTTCCGCTTGGGTTGATGCAACATCAGTTCCTGATATGTCCCTTTACTATCCTAAAGCAGGTGGGGTCATTAACGGTGACGTATCTGTCCAGTTAACACTTACTGTGTCCGGAAATACTCTCGTTGAAGGTACGATTCGTTCATATAGTGATATCATAGCTTATAGCAGCTCAGATGTTAGATTGAAAGATAATATCAGAGTTATCGAATCTCCGATTGAAAAAATATCTAAAATAAGTGGTGTATCATTTAATTGGAACAATAAACAATCAGTGCATGAAGTGGGCACAAAAGATTACGGAGTTATCGCTCAAGAGATCGAAGAGGTATTGCCAGAACTTGTAACTACAAGAGATGATGGATATAAAGCAGTACGCTATGAAAAAGTAGTACCGTTACTTATTGAATCGATTAAAGAACAGCAATCGAAGATAAATGAATTAGAAAATATAATAATTCAATTGACCCAAAAAATTAATAGTTTATAAAATGGCATTTTCCTTTCCATCATCACCAACTACAGGAACTCTATTTGTTGCACCCAGTGGTGTTGTATATGTTTGGGATGGAACCTGGACAAATAAAGGGGACACACAAACAACCAACCCGTTTGGTAGTAGCTTTTTGTATAGAACTATCTATACAAAGGGTTATATGAGTGGAGGATATAAAAACAGCTCCCCCTGGAGAAACGTAAATAAAACCATCCACGCTACAGACATGACAACCAACTTGGGGGATAAGCTGGTTTACAATAGTAGTTATGTCGGCGGAGGATTTAGTGATTATAGAACTTACGTCTATCCTAGCACGGGACAAGTAGGAGGTTCTGGTACAATAGTAGAGTCTATGAGCATGTCATCTGAAACAATGTCTTCATTAGATTCTGCTAGATATTTAAAAACCTCACGTACTGACTGTGAGGCTTTGTTGACACCTTCTTTAACCTCAGCTTATATTGTTGGCGGTGGGACAACAGCAGTTGATAGGCATAACTTTACAACAGATATTATGCTTTCTGCTGGAACAGCCCCAGCTTCTCCTCTATCAGGAGGTACTGGTGGTGGACTTGGTGTTTTATTTGGTCAGTTTAAAGCTTGGATTTCTCAAGGAGCGGGTTCTTCCTTTACTTGGGCCACTGAAACATGGGCTACTGGAGGAATGAGTTGGGCATCAGACGGACAACCAAAAGGTTTGTCCAGTAAACATGGACATGGATACGGGGGAACTGGTTCATATGCTGGATCTGTAAATCTTGGTAAGTATAGTGAATCAACAGGAACAAATCTTGCAACTGTTGCTAGAAATAAAACTAACGGGGAAGAAAACTGGGAGATTGGGCAGAACTGGGGGTATATGCTTGGTGCATATGATGGTGCTGGCCAGAATAACGATGCTGGTAGACTTAACTATCTCACAGATGTTTGGACAGCATTAGGTAGTGACACTCAGCCAAAAGGTCATGATGGATGTTCATCCGGGTCATGTGCTACAGGCTCTGCAGTGCTTGTTGGTTATTAATTAATACACTATTTGAAAAATTAAGGTGAAATGAAATATTTTATTATAAGATTTTACAAAGAGATTCCTCAAATCCCCGGAATGACTTCTCTTAGCTGGTTTGATTCCTACGGTATTTTTTCCGTTACCACAGAAGCAGAGAGTGAGTTACTTGCTTTAAATGTTAGCATGGAAGAAATCAGCGAGGACGAAGCTATAATTGGTCCTAAATTTTATGGTATTTCCAGAGACTATCGAAAGGCTTATTCTCAAGTAGAGGGACTAGAGCCCGATGAGGAGGGTGGGTCTAAGACTAAAGTTTATCACACAGATCACACTAGAGCTGTTACATTAAGCTTGATGAAGAAGATTACTAAGCGTAGAATTGTTGACGAGTTTAACCGTAGGGAAGATCAAACAAACAAGGAGACCGTTCTTGCTTCTGTTGATGCCGCTACTTCTATCTGGGATTTAAACATCCTTAGAGAAAATCTTTTAGGAGTAGAAATGCCGGTGTATCAAGCTGCCCAGATGGGACTTCTGGATGAAAATGGGATAAGAGTTCCTCCCGTTGATTATAGTAAAGGATTCTAATTAAAAATAAAAAACGATGAAAACAACGAAAATGCTATCGCTAATGTTAGCAGCTTTGTTTGTTACTACATTGTCATTTGGTCAATACAGTAACAGCGCAATTAAACAGGGGTCTGAGCAGATCCTTAAGACACAGGACACAACAAAAAACCAACTACAAGAAATCGTTGTAACCGCTAAAAAGGTTCCATTGATGACCAAGGTAGGACCTTACGGTCAACCTCTTTGGACAACAATGAGAATGTTTGGATCAACAAGGGTTTATGTGATGAATCCTCCAGGTACAGCCATGTACGAGAAATGGTTCGATATTAGACAAAGGAGGAATGGTCCAGCTCAAATCAGAATGAGAGATGAATTCACATTTGGTTTAGGTAAACGATTACAATTGGATTTATATTCACACACGGTTTATGATGGTTACAATGGCGATAAGGAATTTAAATGGAGAGGATTCTCTTGGGAGTTTAGATACGCTTTAGCCGATTGGGGTAAACTATGGGGTAATCCTACATTGTATTGGGAGACAAAAATGCTGGATGGACGTTGGGGCATTGAACCTAAGCTTCTATTGGGTGATAGAATCGGTAAAAGTGGCATCTGGGGTTTCAATGCAATCTATGAAGGTAATCTATCAAGAATCAAAGAGCTTCGTGAAGATGAATATGCATATACTGCATCGTATGCTAACATCATTAATAACGATTTAACTCTAGGTGTGTCGCACATGTTTAGATATAATGATTTCGATGGTGGTTCTCAAGAATGGTATCTTGGACCACTCCTTCAATATCGATTTAATAACAAGGCATATTTAAACATTGAGCATATGCCAGGTCTTAATCAAGACGCAAAACAATCTAGAACCACAATTATATTCGCATGGAGATTTTAATCAAAGGGCAAGAGTTTCTTGTCTATCTAATATTAATTATGTTCGTAACAGGTATTCTTAAAGAAAGAGGATACTTGATGGACATTTTCAGTTTGCTTGAACAAAAAGTTAAATCCAAAAAGATAGTGGTATTTTTAGTATCACTATTCGGTGGTATTCTACCTATTCCAGGACGTGTTGCTTTATCAGCATCTATGTTGAATAGTATTGCACCGGTTGACAATAAGAAACGTAAGAAGTTTGGCATCATTGATTATCTAGCGACACATCATTATTATCTATGGTCGCCGTTAGAAAAAACTGTAATTATTCCAATGGCAGTACTTGGCTTAACGTATGCTAAATTTATGGCTTATATTTGGCCGCTTCTTTTAATTACATTTTTGTATATTACTTATTATATTTTGTCATTAGATGATGATGAAATTGACATTGAGATTAAGGATGGTCCGATTAATTGGAGAAACATTTTTTATGTCGTCTTACCTTTTTTAGGAACAATATTGATCAGTTGTTTTACCGATTATTATTTCATTGCATTTACTTGTTTCACTTCCTATTTAGTTGGATATTCAAAATCATGGAATAAATTATTTGATTACATTAACTGGGAATTGATCTGGATTGTGGCAGTTATAATTATCCTTGGTAATTTGGCGGGCAGTTATTATCCGATGATGGAAAATTATATTAAACAATACAGCACACCTTCAGGTATATTATTTGTTGCAATGGTAGGATTCCTAGCATCGTTCCTCTTAGGATCGTCGGCAAAGTACGCAGGGATTGTTAGTCTATTGACTAGTGTTTTTGGTATGCAGTATTTTGTTTTATTCTTCACCTTAGAATATTCAGCATATCTAATATCACCAGCGCATAAATGCTTACCGATAGGTCAAAAATATTTTCATACTGGATTTATGACTTATTTAAAAGCATTGATAATTTGGATATCTATTATGATAACTTATGCGCTATTAACTATTTTGTGAAAATATTAATTAAAAATATGGAAAAACAAGACATTTTAAAACTAGTAGAAAGCCACGGAGGCTGGAGCATGAGCGATTTTCAGAGTCGCTATTTTGTGGTAAACTCGCAAGTTACAGATTACCGTAGGGTTAGGCAAGCTTTGCTAGAAATTGAAACCCGTATTTCTGCTAAGAAACAAATTGTTCGTGATTGTAAAAGATCAGAGATTAAACTGAAGATTAAAGAAAGAGATCTTGCAGTTGAATCTGATGAGCTTGAAAAAGAACTCATTCTTTTAGATATCGATCAACTCCAATATGATATTTCTGTTTACGCAAAAAAACTAAGAGTTGTAGAAGAAGAGCTGGATGGATTTGTAAAGCTTGTTTTGGAAATTGTTCCTAGTCTTGCAGAATTAGAGACATATAAAGAACATAATGAAGATCTTGAAAGAGAATACTGGATTTACCGAATGGCAAAACAAGCTAGTGTAGATATGGTAACCACTGGAAGAATTGGTGCTGGTAACTTAGATTCGATTGCTATGATGGCACCTCAGGATCAAGCTCTTACTATTGGTTCTGCTTTATTGAACTCAAAGAAGCTTACATCAGGCATCAATAGAATCGAAGAAGCACTTAGTACTAACAATAACCTTCTTGGTAGCAACTTTTCCGGATTATTTGAGAAAGGAGATCTTATTGGAATGATATCCGACAAAAAGGAAAAAACTGATGGCGAAGATATTTAGTCTACCAATCAATCCTAAATTATCTGAAACACAGTTTACAGAGTTTGTAAACTTTTGCAGTACTTACAAAGACTATATTTCAGATTTATATTTTACCTGCAGAATTGCTCCGTTTACTCAAGATGCAATGGGAGACGTTTTTGCTTCTGCGGACGACCCTCAGTACATGATTGATGTAGCACTACATATTCAGGAAAAAACTGGCATTACTGCTTCAGCAACTTTTAATAACATTTCGATTAGACCAACCCAGGAGAATCTAGATCTTTGGATTGAGTCATTTAAACCTCTGTATACAAGGGGTATTAGATTGTGTACTCTACCTTTTAATCACTGGCTTTTAACTGGACAGATCCAAAAGGAATTTCCTGAGTTAGAAGTTAGAGCTTCTATCCTGATGGACACAAAGACGTCAACAGATGTCTACAACGTGATATCAAGTGGTTTTCATTCTGTGTGTATCGATAGAGCTTTAATGAGAGATCAGGATACGATAAAAAGCATAGCTAAGATAAAACGTAAGAACCCCTTTAAA
>Ga0209990_10003982_pt1 | contig 10614 bp, 19 predicted proteins | sample NOAtaG_6_FD_187304 | JGI IMG/M metagenome (GOLD analysis project Ga0209990, IMG submission 187304) | Freshwater lake microbial communities from Lake Erie, under a cyanobacterial bloom - NOAA_Erie_Diel5S_2200h metaG (SPAdes) (version 2) | ecosystem: Environmental > Aquatic > Freshwater > Lake ...
GCGGTACTCAAGAGAGTAAAACAGAGATCAGCCCGGACTTTAAGCCGTACATAACGTATAGCTTAGGTGAGGCTCAGAGGCTCTATAAAGGTATGCCAGCGGCTCCTGAGACTTTGGCTGTGGCTCCATCAGCAGCGACTCAGCAAGCTCTCCAGATGGCTCAGGAACGTGCTGTAGGTGGTTCTCCACTACTACGGGCTGCTCAGGCTGAACAAATGGCTACGATTGAAGGTCGTGGCGTTAATCCGTTTCTAGGTGGGGCTTTGGAACAAGCTAACCGTCTAGCGGGTGAGCAATATACCCGGAATATTCAGAATCTACAGTCTAGGGCTTCTTCTGCTGGTCGTTATGGCTCTGCTGCAATGGGTCAACAGGCTGGTACGGCTCAAGATGTTTTTGCTCGCGCCTTAGCGGAACAAGGTGGTCAACTAGCGTATTCGAGTGCTGAAGCTGAGAGAGCTAGACAGATTGCTGCTGCTCAAGGTGCGCCTCAAATGGCTGCTGCTGACTATGCTGACATTCAGAGATTGTTGCAGGTTGGTCAAGGTCGTGAGGGTTACGAGCAACAGGCTATTCAAGGTCGATTGGCTGCTCAGGACATTCCGTTACAAAGATTGCAACGTGCTGCGAATGTGTTCTATGGTGCGCCATTAGAAACGACTACGACTTCTACTCCGCAGGGAGGTAAATAATGGGCGATCCGCTAACTATGGCGATGATTGGTGCTGGCGTGGGTGCTGTCACTAATCCTAGAAAGCCTCTACAGGGTGCGTTGTTAGGTGGTGCGTTAGGTGGCTTTGGTGGTGCTGCGATGGGTGCTGGTAACGCTGCGACTACTGCGACGATGACTGGTGCTAGTGCTGTTCCTGTTGGTGCTAGTGGACTTAATGCACTACCTGTTGCTAAAGGTGTTACTGGTGGGGCATTTGCTACACCTACGATGCCTACTTATGCGGCTACTGGTGGCTCAACAGGACTTATCCCATCGATGACTGCACCTGTAACGGCAGCAGATCGGTTTAAGGGGTTAGTCCAATTTAACCGTGAAAACCCTATGGTTGGTCAGGTAGGCTTTAACGCATTTAATAACTTAATGCAGCCTTTACCTGTAACAACAACTGCACCGGGATTGTTGAGAGGTACTCCTGCTGAAGAACAGCCTATGCAGTATGCGATGGCAATGCCACAAGTAAGTCTTATCTAAGGTGACGTATGGCTAGTATTCAAGACATTCTTTCAGGGTTGCCAAATTTCTTTGGTTCTACACCGGAAATTTATAAAGGATTGCTTACGACTGATGAGCAAGCAGGTTTACAGAAACGTGCGAATCTAGGTGGTTTGCTAGGCTTTGCTGGAGCTTTGGCTCAAGGCATGAGTCCTCAGGGCTATCGTCGTTCAGCGTTACAGAACATTCTATCGGCTGCTGGTGCTGGTTTTGGTGCTGCTGGTCAGACTTATGAATCAGGTATTGGTCAATTAGCTGCTGTCCAGAAATACAAGCAAACTCAATCTGAACTTGCTAGAAGCCAACAAGCTAGAGAGGCTATGGAGAAGGTTCTTCAGATTCCAGAGATTGCTAATAATCCTACTATGGTGGCTTATTTCAGGGCTAATCCTGACAAGGCTCTGGAACGCTTCGTCAATATTGAAGAAGCTAAAGCAGCTAGGGGAATGACTCCTACTGTTCCTGCTGTTCCTGCTGTTCCTGTAAGTAAGTACACGACTCCAGCGGCTACGGATGAGGAAGCATGGCGCAGGATGGAAGAAACCGCAGCAGCTCCTGCTACAGAAAGGTTAGCTCCGATTGAAGTTACCAGCTCACGCTTTCAGCGGCAACTAGAAGAAGCTGATGCTGCTCAGAAATATTGGTCAAGGCAAGGAAATGCAGCTAAAGCAAAAGACGCTAGAGAAGAAGCAGATAGTCTGAGGAATCTAATTCGTCAAGAAGAATTGGCGATGTCAGTTCCTAAGACTCTTTCTAATGTTCATCCAATGTTAAAGGCTACGGTTGATACATTGGCTGAAAATGCGTTGAGCATGACTCCTGCTGAGATTCAGAGTGCTATCTCTGACATTAGAAAGAAAGACGCTGATTTCAGACTGACTTCTGAGACTGATCTGCGTAAAGAATATTCTGGTTTGCCAGCGATTAAAGAGTTTTCTACAGTTCAGACTGCACATAAACAGGTTATGAACGCTTTGAATAACCCGTCTGCTGCTAACGATTTGGCTGCTGCGACTAAGTTTATGAAATTGCTTGATCCGGGTTCTGTTGTTCGAGAGTCTGAATTGGGTATGGCTATGGCTGCTACAGGTGCTATTGACCTGATGGGCAACTATTTGCAGCGTTTACAGAATGGTGAACGGCTAAACCCTGCTCAACGCGCTGACTTCAAGAAAGCTGCTGAGTTGGCTTATCAAGCTGCTGAAGATACATATAATCAAATTAGCAACCAATACGTTGACTTAGCAAATAGCTACAACTTAAACCCTAACAACATTGTTCTGCGTCAAGGGAAATCAAGAGAAGCCCCGAAACCAGATTCTTCCGCTGTTCTTCCAGAAGGTGTAGGTAGAGACTGGAGATTAAGCGTTGATGCTCAGGGGAATAGGGCTTATGTTAGCCCTGATGGAACAAAGTTTAAGGAGGTCAAATAATGGCATTTGATCTATCTACGGCTCGTCCTATTGGTCAAAGTGAGTCAATGACCGGCAAAGAAGTTGTTAGTCAGGCTGTTAAAAGTTTCCCTACGTCGCTGAAAAACGTATTGATGGGAACTTATGAGGCTGTTTCTAGCCCATTACAGACTGGTAAAACCATCATAGACATTGGTGCTGGTGCTTTGCAAAATATCCTTCCTGAGAGCGTTGTGCAGGCTATCGGTGAAGATAAAGCATCTAGGGAAGTCGCTAATAAGGTTGGGCAAATGTATGTCCAGCGTTACGGTGGCGTAGAGCAAGCTAAACGGACGATTGCTAACGATCCTGCTGGCTTCCTATCTGACGTTTCTGCTGTGCTAACAGGTGGTGGTGCTGTTGCTCCTAAGTTGGGTAAAGCGGCATCAATGGTTGATCCTCTGTCGCTAACGGCAAAGGCTGTAGGAACTGCTGGTAAGGCTGTAGCTCCTGTATTGGGGATGACTACTGGTGCTGGTGCTGAGTCTTTCAGACAGGCTTATAGGGCTGGTCGTGAAGGTGGTACTGCTGCTGAACAGTTCCGGTCAAATATTACTGGTACTGCACCTATGACTGACGTTCTGGATATGGCAAAGCAAAATCTTGCCAATATGAACCAAGCTAAACAGGCTCAGTATCGTTCTGGCATGGTCAATATCAAGGGTGATAAGACTGTCCTAGACTTTAAAGGTATCGATCAGGGATTAAATACTGCTCAGAATAAGACTGTATTTAAGGGCAAAGTTATCAATGAATATGCGGCTAATGAACTTCAGAAAGTTAAAAGCATTGTTGATGATTGGAAAGCTCAGAACCCTGCTGATTTCCATACGCCTGAAGGGTTAGATGCTCTAAAGCAACGTATTGGTGATGTTTTAGAGAGTATTCCTTATGAGCAGAAACAAGCTAGAGCAGCCGTTGGTGGTGTTTATGACTCTGTAAAGTCTGAGATTACTAAACAAGCTCCTGCTTACTCTAAGGTAATGAAAGAGTATTCTGAATCATCCGAACTTATTAGAGAGATTGAAAGATCATTATCGCTAGGTCAAAAGGCTAGTGCTGAGACTGCTACTCGGAAGTTACAGTCATTGATGCGTAAGAACGTCAATACGAACTTTGGTCAGCGAGTAGCTTTAGGCAAAGAATTAAGTGCTGGTGGTGGTGCAGATATTTTCCCTGCGTTAGCTGGTCAATCCCTTAGCGATATTACTCCTATGGGTCTGCAACGGGCTACATCTCTAGGTACTGGTTATGCTGCTTTTTCTGCTGGTGGCTTGCCATTAGCTACGGCTTCTTTGCTTTCGTCATCTCCTCGTTTAATGGGTGAAGCTGCTTACGGTACTGGTTTGTTATCGCGTATTCCAGAACGAGTAGAGACAGTCATCCCACAGGCATTTGACCCTAGAGCTTACAACATCATGTATCAAGCAAATCGGGCTAAAGGACGATAATCATGCCAAAAGATAAAGTTAGCGAGTGGAGTTCTACTCCTGCAAACAATACAGACATCGGTGGTATCAATATCGCTGAAGGATGTGCGCCTAGTGGTATCAATAACGCTATCCGAGAGCTAATGGCTCAGGTTAAGGATATGCAAGCCGGTACTGATGCTGATAACTTTACTGTCGGTGGTAATCTGACGGTAACTGGTACTGCTACTGGTACAACTCCATCAACAAGTGATGATTCTACTAAGTTTGCTACGACAGCTTTTGTTAAGGATGTTGCGCTACCTGATCTTAGTGGGAATGGTATTGCAGTCCGTACTGCTGCATTGACGCTAACTCCTAGAACTATTACTGCTGGAACAGGTATTACTGTAACTAACGGCAATGGTGTATCTGGTAATCCGACGATTGCTAACTCAGGTGTTACAAGTATTAATAGCTCAGGTGGTGATTTTAGTTTTGGTATTTGTAGGGCATGGGTTAATTTTGATGGTACTGCAACAAGTCCAATTACACCGCGAGCCTCATTTAACGTGAGTAGCGTTACAAAAAGCTCTACCGCGCTTTATACGATTTCGTTTACTACATCCTTAGCTGATGCTAATTATGCTGTTATTGCGGCAGGTGGAGTTGCTGGCTCTACATCGGCAAATGCTGTTATGACTTCGTGCAACCCAATAAATTCTAGTAGTTGTTTTGTAAATACTAGAAATGGTAACAATGGTGACCAAGCATACAATACAGTTCAAGTAGCTGTTTTCCGTTAAATATAAGTTATGAAAGTAATTATTTACAAAAACGAGTTTGGTGGCGTTTCTGTTTGCACCCCAACAGGTGAGTTAGACATAGAAATGGTCAAGGTTAAGGACGCACCAGAAGGCTCGATTATTGTTGATAATGACACATTACCTAACGATTATTTAGATTTCTTTAATGCTTGGGAGCTTAACGGTGAAACTGTTAGCGTTAATTTTGATAAAGCTAAGTTAATTACCAAAGATAGGCTTCGTGCTGAACGCTTACCACTCCTAGAGGCTCAAGATGTTTTATTCCAACGAGCATTAGAGTCTGGTAGTGATACGTCTATAATTGTTGCTGAGAAACAGCGTTTGCGTGATATTGCAAATCTTGCAGATTCTTGCACAACAATAGATCAATTAAAATCCTTGTCGTGTTAATTACGAGTAACAAATGGACAACCTAATCTCACAATTTGTCGTAGGTATTGGTGGTATTGGTGCTGGAGCTTGGGCTATGTACCAGAAGATCAAAGCTGATAACCGTAGTAATCATGCTGCTGACGTTACTGGTGCTGCATGGGAACAAGTAATCACTACTTTGCGTGAAGAAGTTTCTCGTTTGTCAGAGCGTTTAGCTACCGTAGAAGAACAGAACCGTAAGTGCGAAGAAGCTAACCATGCCTTGCACAATGAAATTATCTCTATGAAGAAACAGCTACACCTGTTCTGATGTGCTAGACCCTATAACGATTGCTGCGGCGTATAAGGCTTGTACCACAGCGATTGACCTAGCTAAGAAAGGCGTAGACCTTTACAAGCAGATAAAGAATACTAGCGGTGACGTAAGCGACGTTCTAAAGGACTTAAAGGAACAGTATCACAAGATAGTTGATCCTAGTCCTGAGCAGAAGAAGCAATATAACGAAGAAGTTAAGAAGGTTCAGGAAGTTGCCAAGGCTGTACCTGATGATGTTCTTAACGATATTTGGTCTAACCTTGGTAACTTTATTGACCAGTACGAAGCACTAGCAAAGATATACATCCAGAGTGAGGCAGAGGCAAAGGAAGTCTATAGGGGTGATCTGTCGTTAGGTCGTAGGGCATTAGAGCGTATTAGGTTGGAATCTAAGCTCAACGAGATGCTGGCTCAGGTAAGAGAACAGATGGTCTATAACACACCACCAGAGTTAGGGTCAGTATGGGCTAGGTTTGAGAAGGCATGGACTGATATACAGAATGAGCAAGCTGATGCGTTAGCGGTAGAGACGAGAAAGATTCAGGCGGCTAGATGGCAACGAAGAAAGGCGATAAATCGTCTCAAAAGTCGGCTGGTATGGATTGGAGCAGTCGTGTTCGTGGTGCTGTGGGCGGTGGGTCTAATGTGGCTGATAATTCAAAGCGCGATTCAGAAGATGTACCTTGGTCTTTGATTACAGTAGTCCTAGCTGTGATTCTAATGTTCTTTATCGTAATGCCTGTACTAGCATTTATGTACTACGATATGTACTATGCAACTCAGGCGGCTGTATCTGAAGTTAAGAAGATGAAACAGCTACGACGAGAAATCCTAGAGGAGAGGATGTACGGTAAATGATAACGCTGGCACAGTTCAAAAAGTTTGCTCCTAATACAAAGTATCCTCAGCAATGGTATGACGCGCTATTTAGCAAGCAGGATGAGCTAGGAGGTAAGTCTCTGCTCGAGGAATACGAGATCAACACACCTAAGCGGGTAGCTGCTTTCTTAGCCCAATGTGGTCACGAATCAGGTGGCTTTGTCTTTGTGACAGAGAACCTGAACTATTCTGCATCAGGTCTACAGCGGGTATTCCCTAAGTATTTTCCTACTCATGAGATTGCCAAGCAATACGAACGTAATGCTAAGAAGATAGCATCTAAGGTATATGCGGATCGTATGGGTAACGGTGATGAAGCCTCTGGAGATGGCTTTAAGTTCCGTGGTCGAGGAATTTTGCAGCTAACGGGCAAAAATAACTACTTTTGGTTTGCAGCTTCCCTAGAGATTACCCCTGAGCAAGCCGTTGACTATTTGGAAACATTCGAAGGAGCCTGTCAGAGTGCTTGCTGGTTTTGGAGTGAGAACAAGCTAAATCGATTCGTCGATGCAGATGATTTTAAGGGCTTAACTCGCGCTATTAATGGCGGTTATATAGGCTATGAGGATAGGAAACATCATTATGAAATTGCGCTCAATATGTTTGATTCTGGCTCTCGTTTGGCTTAGTGGTTGCGAAGATAAGTTTCGTTACACTTGCCAAAATCCTAATAATTGGGATACGCCAGAATGCAAAAAGCCCTATTGCGAAGTCTCACAAACCTGTCCTGAACACGTTTTTGCAGACCAGAGAAAGATACAAGAGCAGCTAGAGAAGAAGGAGCAGGAAAATGGATGTTCTAAATAAACTTTGGAACGAGAAATACTCCTCAGAGGAATTGATGGTTCGACTAAAGTTCATCATTGGGCTTTGTCTGACGTTCACGCTAATGGGGATTATTTTTACTATCCTGTACTCAGTCATATTCGTCCAGCAGCCACTTAAAGCCATTAGTCCGATTGACCAGAAGTTCTTTGAAGTCATCATCCCTGTAGCGTCGTTTCTCTGTGGAATCCTGTCAGGCATCATGCTGAATGGTTCTAACCAGCAAGCCCTAGATGCTGTGCAGAATACGATGAAGAACTTTAGCGATGCTGGCAAACAGGCTGCAAAGCCTCCTGAGCCGATGAGAGAAGTTCCTCCTCCTAGCCCTATACAAGCCCGTGTAGAGCCTTCTATAGACCCTGTGGTAAGTCTTAAAGACAAACCTGCTCAACCACCTCACCCGGAGATTAGCTAATGTTTATCTACCTACGCATGGCTGTTACTGTTCTGATAAGTGCTGTCTTAGTGTTCCAGATTCATGCAGCAGAGACTAAGAAAGTCTGTCACGCAGAGAAGGATCGTAAGGGCAAAGAGGTTCAGGTCTGCCGTGAAGTCAAAGTCCATAAAAAGCTAGACGGTACTAAAGTGCCTCCCAAATGAATCCTTGGTTTATTTCCGGTTCCCTTATCGCCATTATCCTCGCGGCAGGTGCAGGATATTTTCAGGGTTCCGAACATGGTCAGGCGAAGGTTCAAAACCTGTGGGATAAGGAGAAAGCGGCTCAGTATGCGGAGTACGCTAAGGCTCAGGAAGAAGCTAGGAAGAAGGAACAAGAGCTACAGGCTAATGCAGACCAGCTAAGACAGGAGAAAGACCGTGAAATCAGGAATCTTAATGCTAGGGCTACTGCTCTTAACAACAGCTTGCAGCAGCGTCCGTCCATCTCCACCCAAGGCAGTACCGTGTCCGGTTCCACCAGTTCTGGACAAGGTGGATGTACCCCAAGACAGCTTTATCGAGAAAGTGCAGAAGATTTTGTCAAAGTAGCACTAGAGGCAGATAACCTAAGACTCGCGCTGAAGCAATGCTATGCACAGTATGACTCAATCAGAAAGTGAGTCCTGAGCCTCTGTAGCGATGCTAGAAGCCGTTTTTATTAGCTGGTCATAGGACAGACCACCCTTAGCAATTAAACCGCCTAAAGCGGCTGCAAAGAACAGGTTCCAGTCATAGTCTCTGGAAGGCTTAATCTCAGTTTCTTGGTTCCACTTAGGATCATCCGGGTTCTTTCTAGGTCTCCCCATTACAGTTTCCTCTGGCAACTAAATGCCTGAATATCGACTCTAAAAGCGTTAGCAAACTTACAATCTGACGCTATCCGTATTTCAGTCTGGATTGCTCCTATGTTGTACCCAATGACGCATAGGATGATGGCAACCATAGACCTAGCCCACCAGCTATTGACGATTGCAGCGACCTTCTTAAGCTCATCAAGCATCTTTAACGAATACTCCTGTGGCATTGAGATAGCCCTTTCTGTCTTTAATCTCGTCATAGGCTGAAGCAAAGCATTGTTTCAGATCGACATCTTCAATAGCAGCAACCATAGTGAGGCATACAAGAACATCGCCAAGTCCATCGATAATGCCGTCACGATTTCGTTTGGTAATCGCATCTGCTAGTTCCCCCATCTCTGAGAAAGCCTTGAGTAACTGCGTTTTACTGTCTGAGTTCTGGACTATGCCTCGCTTTTCACCCCACATTACTACCTGTAATTCAGTCTGTTCGTAGCTCATATCAATGCCTTAATCTCTTTGACTGGAATATCGAAAGCCTCATGTACCTTCAGGATAAAGTCAGCCGTGATGGATGAATGACCATGCCTAATCTTGCTGATAGCAGGTGCTTGTACACCTAACGCTAAGGCTAGTTGACGATCATTCTTAATGTCGAATTTCTGTTTCAGAAAGTCTAGTAGTTTCATGGGTTCCTCGGTTAGTTATACCCGTCTTTCCGGGCTGTCAGCATACTCACAATGAAAGGGAGCAAGACGTAAAGGAGACATTGCGTATGCTGCTGGAGTTACTACCGCCACTACCAGCTAGGCGGGTGAAATACTCGCTGCACCAGTTCTATCCTTGACGATTTGTTAATCGAAAAGCTGGCATCCGCTTTCTTTCATTAGGGTGGACTACTCACTAACGCTCTCTCTCCCCCGGTGATGCTTTCCGGTAGCTCGTTAGCTTTCGTCCGTTAATCAAAAGGGCGTATCCCCTAAGTCATCGTCCTGAAAGTCATCTACAGGCTTCTGACGAGCCTTAGAAGGCTTAGAGTCCTTGGGCTTAACCGCTAGGCTAAAGAACTTGCTACCGTCCTTCTTAGACTCTTTAAGCCAGCCTGAGAGCCAGTAATCCACTCCGTCAATGTTCAACTGACCAGAGTAGTCAGGGTGACTGTCAGACTTCTTATTCAGGTTCTTACCTAAAGTACCCCTGTTTGTATTGTCGTATTCCATAGTTATCCTTGAGCAAATTTCTTGATTGCACTACGTTGCTTACTATCCAACTGTGACCAGAGGGCTGTTTTCCAATCCGCATCTAGCTCCAGAGAATTGATGTACTCGACAGCTTCTCCTACCTTCTCTTTATGGATCAGCATAATTACATCGGCTGCATAGCTCTTAATCTCGTTCTGAGATTGTTCGTCTAGCGTATCGAATACCGATTTAGGAATAGGCTTGGCAGAACGAGGCTCATCAGCACCAGTTGTAGCGTCTAATGCATCATGCTCACAGATAGCCAGAGCCATGACCAGCAGGTAACGAGTGATATACGTTATCGATGCTCCGAGGTTCTGGACTGGATGACAGCCTTTGAGTTCAGCCGTAGCCATAGGACAGGTGAACTTAGCATGACCACCATTCTCTGTATCAATGACTAGCATCGTAGCCATAGTGTCGGAGAACTCTAGCGTATGTGCCAAACCTAGCTCAAAGAAGATGCTATTAACGGTAGGCAGGAAGTCTGATAGCTCGAAATACTTGTAGCCAGCAAACTTGTTATGTCCAGACTTCTTGAGTTCTACGTTTTGTAGCTTGACCCTAGCTGTCTGTAGCTTCTGGTACACGATCCATTGCTGATGTTCGTCTTGCTCTTGTTGCCGATTATCTGAGTTCATATTAGTTATCCCTTAGCGAATTTCTTATTGAAGATGATATTGTGAGATTGTGCTTCCGTAGTAGTTTGTACTTTTGTAACCTCCTTCTGTTCTTTGCGAATACGATCGAAAGTCTTGCGAATGTTCGTCTTACCGGAAGGAACATATTTAAAGTTCTGGTCTAAGATTGATGGAAAAACCTTCTTCATGCAAA
>Ga0209990_10003984_pt1 | contig 10607 bp, 9 predicted proteins | sample NOAtaG_6_FD_187304 | JGI IMG/M metagenome (GOLD analysis project Ga0209990, IMG submission 187304) | Freshwater lake microbial communities from Lake Erie, under a cyanobacterial bloom - NOAA_Erie_Diel5S_2200h metaG (SPAdes) (version 2) | ecosystem: Environmental > Aquatic > Freshwater > Lake ...
CCCAACGATTGTCTTGGGATAATTTCCCCTCAAAGGGCAGCTCGAAGTTTTCTGGTGGGGTTGAGGGTAACTCGCTTTTACGGTACATTAGCACTAATTAGAGAAGATGCAAGGGTGATGCAAGGGTGATGCAAGGGTTTTAAGAGATTCTAGCAGATTTAAGTGCATTTGGGAAGCTCTCAATCAAGCTAAAAGCCCTTTCCTGTAAGGTTTTTAGATTTATTCAGCAAACCCTACCTAAGCAAAATTAATTACACATATCTAACCCCCCCTTGCCTCTTGCCTCTTGCCTTTTGCCTTTCTTCACTAGGAAATTTATTTTGCACGACTACTTAGCATGGTTTGCTGTTTGGTTGGTTTCCTTTTTAATTTTATCAGCTAATTTCAACGGGCTGGATATACCATTAATTCGAGATGAACGAGGTTATGCTTTACCCTGTGATTATATTCGTTATAATCCTATGCGGTAGGGGTTTTATTTAAAATCCCAAGATCGCCCTGTCCGTATCTATTGGTTGATTGATGAAGGTTTTTATCGCTCTGATTTGGGTACGATAACAATTCCTGACAGTATGGGCAATGAATGATGCGGGAGATGTTAGGGCAATGTAAGGCATCGCAATTTGGATTTAAGTGTTTTGAAAAAGCAAAAGGTGCATGGGATGTATCCTACGTGATTGGCGATCGCACTATCTACCCAAGCGAAGAAGGGGCTTTTAACCCCTCTTAAAAATTGCATTATAATTTATGTCGTAATGGATATTAAGCGTTAACCAATTGCTGTGCTAATTTCTTTAATCGCTCTTTTCCGCCACAATGATTTAGATAATGGTCTGCTGCACGAGATAATGCTGTGAGATTAGCTTCATCTGCCTGAAATGTGGAAATATCGGAAGTAATGACAGGCTGGATACGTTTATAATTATCCTTCAACAGTTTTTTTGCGGTATAGTCTGTGACATCGGAGGAGCCATCTGAAAATACATCCATTAGTGGAATTTGATTATGAATGTTAACCCAATCAAATCCGCCCCAAGTTGTTGCTTCTTCTGCACTAATACGACGATTAACTTGTCCTGTCCCAAACGAGGCTACGAAAATTTTATCTAGTGGTTTACCATTTTCAATTGCTTCAGCGATCGCGCATAGGGCAGGATTATTGGCGACAACTCCTCCATCAATTAACGGAATACACTTTTCGTCAGAATGTTGAGGTATTGTTGTTGTTTTCTTTATTAAGTCGCCTCGACGAATTCTGTCATTATCTGGACGATCATAGTCTGTTAAAGCGTCTAAATAGGCTTTATCTTTCAGCAGATAACCCGCAAAAGCGACGGGAGCGGCAGAAGAGGAACGGCAGACTTGCCACACGGGAAGAGTTGCATATCTTGCTTTATATTTAGCGTCTTCTAATTTCTTTTTATCTAATTGTTCTGAAGTGTAGTTTGTAGTATCTTCGTTGTGTTGAACCGTACCTCGACTGACAAAAATTACGGCTTCTCGATTATAGGTATCGTAACTGGTTACTAGAGTCGGTTTTGGTAAGTCTTTAAAGAGCAAAGTTTCAGGAAAAATGTTTGGTTTCTTAAGAACATTTTCTAATCCTTCTTCTTCAAAGAGGGGAAGGGAAGGATCTTTTTCTTTGATTCGTCGCCATACTTCTGGCCATACGTTGGAGAATTTTTTTAGGTCTAGCTCTTTGAAAATGGTTTGACCATGTTCGTTATAAAACCCTAAAATTTGTGTGGCGGTCATTCCATTGGCAAGGCCACAGGCAATGATGCTTCCTGTTGAAGTTCCCGCGAAGAAATCAGGTTCTTCGTTACTTGGTATGGTTCAATAGGGGGGCATAAATCGACTAAATCCTTATCTGGCAAGAGACTTAATTGATTAGTTCGCTCTAGAGCAAAAACAATTGACAAAAATCGCCAAATGCCTTTCTAAATAAGGGTTCCATCCCTTGTAATCCTCGTCCATTGCATAACACAAACCGAAGAGCCAGAAATCAAAGCAATTAGTAAGGTTATATTCAGGATTAATTGCCTTAATTTCGTTTTCTAGTGTTACTAATAAGGTTGCGGTAAGCATTCCTCGAATACCACCACCATCTAAGCTTAAAATGCTGAAGTTTTTTGAGTTTTCCATGATTGATTTCTCCAGTTGAGTTGGTTACAAAATAGCAAGTTTCGGATGGGTTATAGGAGCGTAACAATGATAATTACAAAGCAAAAAGGTGTGTGAAGTAATGTACTCTACAAGAGCGGTGATCGTACTTTCAGATGGCATATGTAAATCTAGCAAGCTATATTATTTTGCTCTTTTTTGCTTCTCGATCTCCATTTTCTTTTCCTCTTTTTCTCTTATTCTTTTTTGGCCAAACTTCGTTGCGTAAAGATTTTCCCTTTACCTCTATCATCAGGTTCTGATATTTGGATTTGGCACTAGAGCGATACATGGGATTAAAGTGCCATTGAACTTGATCTAGAATATCAAAATTGACTCCTTTTTGCTCTAAACATTGAATAAATCTAGGAATAAAATAATCTCCAAGCTTACTGACCATCTTTGCAGACGTCCACTTAGAACCCTCTTCTGAACGGTCAAATGTGTTACCCAAAAAGTAAAAAGCTCCTCGACGATTATCAAGTAATTCATGTTTTTTTAAATAATCATCAGCACCTGTTGTACCGACCGTGAAGCCAGAGGAAATAACTGTAATTTCTCCTCGTTTCATTAATTTGTTTATTATTGGCATCCAATTATTTTGACTACCATGATGGGGTAATTTAATCACCTTTATAAATAATTCTCTTTCGCCTTCAATCAATGACGATATTCTGTCATTTGCCGAATCTTTTTCCATATCACCAAGAGTTAGCATCTGCCATTTTTTTTCATCTTTTTCAACTGTTATTAAACAACCTAGACTTTTTTCATTTTCAATCTTATCTTCATCTGATTCTGTACGTTCTGCTTCCTTGAATTTGAATTTGTTAGGATCTGGAATTATAAATTTAATTGTTACCTTTAAATCGTCATCATTATTAAGACTTAATTCTTGCGAATCTTGATCATCGTCAGGAAAAGAAATTGTTGCATGATTTATTTTGGGATGTTTTATTATTTTTTCTAGTTTTTTCGTTAGTGTAGTTTTAGAAGGAAGAAAAATTTTGTTAGTGCAGCGTTCCACTACCTCTTTCCATTGCGTATCATTGCCTATATGATCTTCATGCAGATGAGTAAATATGACGTTTTCTAATGTGTGATCTGCCTGAATGCCCAAATGACAATATTTACGCTTTACCTGTGGTGCTCCCAAATCAATCAGGGTATGACGATCCATCTTTTTGCCATAGGTCAGTAAGCAACAATCACCTGCTTTATTTCCCCATCCACCGCCAAATTGAGTAATCTTGAGTCCCATAATCTTGCTCCTAATTAATAAACTAAAAAATTGACTTTCAAGAAATTGTAATACCCAGTATTTCTAAGCAGATAAAAGCTGTTTTGCCAACGCCTTTGCCCCACTCAACGGGTCATAGAAATTAAACGCTAACGCCAAAGTTTGCGGTTGTCCTTGCATAAACACCAGCGTTAATGCCAAAGACACACTGCCCCCCCTCGCCGCCATCAGCGTCGCCTCGAATCGTGCCGATTTAACATCTAGCAAACCTCCTAAACTGTACTTGACGATAAACTGACCCACATCGGCGATTGACCCAATAGAAACTTTGAGTCCTTGTAAGGTTTGAGTCGCCACAGATAACGCTCCCGTTGCCGTTTCCCGTGCAGTAAACAAACCAGCAATCCGCACATCCGCATCAATCGGGAAATTGACAATGGTTTTCTCCAAACCGCGCACCACCTGCTTGGCCCCTTCTAATACCCCATTGGCCGTCTCCCGTGCAGTAAACAAACCAGCAATCCGCACATCCGCATCAATGGGAAAATTGACAATCGTTTTCTCCAAACCGCGTACCACCTGCTTGGCCCCTTCCAATACCCCATTGGCCGTTGCCTTAGACGCTTCAACTCCACCGATATAAGTATAAAGTCCGGCAATTTCAGAACCCTTAGCCGTCGCGTAGGCCGACAATTCCGCCCAACGGTAACTCTTTTCGTACCATTTAGATTGATTAAACCAGCGTTCCTTATTGCTAATATCCTGTTTTAGCTGTTCAATTCTTCGCTTGGTGTTATCAATCTCTCCCTGAAGGGAATTCACATCATTTTGCGCTCGTTGCACCGCTCCCTGAGCATCCCGCATCCGCCCAGAATCGCGGTCTCGTTCGCGCTGAATGGTTTGCCGCATATTATTAATATCCGTATTGAGCTTATCCACCTCCCGTTGAGCAGAAGCAACTGCCGCCTGAGCATCTCGCATTCGCTGGGCATCGCGATCGCGTTCCCGTTGAATCGTTTGCCGCATATTATTAATATCCGTATTGAGCTTATCCACATTTCGTTGAGCGGAAGCCACTGCATCTTGAGCATTTGAAAGGCTTCTTGTTGCCTCATCGGCGGCGGCTTTAATGGCATTCGAGGCTTCTCGACGGAGATACTCCAATAAATCATTCCGCATCGTAGCAACAATAAAGAAATCGCCCCCTTGCGTTAAATTTTGTCCCCGTACTTCTAGAGTACATTCAAATAAATCAAAAATCTTGCCAATCGTCGTAAACGTAAAACCACTATCCGAGAGGCGGATTTGGGTTTCACTACGAATCCCCAACAGTTCGACTGCTCCTGATATATCCAGATTGGGAACGGTTTTCGGGCTAACCTTGAGATAAAGTGAGGGTTTAGGCTTGCCTGTGGCTCCTGTAAGCTTAAAGATACCCGCTAAGTTAATCGGTTCCACATCCCCTTTCACTTCAACTCCATCAAGATAATCAATTTTTAGATAGCCATAGGCTCGCAATCCCCAGAAATACATCGTTCCTTCTAATTGCGTCCCTTGCTCGAATTTTAATTCCCCAATTGTCGTCGGTTGCGGAACAATGTAGATTTTGACGTTTTCAAAGCCAATATCTAAAACCGTTTTAGCCAGAGAAGCGGGAATGGCTTGTTTCACCGCAGTTCCACAGAAAGTACCGATCACGTCCATGAAATAGAGGCGATTAAAAGCGATCGCCAGCATACTGCGGCTCGGCATAGCCGAATCAAATTTCACCGCCACTACACCCTGAAATTCCCCAATTTGCAACGTACCAGCAATTCCCACTGTCGGTAGCGGTGGCGGGAAACTCATTCCTAGTTCGATCGCGACATTGGCAATGGACACCCCTTTCGCATCAAAAGGATCTTGCCAAATCCCCAACATAGTCGCTTGAAACTCAGCCGAGCGCGGTTTGACTTCCATGCCACCAATAAACCGCAGGACACTATTATTCAGAATGGCTGTTACTGTCCCCATTAAGGTTAGCGAAAAGTCACTGGGAGCAGGTTTTAAACGAAACCGAATATCACCAAAGGCAACGCCTTTACCTAAATCGAAACTGCCATCAATTGAGGCTTCTATAACCAAATCGGCTGGTTTTCCACTGATAGCGGTATAAACATTGAGGGACGTAATTCCCAAAAGCGCATCCACACCTAATCCAGACAGATTCATGCCCGCAAAGAAGTTTAGCCCTCGAATGATAGCCACATCACTCCGTTGAGCCTGTACTCGTGTGAGAGCGAAATTGCGATCATCGCTAGAAGCCAGAATTAAAGCCGTATTGGAAAATTTGAGTCCATCAAGCACCCTGAGTTCATCGGCAATCTCTGAGAACTTCCAATAACTGGGAGGCATAAACCCAGCAGTAAAGCCCCAACGGTTGTCAATCTTCTTCACAATCAACTCAGTCTGCCCCAAACTAGAACCTGCGGCTAGGGAGAAAGATTTTTTCTGAGGTGCAATAGTCACCTCTACATCCGAAAAAGACAACGCCAGCACACTAGCAGGAATCGGCAAATCACGAATCACCTCACTCCCGCAGAGTCTCTGTACTAAAGGTGACAGGTTTAATGAGGGAATATGGCCTTGTAAAACAAAATCGCCGGGGAATTGATAGGTAATGGGGAAGCGGGCTGTATTTACTTCTAACGTCCCACTAATAAATCCCGTAACGGAACGCTGACGAGTTGTTGCTTCTGCCTGAGTTGAGTTTGCCGATCTCAGCACTTGAAAAGAAATATCTTCAACTTCTAACCCATCAACACCAATGGGAATCGGCCAGCTATTGCTCGATTTTCCAGTCAGAGAGAATTCTCCAGTTTTGGGGGTGACTGCAATTTCAATATTGGCAAATTCAAAATCGGGAAGGTCGGTTGGTAACTCAACCATTGCAAAAAACTCTTCCAGAATAGCCGACAGATTCAGCTTGGAGATTTGTCCGCGCAGGACGAACTGATCTTCAATATCGGCAACGAGACTGACTTCGGCTCCCGCTATCGTCAATGTTCCAAGGATTAACCCCGATACAACAGTTTTGCCGTCAATGCGGGCTACTTCAAAGTTAGTTTCAACTTGCTCCAACTTCACCAGTTTAGGAATAATTTCCCAATCGGTTAATGCTGAACCACTTAGGGAAAAAGCTCTGTTTTTAGGGTCTAACGTCACACCCAACTCAGAGAACACAATATCTGGAAAACCTTGAGGGACAGAAACTTCATCAAAGGCAAAGAAATTGATCAGTCGAGTTAAGCTCAGTCCCCCTCCCTGAACCAGATAACCATGCATGGTAAATCCTGGCAAAGAGGCTCCAACACTAAACTTTGCTAGACTGTCAATGGTCAATTCTCCTGACAAATCACAAACCAAAGTACGGTTTTCGGAAGAAGTAGGATTATCTACTAAAAAATAAACTGAGACATTTTCAATGGCGATTTTGTCTGTTATTTTCCAGGGTTGTATTGAATTAACATATACCGCAATCGACTCTAGTTTTTTCTCCGTTGAACTAACATTCAGTGTAAGCCGAGAGAGAACTAAACCCTGTTCGGGACGATAGCCATCGGGCAGTAAATCAGCAAGGGCGGTTCCATTTAAAAGCGCAGTTAACTGAGAAAGCCCTGTTAAAGAAAAGTCTTCTAAATCAGCTTCAAACGTCAAGTCCTGATGAGAGCCTCGAAAGGTCGAATAAATTGGCAAATCAACGGAATTATCTGAGCTGCCAACCTTAATCTGAGTTTCCAGCGCAAAGTAAGCACTGGTGTAAGGAGGAAGACCACTTTCTGCTTCATCGATCACATCGGCAACAAGATCGAGTTCTAAAGAAGGAACGCTTAAGTAGCCCAAACTAATATCTCCTGTGATGGGAGCATTAAGAAAAATCTCCGTCCCTTTAGGAGTAGGCACGATTAAGCCAGTTACTTTCAGAGAGAGTATCTCGCCAATAAATTGACTTAAGGGAATGAAGTCATTATCAATTGTCAATTCGGCTTCAAACCGAAGCCCAGAAACCTGCTCAGGTTCTTTAACTTCAACAGAATCAAGAATTAATTTGGGTTGTTGAAAGATTAGCCGATCAAATAAAAATTCTTCCTCTTTTAACCCCATTTGGGTAAGAATACTTGTTCCCAAACTCGGAAAACTTTGAGTAAATTTCCAAGTATTTGGCAATAGTGTAACTAGAGTCATTTGTGGCTTCTGATCTTTTAAGTAAAATGGTTCTTCGGTTTTTGTTATGCAATGGACGGGGGTTATAAGGGATGGAACCCTTATATAGAAAGGCATTTGGCGATTTTTGTCAATTATTTTTGCTCTAGAGCGAACTAATCAATTAAGTCTCTTGCCAGATAAGGATTTAGTCGATTTATGCCCCCCTATCGAACCATACTAAGTAACGAAGAACCAGTAAAATGTAGCTTCAACCTCAAGATCTGGAATGGAAAATAGCGAAGTTTTCCCGCTCACAATAATATTTTCAGTTTCAGTTATTAATTCTATCGTTTTTATGTTTAGTGGCTCATCAGATAAGAATTCTTTGAATAAAAACTGAACATTTTCAGATTTAATTGTAGTATTTTTTAGCAATAAATTGCCATTCGCAATATTTCCTTGCAGTGTTTTTTCAAGGTTTTCAATAGTCATAATTGCATCTCAAAACTAAGTTAAAATATCCAGCGTAATTCCAAATTTACAGCTAATTTACTGAGTGACTCTACTTGGGAGTTGCCATTGCCTCTTCAAAAGCAGCTATCGCATGAATTAAACGGGGATCTTCCTCAATCGGGCGATCATATACCCCATCCTCCAAGGCGAGTAATTGCTGTTTTAACGCTTCTAACTCATGTCTAATAGCCCACTTTTTAGTTTCTAAATTCCCAATCTCCTCCTGCCAAGCGTTAATTTCTTTACCACGCCAATTAATCTCAATATCTAACTTTGCTTGTTCTTCTGTTCTATCAGTTCCAGGTAACGAGTGAAACCACTGCTTCCAGTGGTCAATTTCTCGTTTTCGATTCTTGGCTTGTTCTTTAGCTTTATCAATTTTGGACTTATTTTCCTCTATTTCGCCTTCTTTAGCTGAAATCTTATCATTAAGTTCGGCCTTGTTAGGTTTTCCGCTTTTTCTTTCCTCCAAAAGCTGAAATCGAACCGCATTAAGGATTTGATCTGGAGCAAGTCCAACGCCTCGACCATCGGACAGATCGTTCGATATAGAAATTTCAGGCATTTTCTTTTTCTTAGAAGTAGCAGTAACAACTTTTCTACTGTAATCACTTGTCCTTTCCAACACAACCGAAGTTTAGGAACTTAAGGAAAAAGTCAGTAAAATCCACCCAATCCCTTACCCCGCCTAACTTTCAGCCCCTCAACCCTCCCGCAAAAATCCTTAACTTGGGAAAAATCCCCAACTTTACCAACTTAAGCGCAAGCATTGTCAAAATATCCTGACAATCTCCCCCCACTCCGACTCCCCAAATTTTTGCTTCATACCCAAGACCACAAAAACCGAGATGGAAATATCCCACTTTTGTCATCTGGACAGGCTAGAGAGCTTACCCCACAGTAAAAATGAGTAGCGCATCTTGCCTGAGCAAACTTGGGACGATCCCACAGCGACGAACCTATAATGAAAAAAAGCCAAGCCTTAACAACCATGAAATTAACCCTAAAACCCGAACACCAAAAGCTGATCGAAGCCAAACTAGATACAGGGCGTTATGCCAATCCAGATGAAATCATTGCCGAAGCCTTACAATTACTCAGCAAACGCGATCAATATCAACAATGGGCAGAAGAAGTTGGCCAAAAAATTGATATTGCCGCCGAACAATTAGATCAAGGCGAAGGAATTGACGGAGAAACCGCAATCGCTCAACTTAAAGCAAGACTTCCAAAAAACTGTGAAGCTTAAATATTCATGAATCAATACATAATTTCGACTGAAGCCCTTCGAGATATGGAACAAATTCTTGATTATTTGGCTAATACTAACATTAGTGCGGGTGAGAAATTTTTGGAGGAGTTTAGCAAAAAATGTCGTTATCTTAGCCAATTTCCGCTAATGGGGCGCAGTTATCGAGAGATTCGTCCCTATTTGCGTGGCTTACCGATGAAAAACTACATTATTTTCTATCGCTTAACTGAGCAAGGGCTAGAAATCATGCGTTTTATCAAAGGAGAGCGAGATTTAGAAGCTTTTTTCTTTGAAAACCCCTAAAAAATCAAGGCAATTACTTTTTTTCAACTGTTTATAATAGAGATCGCTACAATGTCGAGTATCCCCCCATCCCAAAGCAGCCATGACAGCCAAAGAACAACTCCTCCAGGAAATCGAACAAGCTCCCGAATCTCTAATCCAATCCTGCTTAGAATTGATACTCTCCCATAAAACTCCCGCCCCTTCACCGCAAAATAACAAACCAATTTGGGAAATCGCCGATGAAATAATTGCCACCATTCCCGAAGAATCCTTTGACCAGATCCCCACCGATGCGGCGGCCAACTTGGATTACTATCTTTATGGCAATTCTCCTCAAAAATAATGCCGACCCTCTTCGCCGACACATTTTATTGGGTTGCCTTGATTCATGCTAAAGATCAATGGCATAGACAAGTGCGAGCTTTTAGTAGGTTAATTCAAGATTATTCTTTAATTACAACCGATTTAGTCTTGGTGGAATATCTTAACTTTTTTGCTAAATTTGATCAACCCATGAAACAAGGTGTCGTCAATTTCTATCGCCAAATCCAAACCTCTCCAAATCTGCAAATTATTAGCCTTGATTCTTATTTAATTCAATCAGGTGTAGAACTTTATGCCAACCGTCTAGACAAAGGCTATAGCCTGACTGATTGTGTCTCAATGATTGTGATGAAACAAATGGGAATTTATGAAATACTCACCATGACCAGATCATTTTGATGCTGGAGAGCGATCGCTTTTTAGGATATAGAACGGAGTAATGGCGTTTTGGGAAATATGGGAAGTGCGCTCTTGGCTCTTCTAGGTTCTGTGTGAGGATGGTATAATAATAATACAGGACAGGAGGTGGGTTATGTGGATAAATTTTGATCAACTCCTCGATTTACCAAATGTAACAGTGGTCAATTATCAAAAAATTGCTCAGACAATTTTCCTAAAGCTCGCTCTTTTAAATGAAACAATTGA
>Ga0209990_10003994_pt1 | contig 10597 bp, 13 predicted proteins | sample NOAtaG_6_FD_187304 | JGI IMG/M metagenome (GOLD analysis project Ga0209990, IMG submission 187304) | Freshwater lake microbial communities from Lake Erie, under a cyanobacterial bloom - NOAA_Erie_Diel5S_2200h metaG (SPAdes) (version 2) | ecosystem: Environmental > Aquatic > Freshwater > Lake ...
AAAATCTTCGCGCTCTGGTTCACGTTCAGGTCGTCGAAGACGTACTCCTTGACCGTGCAAGGCAGTGTTCTGGCGGCACCGTCGTAGGAATAGAAGTCGCGCTGGCCCATCCAGTAGACCGCGTCGCCAACGGCCACAGGAGAGTTCGGAGAGATGATCGAGATGTTCGACGAAATCTCGGAGATGCCGAACGTGAAGGGCGGTCCGACATACTGAAGCGCATGAACGGACGTGTCTGTGAACACGAGAATCTGCTGCTTGGTCTGGACAGCGCCAACGATCTGGCTGCCGGTGCCGATACGCAGTTCTCCAGCGGTGTTGTCCGGGCGTGCCTCCCAGTCGGTAAGGCTCTCCTGATCTGAGAACCGTATGCAGAGACGGTCTTGCGTGCCGGGTGTTGCCTCGGGGTCACAGGCGAATGCGATAACGTGCCTGTCACGCTCGGAGACGATGACCTGCCGAGCGATCCTCGGGGTCATATTGGCACCGGCCAAGTTCTGAAGCTCGACGGCACGCACACCAAGCCCGGCGCTCGTATCCCACCGATAGAGACCGCCGTCATAGACGCAGATGACCAAGTCTTCGCCAAAGTTGTCCTGAGACCAGAGGCGCAGTTGCGCGCCAGTAGTTGTGGTCGTTGCGGCAGAACTCCAAGAGCCACGGCTCCAAGGACCGGCACCCCACCCTGTACCAACGACGGTCGTGGAGAGGCCGATGGTGATCTGGTAGTTGGCTACGACGACAGTGCCGCCACCAGACGTAGCGCCGGATGTGGCTGACCCACCAGTATCAACCTTGTAGGAGTTGGCGTTCACAACCTCTGTGACGACATGCTCCTTGTTGATCTGTGCCGTGGTCAGTCCATCGAATGCCGTGGCGCCAGACAGCGTAACGTAGTCACCGACAATAGCGCCATGGCCGGTGTCCGAGACCGTGATGATACCGCTGCCAGCAGTTCCGGTGGTTAACGGATTGGACCCAAGTGTTACCGTTCTGCGGATTGGAGTGATGTCGTTTGGGCTACCACCATCGACAATGTAGTACTTCAGGTTGGTGCCAGCGCCCGTGTAGATGTCGTTGTTGAGCGCAGTCCAAGTATGAAGAGCCACGCACTGCCCCAGCAGCGGCGCATTGGAGAGCTTCTCCCAGCCGCCAATGGACTCAGGCAGGCCGAACCTGAACCTGATCTTGTTGCCGTCCACCCAACCGCCAGAGTTCGTATAGTCAGTCGTCTCGCGGTTGATGCCGGGCCGGAACTGGAGCTTGGTGAGCACCGAGGGTCACTCCGGTTTGATGGGCCACACTACGTTGTGCGGGAAGCCTGCCTGCTGCGGTACGTCACGCAAGGCCTGCCGGTACGAAAGCCAAGCATCACGTCCGGGCACATCTGGTAGGGCTCGCCAGTCTGTCTGCTCCAGAATGGAATCCCTGCGTCTGCGAGCGGCGACAGCGACATCCTCGTCGTCCTGTTGCGGAGGAACCCAAGATTGACCGCTCTTCACATACCCAGCGAACACATCATCCTGCACCTGTTCCCATCCAGACTGCGGATGATAGGAGATCGTGTCGATCCTGCCGTTCACGACTAGTGCATACTTCATATCAAGTTACCCTCTGGATGAAGACCTGAGTAAACCTCTTGGACTCCCATAGAGTGGATACTGGAGCGCCAAGGCCGTCGCTGGCTCTCGTTAGTTCAACGCGCTGCTGGATTTCATACGCACCTGACGTGCCAACAATGAACTGACCGAAGACGTAGCTATAGCTGTTCGCGTTACTGGTACCAGACCCACTATACCCAACTGTACCTATGACGACATCAGCAGCAGTCGCTGATACGCGCCGAAATTTGGCGATGTGCCCATCAGCCCTGTAAGACGGTACTTGTGCGAAGATGTTGTACGTCCCGGCTGGTAGCGTGATCTGGTTGGACGCAAGTGATGCGCCAGTAATAGTGTTTGTTACCACAGTGTTGAGAGTTCTCGTAAAGTACGAACCTGAAGTCGCAGTGCCGGACGAGCCGCTCGCCGCTATCTCCTCAACAACGTGCATGGTCTGGTATATGGTTGCAGCAATGGTCGGGTTTGCTGAGGCCCCCGAGCCGTTCGTGATGCTGATGCCGTTGCCCTCTGAAAGGCTGCGCGCTGCGGCTGTCCCAGAGCCCGTTCTTACTACAAAACCAGCAGTAGACAGAGCCGCAATCGCCGCAAGGTCTGCGTCATAGGCCTGCACGTCGGTGTTGATTGCGAGCCCAAGGGCAGTGCGCGCGTTCGCTGCCGTAGTTGATCCGGTGCCACCGTTGGCGACTGCGAGCGTGCCAGCAAGCGTGATGGTCCCAGATGTAGTGATCGGGCTCCCGGAGACGGTCAAGCCGGTAGTCCCGCCAGACAGGGCGACGGACGTGACGGTCCCCGAGCCACCAGTCGAGGCGATGGTGATCGAGCCAGCACCGTTGGTGATAGAAATCCCGGAGCCTGCGGTGAGAGTGGACTTCGTCAGCGTGTTGCCGGTCGTGTTGCCGATCAGCAGTTGGCCGTTCGTATAGGAGGTCTGCCCGGTGCCGCCGTTGTCAACATCGAGCGTCCCAGAGAGCGTGATGGTCCCAGAGCCTGTGATCGGGCCTCCGGTGGCCGTAAGGCCGGTGGTCCCACCAGAGACATCAACAGACGTGACGGTCCCACCGCTGCCGCTGGAGACGGTTGTGAAGCTCAAAGTACCAGAGCCGTTGGTCGTCAGCACCTGCGCATTGGTCCCGTCTACAGTCGGCAGGCTGAAGGCGTTGACGAAGGCCTGAAGGTTGGCATCGTAGGCAAGGACGTTGGTCCCGATGGCGACGCCGAGGTTGGTGCGTGCGGTCGAGGCGCTGGAGAGGTCTGACAGGTTGTTGGAGGCTTGCAGCGTGCCGGTGAGGTTGAACGTGGCAGAGACGTCAACGACATCTGCGGCAGAGCCGGTCCCCGTGCAGTAGACAATGGCCGACTTGCCGTTTGCGATGGTCACGGTCGAGCCGCTGCCCTGAGAGATCGTCAGGGTGACGCCAGAGTTGTTCTTTATGGTGTAGACATGTTGCGCGTCGTTGGGTGAGACGTTGATCGTCGTCCCGCCGCTCGGGCTACCGGTGAAGACCAGAGCAGTGTACTGCCCTTCAGATGTCGTGCCGTCAGACGTCGTGAGCGTGTACGGTGTAGAGGTACCGTAGCCGGTCAGAGAGATCGTGCCGACGCCCATGGTAAGGCGGTCGATGATGTCCATGTTGTCGTTGACGGTCTGACCCCACGAGCCAGACTGCTCGCCATCACCCGGCTTCTCGATCCCAGTGTTGGTTGTGTAGCTACTCGGCATGTGCCCACCCTACGCTGCTATGTCCGTCCACACGGCGCCTGAACCCGGAACGACATCAGACCAAAGGCTCGCTGCCCCCGGCGTCACGGGAGTATAGACTGCATTCTGTCCCGGAACAACATCTGACCAAGGCTGCAATGATGCGTTCGATACAGGAGAGTATGTCGCCACCTGTCCGGGCACGACGTCGGACCATACAACGCGCAGCGAGCCAACAAGTCCAGTTGCACTAATCCCGGATAGCTGCACGTCGATGCTGATTGCTACGGATACAGCCCCGACTGCCGCCGTGCCAGACACCCCAGTCAGATCAACGTTCGCATCACCGACAATGTCAGCGTTGCCGACAAGCCCGTTTGCCTCTACCCCAATCGGCAGGACAACTGCGGAGCCTGATACGTCGGGCGTCCCAAGAGCGGTTGTGCCTTGGACGCCGAACACCGGAACATCAGCACCAGCGGCAGCGACGACGACACCGACGCTTCCTGTGCCTTCTACACCAGATACGGTCGCGACAAGTGAAGTGGAGACTGCAACGCTACCGACAAACCCGCTGGCCTCTACACCAGAGGGTAGGGCGACTGCGGAGCCAGATACAGTAGGCGATCCAAGAGCCGCTGTGCCCTGAACGCCTGACACGAGTACGTTCGCAGACGCGACAACATCTGCATTCCCGACAACGCCGGTGCCAAACACACCGGACACGAGGACGACGGCAGATGCCGTGACAGTAACCGCCCCGACTGCGCCAGACGCGAATACGCCGGTGACAGGCGCGTCAACAGAAATGGTTGCGACAGCAGTGCCTACGCTTCCTGTCGCAGAAACACCGGTGACGGGTATGACCGCACTGCCTGACACGGCAACGGTGCCAACGGCACCAACTGCGGATACTCCGAAGACGAGAATATCGCCGCCAACGCCGTCGTCACCAAGCGGTGCGGAAGCAAGAGGCGAGAAGCCCAGCATCTACGTCACTCCACTGGCGAGGCGACTACGGACTCCGCCTGTCAGCATCATAGACGAAGATCAGGAAAACTCCAACCACCCAGTCATGATGTACTTTGTTCCTGAGAGTGGTGGGTTGCCTCTGTGTGCCCAAGGGAAGTTTGGCGGGAACACGACAAGCCTGCCCTTCTTCGGGGACACTCGTTTGTGGAGGTACAAGAATTCTGTCTCGCCGCCTTCCTGCACGTCGTTGAGGTAGAGGATGTAGACCCCGACCCTGCCTGAGTGGAGCTTCCCACCGTCCTCGCTGTGCCACACATGATACCCTCCCCCGGGCGCCGTCTTCTGAATCTTGTATGTGTAGACCGTATGGCGCTCATAGTCAGCAAGGACACTGTAAGTCTTTGTGTAGTCCGCGTAGCAGACATTCCAGAACGTCTCGTTGAACTCACCGAGGAACCCAGCGATATTTGGATGCGCAAACGAGATGCTCACGGCATCTGTGGGGTTCACGTTGCAGGAGTTGTCCTTCTTGACGCTCTCCTGCTCATCTCTGCCATAGGTGCGGTTGGTCTTCTGTGACCACTCGAAGTACTCGATCATCCTGTCACAGAACTCACTGGAAAACGCATCATCATAGACCGCGATGAAGTTGTCGTGCGTCGCCTTTACTGTCATCTGAACTTTGGCCCCGCTATCCACGCTACAAGAGAGTGCCGCACCCCCCTCGTTACCGGCGTAACGCGATGGAGCATAAAGCTAGGGAACACCGCCGCCAAGCCGCGTTTTTTTACGACCTGTACCGGCTCCCTTGACGACAGAATCTCGAGTTCGCCGCCATCGTAGTCATCTGGGTCGCTCAACTGGATGACAATAGACATCTTCCTCGGCGCGATGTCGGTCGAACCGGCGTCCTGATGCCAGTCATAGTGGCCCTTCTCACTGGCGTAGTATGTCGTGAACTGAAGCGCCTCGCAGAGACCGTGAATGTCGAACCCGTAGAACTGCCCGTTGATGCTGCCGACAATGTGAGCGATCCTATCGAATATCCACTCTGTTTGCTGGTTGTAATGCAGCCAAGAGACTTTTGAGGAACGATAATCTTCGGATACTTGATTGTCTCCGATGACCGCCTCCGACTCACCGGCAGCGGAGGCTAACTTCTTGATGGCCTCGATCTCGTCGGGCGATGCGGCGTCCCCCCAAGTCGTGAATGGGTGGTTCCCGTAGCCCTGCGATGGCATGGGCTTGAAGATGTAATGCGTCACTGACGGTTCCAGTTCACTATGATTTGCCCCGATGTGGCGACCGACACGGGATATGCCGTCCGCATGATGATTGCAGCGTTCGCATTTGTTGCGTTGGCGGCACTGCCGCCGGTTGCTAGTCCCCCGGCTGTTGCGCCTGTGCCTGCTGTTCCCGCCGTACCGGGGTTGCCATTGGTGCCAGCCGTACCGGGGTTGCCAGCGCCTCCGGGGTTGCCAGTATTGCCTGCGGTACCATTGGCCCCTGCGGTTCCAGCGTTGCCGGGGTTTCCTGCTGCCCCAGAGGGGTTGATCGAGCTACTACCTCCCGCTGCCCCCGCGCCGCCATTCCCACCACCTGATACGCTTGTGCCGGGGGTGCCAGCGTTACCGGGTCCAACTGCTCCAGTTGTGCTTATCCTGCCACTCGGGCTGCCAACAATGTTGTGGTTTCCGCCACCCCTACCGCCACCACCTCCGCCACCGGTGCCGGGGTTGCCGGATGAGCCAGCATTACCGGGGTTCCCAGTACCACCTGCGGTACCGCCATTCCCACGAGGACCGTTATTTCCCGGGTTGCCAGCGTTGCCGGGGTTCCCGGGGTTTCCAGCAGCGCCAGCGTTACCGCCCAAGCCAGCGGCCCCACCAGCGAAGTTCAAGGAAAATACAGAAGAGGCAGCGCCGACGCTGCCATTATTGCCCGCGGTACCGGCGGCGCCAGCGTTTCCGGGGTTCCCGGCAGTACCAAGATTTCTTCCAGTGCCAGCGTTTCCGTTCGGGCCGACCGCACCGGGGCTTCCAGCACCTCCGGGGTTTCCTGCGCCTCCGGCGTTACCGTTTCCCGCTGCGCCGCCAGCCACACCAGCGTACTTATCTATATTAACAGTAACTGAAACAATGTTGACAGTGAAAGTTCTTGCGGTTGTGCTCCCACCCGGCCCACCACGGCTTGTGCCGGTCTGCCCCGCCCCAGCGGGAGACGGAATAGTGCCAAGGGTGTTATATGTGGTGGTACTGCCGGAGTTGAATGCACTTGTTCCACTCGCGGCGCCCCCCGCGCCAGCGGTGCCAGCAGTACCACCGTTACCCTGAGCGCCGCCTGCGCCTCCTGTTCCCGGACTACCCGGGTTGCCGGGGTTCCCAGCTAGGCCTCTCGCACCGCCATTCCCAGCAGTACCATTTGTGCCCCCAGTTCCGGGGTTTCCGGGATTGCCGGGTGCGCCCTTACCGGCGACTGACACCGCCTGAACGCCGAACGGTGATGTGAACGTGCCACTTGCGTTAAAGGTCGCAGAGCCAGCGGGAACGATTGTCCTTCTCAGGAGGCTGGAGGTGGCGATGGGCATGGCTTACCCCTCGAAGTTAGCCAGCGCTGCCCAGTCAATCGCCTTGATCGCGTCCACACCGTACACGAGGACTGTCTCGCGCGGAGGCACGTCCTTGAAGTCGAACGCCTTGTCGTAGGTCACAAACGGGAAGGCGGTGACGTTGGCAGCGTACGGGGTGTCCGCGAAGGTCTCGTTCGCCCAGTTGATGCAGATTTCATGCTGAGCCGGGTCTGCATAGTGCAGGTGCGAGAACTCAATGCCGCTTGCCTTCATGTGTTGAAAGGCTTCGTAGGACTCGAGCGCCGACGAGTTGAACCCAGTGTACAGGTAGAAGCTGACGTTTGCTCTATGTGCCATCCCACTCTCCTTTCCTTACGACACGTTGGCCATGGCAAAAGTTCCGAACCACGAAGTCCCCGCGTTCACGGTGAAGAACGTCAAGACGTCTATGTCATTGGCGCCCGTGGACAGTGTGGGGAGTTGACCTTCAGTATACAGAGCCCCGGTGAAAGTCGCGGTCCTGTTCCCAGAACCATCCTGACGAAGAACTACCACAACAGGCCTAGAGTATCCAGACGACGGCGGGTTCGTGAAGGTGAACGTCACGTTGTTGCCGAGAGTGATGTCGAAGATGTTCGAGAGGCTGGTGTCGATGTTGTAGGTTGATGCGGAGACTGTCCCGACCGTCGTGATGGTCTCTTTGTAGGCCTCGAGCGTCGAGTTGTCGATTGTGGCCGTGACGCTTCCACCAGAGATCGAAACGCTGGACGAGTCCTGCGTAGCTATAGTGCCTAGACCAAGGTTGGTACGAGCCGTCGATGCGCTAGCTAGGTCAGACAGGTTGTTGTCTGGCTGGAGTATGTCGGCTGCGATGGCCGTAATGTAGACGACGGCAGTGCCGCTCAGTGTGATTGCCGCGCCGCCGGATGAGCTTTCGCTTGGTGTGCGAGAAAGAGTTGTACCGGATGACGTGTACGTTCCGGTGCCGATCTCCCAGTTGTTCCCATCCTCAATGACGTAGCGAACGACGTTGGTGTTCACCACACCTGCGGCGGCGAATGTCTGGTACCCGGCTACTGCTGACCCGAGCGTGATCGTGCCCGTGCCCGTAGTAGCCGTGGACATCTTTGCACGGTTGACGAGTACGGTCATGGCTGATCACCTACGCGATACGGATGATGGCGTTGCTCGCATCGGCGGTGGGAAACTGGATGGTGAACGTTCCATTGGTGGACGTCTTATCGGACCCGAAGTCGAGAACACAGACAGAAGGGTCGCCAGCGGCGGTGTCGTTGTAGATCAGGGCGCCACGGGCCGTGATCGTGGCTGACGTGAACGAGAGATCAGCGAAGTCCAGAAACGCCGTCGTCCCGCTAGTCGTCGGAGTGATGTTCGTCAGGGCACCGCCGCCAGCACTGTAGGTGCCAGAGTTACCAACTTCGTTGCTGGCTGTGTAAGCGGTCGTCGCGGCGGTGAAGGATGCGTTGTTGTCGTAGAGCGCCAGCTTGAACGTATCACCAGTCGAGGCCGTGAAGTTGTGTACGGCCTGCAAGATTTCCTGCTTGAAGGACGTGCAGAGGAAGTTTCCCGTGAAAGCCATCACATTCTCCTTAGCTGTTCAGCGAGATCGGAGAACCCTGCCTCGCGCACCTTGTTGCAGACAGTCTTCCTGTCTTCCTGAACGGCCATTGTAATGTAGTTGCGGACAACCATCAACATTCTTCCCCTCAGCGCCAGAGCCTGCTCCCTGATCTCCGGGGGAGCCCCCTCGGATACGCTGATGAGCTTGTTGACGCACATCTCCGCAATGGCATCAGGTGAGTGCCCGCCATTCGAAGAGGCGAACACCAGAGGTGAACTCATGCTGAATGTAGCCGACTGAGAGATCATGCTGCGCTACCGACCTTATACTGCCCGTCGCGGTAATCGTCGCGGCTCGAGCGGATGTCGATCCCGAAGAGATTGGACATGGCCTCGTTATAGCGCGCCGTGTACATCTGCATCAAGTCCGCGTCGCCCTTGAGGTAAGTGTAGGCCTCGATGAGGCAGCCATAGAGCAAAGCCGTCTCAGCGTTGTCGCCGAACCAAGACGTACCAGAGGTGTTCAGCACAGAATTGACGGGGATGGAGAAGAGCGAGCCCCCGCCAAGCGTGGCGTTGTTGGCCGCGAGCGTATCCCCGGCGACGTACAGGGCTCCGGGGTCAACGAGATCGACAGCGGACACAACGCCAGCGCCAGACACTGTGATGTTGGCTGTGGCGCCAGAGCCAGAGCCGCCAGTCAACGGCACATTCCAGTACCGACCCGGGGTGTAGCCACTGCCACCGGCAACCGTACCAAGCGCGGAGATCGAGGACTGCACAATCGACGGGGGGTCGTAGTAGTAGTGAAGCTCGACGGTCAGATTGGCGCCGGGCGTGGGGGCCAAAATGAAGTTGCCTTGCGCAGAAACGGACCCATCGCCATCAAACTGCGAATAGTACTTGGGTATCCCGGTCGATGAAGGAGACGGGTACGCCTCCCTCATGAAGTTCACATCCTTGTCGATCAGGTAGCTGTAGTTCCCGTTGTTGTCGATGACGGCAAGCGAGAAGACAGACAGGAAGTCCGTTGGGCGCTGAAGGTACGGGTTTGACGCCACCAGCGTGGACGTCGCGTTCTTGCGAAGCTCCGGGATCATCACTGAGCGGACGATCCTCTCCTCAGCCTGACGCACAAACCGGGGGATGCTGGCGACGAACGACGTCTCCGAGCTTTCCGTGTAGTTCTGGATGGCGTCACGAAGCTGAAGATAGTTCATTTGAACTTACCCGTTCTTGGTGAACCGCAGGCCCTTGGTGGCCGCGCCGCCGCCACGCATCTTGCCGCCTTTGGCCATCTTCATGGGCTCGACGTAGCCGCCGCCCATCATCTTCTTGGCCTTGCCGCCCTTGGCCATCTTCTTCGGACCACACATTGCCATGTCAGGCTCCATTCGTTGTGACGACGAGAACTGTCCCTACGGAAGCTACCATGTATTGAGCAGGGTTCCAAACGGGATTCCAGCCCCACAGGGCGTTGGCCTCTGCCTGACTGGTGTCGGGGCGGGGGTCGCGCAGGGACTGAGGGTCGTTGATCTTCACGCGGCCAAGGAAGTTCTGCGGCTGGTCGGGATCGGCGACGTCCTTCCCCACACGGAAGCCGGTCTTGGTGCCGTTGTTGTACTCCCAGACAAGCTCGTTCAGGGGATAGCGGAACCCCGTCTTGTCGCAGAAGCCGAACGCTTTTGAGCCACGGGCGTAGGCTGGCATCACACACCAAACGTGTAGAAGGGGGCGAACTGGACGGAGGCGCGCTCTTGATCCTCACCGGAAGCAAGGGCGAACTGGTCCTCGTATATCTGGCGCAGCGGCTCAACACGCATCGCTGCATCGGGCTTCTTCATGGCGACGTGGTAGGCAAGCCCGGCCACGAGGGCTGGCACAAAGCGGGGCGGGATCGAGGCGGAGCCACTGATACCAGAGGAGAGACCGTCGATGCCTTTCAGGCGGTAGTAGACCAACGTGTAGGGCGTGGTGCTGTCAGGCACGGGCCATAGCGTGACCTTCGTCTCCGTAGCTAGACGCTGGACGTAGATTTGAGTGGGCCTGCCTTGGGTGTTCTTGTTGGTCTGCTGTGCGTAAGTAGATACGCTGATGCGCTCGAGGGCTGTGTCGATCTGGGAGGTTCCACTTCCGGTGCGTAGTTGGTGCTCG
>Ga0209990_10003997_pt1 | contig 10588 bp, 10 predicted proteins | sample NOAtaG_6_FD_187304 | JGI IMG/M metagenome (GOLD analysis project Ga0209990, IMG submission 187304) | Freshwater lake microbial communities from Lake Erie, under a cyanobacterial bloom - NOAA_Erie_Diel5S_2200h metaG (SPAdes) (version 2) | ecosystem: Environmental > Aquatic > Freshwater > Lake ...
GTCAATTCATTCCCGGAATCTTACCATAACTTCAATCCATAAGGTGGGTCAAACCATTCCCGGAATACCCGGGTCAGATGATTCCCGGAATAAGTGGGTCAGACTATTCCCGGAATACATGGGTGAGGTAATTCCCGGAATAGGTGGGTCAGAGGTATCCGGAATATTCATCTGCATACCTGATTGAAGCTTTGGGTCTACATAGAATACTATCGGAAATACATCATGCCTTTTCTTTCCAATTGTTTGATAGAATTCCATAAGATACAAAGAGTCAAGCCCTATTACGCCTGTCCAAAGTGAAAGACGTTTGTTATTAACGAAAATTGTTGGGGTCAAACTACCAATTTTTTTGTAGAGTCAAACCGTCCCATTTGCGGTGAAACATAACCTTTGTATTTAGATTTGTCAGCGAATTCAAAATTTGTCAACACAAGATAGTAGCCATTTTTAGGGTTAACTGGTGCTTTATCTAAGATTGGCCCAAATGTGTCAGTTGTTCCAGTTTCTTGATACTTTTCAATTGTTATACAGTTCTCCCAAATTGGATTGTTCTCAAAATCACTCTCAGTGAGTTCAAAGGATGGGTTACAATTCTTAGTTTCCTTACAGCTCACAAGTACCAAAGTCAGCAAACAAAAATGTAAAAATCGAAATGTCATATGAAACTCTGTCCTGTCGTGGCTTGCCGGCAACGTGAGTATTTGCGTTCGAGCGGGGCTTCCGAAGCCACGTGCTGTCCCCGACAGCGAACGCAATAAAGATACGAAAACGTTGGATTACGCGTCAACCCCGCTTGACGCAAATACATTGTTATGGCCAGTTTGCAACCGAATAAGAAAGCCGAGTGCTTAGATGTTGCAAATACAGATCTGTCCACGAGGAAGTTTAAACGTGAGCCATCCGCAACGGCTGGGCGCATTCGAGAAAAAGTTATACTTGTTACTACTTATCACGATTTGCAAAATGCAGGCCCATAAGTAGACCAAGTCGAAAACCCGACCAGTCAATCAGAATTTTTTTGCCTGTTTTGTCGATAAGATAAGCGTTTGGATCACTGTCAAGTAGAGTTGCACCTTGCAAGTTTATCTCATAGCCAGCTTGAATTTGAAAATAGAATTTTTTTGTTAGGAACAAGTCTTTGTATAGCCCCGGCTGAATTACCGCACCTTGTGAATGAAATTCTACTGAAGAATTATTTTGCCCTGCACCAATAATATTTTGAGAATAGTCTAATTTTAATTTACTGTAACTCCAGCCAACTTTCAAATAGTATCCTAGTCTGTCACTAATTATACCCTGAAACTTAACCCCTATCAATGATCTAGATAAATTTTGGGCTGAAGTAAGCCCTCCAGAATAGTCGCTGTAACCTAACCTGCCACTGGTCACACTATAGTTTAAAAAAACACCTAGCGAATTGTTACTATTTAGCCATTGATCGAAGCCAACTTCAGCCTGCAATGAAATCGGAAATTCAAGTTCTTTTGCGGTCTTCAAGCCTGTAGAAGCAAAGAGCTCAGATAGCTGCACATCTTGAAATTTTTTCATGTCACCCATAGCATAATGACCGAGAATCCCTCCTAGGTAAATATTCGATTGCGCTAAAATTGATCCACCAAAAAGTAATCCAATCAATAAAATATAGTATTTCATCTCAATAATTCTTTAAAACAAAATAAGATCCGTCAATTGGGAAATTGGTAAAGAATGTGCCACCTGAATAGGAAACGTAGAAAACATCTACATTGATTGGTTTAAATGTCCTTGTAGGTATATCAAATATTCTGAGAGCAGTTCCAATCAACATTTTCTTTGTACTTTGATCGTATACAACTCGACCGAAAGAAGGTGTAGCAGCTGTAGAAAACAAAACTGTGTTAGTTTCACAATCATAAATCTCTTTTTTCGAAATATCTACAATAATAAGTTGCGATGGACTATCATCAATAAACCTTAACAAACTAATGAACTGATATGGCAAATTTCGTTTTAGAGAATAAGTATTGCCTGAACGCTCGTAAAGTACCGACCCAATAACTAAATATTTCCCATCTGAAGATAGATGCCCCTTGTCATCTCTGTTGGAACTGACAAACAGCGTGGTTTTGGTATTCATATCAAATACACAAGGAAAAGTGCCTCTATCACGACCAGAAAAGTAAATTAAGTTATTATTTGTTACAGTAGTCACATTGTTATAGAATTCAGCTCCCTTAAACGGATAATTTTCTATGCTTGCAAGAGGGTAAGTTGAGATTACTCTCATCGTTTTGGGGTCAAAACTCAAAATTTGCGAGCTTGTGAGGAAATAATAATTACTACTATTTGCCGAAATCATTATTCCGCCACCGGTTGAAAACGAACCGCCTGGAAAGGAAACGGAGTCTATTGCTTCAAAAGTAGTGTCGTCAATTTTATACATTTTACCAAGTGCTCCTCCAGAATCGTTAACGTAGCAGAAATAAAATGGCGACTTTAAATCATGTACGTACGAACCATTGTACATTTTTATTCTTTTCCCATATGTCGTTAAGGATGTCGATAGCCACTGATCACCCAAACCAAGATTCGCTTCAACTTTGGCCATTGGAGATATTTCAAACTTTATTGGAAGTCCAAATATCAATGGGTATGCTATGTCCATCGATAAACTGTTTGGCATTACTTGCTTTGTTGCAACAGGCTGTTTATCGAATTGATACGCAAAACATGATACTTGATAATATTTGACATTTTTATAAAATGGCGGTGGTGTAAAAGAAAATCTAAAATTGCTACTGAATTGCTCTAGTGTTACTGATGGCGTATAGTAATAATTGAACGGATAATCCGCGGATACAACGTCAGCACCATTGTTAACGACTATTTGGTAATTAATGCTGCCCCCAACATATGTTGTGTCTGTAAAAATAGTTTGTGTCTGGTTTTTAATCACAAATGACCGATACTCTCGAAATCCACCATATTGAGCAGGAATCAATTTAACTACCCTATAGCTTTGAAAATCACCTCTTGTGTATTCGTTCCACTTAATTTTTACTGTGCCATCTTGGAAACTAATATTAGAAATCTTTGGCACAAAAATGTTATTGTCAACAACCAGGATTACTTTCAATTCATACTCTGCATATTCAGCTTGCGATTTATCTGCCAAGCTTCCCGTTCCTGATTTTACCCTATGCTTTATCTTAATGTTATTGATACTACTTTTGAGATCTCCTTTATTAATAACAATATCTCTAAGGCCACTTCCAAACGCAATAAATGGACTATTATTAATTGATACCTCTTGATCGTATACAAAACCTCCTGCTATCCTAATATAGACTCGAGTACTAACCCAAAGTGTATCCTTTAATGGGAAATAATTTTTGTTATCATAACTATAATTCAAAGATGCTACATTCTTTAAGTCCGGCTTTTTGTCAACATCGATAAAATACTTAGACCCATCTGTAAGCATGCATGAGTAAAAAAGTATCGAAAGAATTATAAAAAAGAAAAAGATTTTTACAAATCTCGGCATGACATTTAAATATTTAAGGATTCTAATGTAATAATTAATATTTGTATTTCCAGAAGCTAGTCGTCAGCGAAGGAAGTGTCGCAAGAGAAGAAATTCAAGAAAGCTGTTTGAACTCTAAATTTCTTGTCAGTCGACTCAACGAGAGTCTGGTTACCGAACATACATTAGGCGTTTTCGAATTGTTTATCAGCAGAATTTTCATTTCGAAGTCCCCCCGCAAATTGGCCATAACGTGTGTGTTTCTTCAGTGGTGCGCTTGCGAAGCCGCGTCCTGTCCCCGACACAAAACGTTGAACGAAGATATAAACTTTGGGCTACACGTCACCGCACCATTGAAGAAACATTTTGTTGGCAGTAGTAGGCCCTTAGGGATCACTTTATTGTAACGTATCTCGTTTCCGCTAGGATAACCTCGGTCAACAAAGGCTTACGCCTATTTTTTGTACGGTTCACCCGTTGCCCTTTTTTTTGCACTTATAGAAATACTTGCAATAGAATTGGCAATGCTCTTTATTTCCTTTTCAGTCAAATTATTCTCCCTGACAATTTTTTCTGCAATTGGGTCATTCAGCATCAATTCTATCGGAAATGGTGCTTCTTTGTCAATACTAATATCTGAAAACCCCGCTCTTGCAATGGCGTTGATGTAATCTTCCTTTCTTACTGCTCCAGCCAAGCAAGCAATATGACCTTCAACCGAGTTTTTTACATAATCAGGCAAGTCGTGAAGTAAAATAATGTCTGAAATCATGATTCGCCCATTTGATTTTGCAACCCGAAATGCCTCCTTAAAAACTTGATTTTTTTGATTAGATAGATTGATTACGCAATTCGAAATTATTAGATCAATGCTATTACTTTCAATTGGTAAGTTTTCAATTTCACCGACTTTGAACTCTACGTTTTTATATTTTCCTTTTTCGGCATTCTTTTTGGCTTGTGCCACCATCTCAGGTGTAATGTCCACACCAATGACTTTTCCTGTTTCGCCTGTTTCTTTTGAAGCCAAAAAACAGTCAAAACCTGCACCCGAACCAAGGTCTAAGATAGTTTCACCTTTTTTTATCGAGGCCAATCCAGTGGGGTTGCCACAACCAATTCCTAAATTGGCGTCTTCTGGAACATTTCTAAGCTCATCTTCGCTGTAGCCAATTTTTTTCCCAATATCGGTTGCAATTTCCTTTGGGTCGCAACACTGAAAAATGTTTGGCAAGAAAGACTTTCTTGTGTTTCGCTTTAAAATGTTGGCATAGCCACTCTTTACATTTTTTTGAATTTTCTCGTTATTCATTTTGCATATCTTTAATTGTTAATAATAATGCAAAAGTGAAGTGATATTTACACTTCGGAAAGGACAAATGTCCTCATATCGTTACTTAGAAATTTCTCTCCTTATTCTTGAAAGTGTCCTTCTTGTAACGCCAAGATAGGAAGCAATATCTTCTATGTCCGCTTTTTGCAAAACATTTGGTTGTTCGTTAAGCAGTCGTAAGTATTTCTCTTTTGCCGTCTCATTGTTTAACACAGAGGCATACTGCTCCATCACAATATATTCTCGTTCTGCGACAGCTCTACCAACAGTTTGCCATGCACTACTTTCGGAATATAGTTTTTGCAAACTGTTGTAGTCAATGACTAATAGATGAGTTTCTTCTATGGCTTGTAAAATTAAAGTTGAAGGTTGTTGAAGGATAAAGCTTTTGTAAGATGTTGTCAAGTTGTTTTCTGTGCAAAAACATGATGTCGTTTCTACCGCTTTGTCGTTAATGTAATAAGTTCTTAGAGTTCCCTTTCTAATAAATGCAATTTGTCGACATACTTTGCCTTGCTCGACAAAAAATTCATTTTTTTTTAGGACAAGTTCTTTAAAATATGAAATAGTGTCAGCAAACTCCTTATCAGTAATAGGTGAAATATTTTTTAAAAGGGTTCTAAATTTGTCCATGTTGTTTCTACTCTTTCGTAGTTTTTGATGAAATGCTCAAAATCCGTCAATTGTCCACGTGGGAAGTCTCTGTTATTAGAGTGTCCCCCGTTAGATTGACCAAATTGTCCAGGGCATATTACTGCCAACGTTTGTGTTTGCGCGGTGGTGGGCTTTCGAAGCCGCCACTGTCCGCGTGGGCAAACGTTGAACGAAGATAACACTTTGAACTTACACGTCACCCCACCATTGCGCAAACATTTTGTTGCTGGCTGTGCGGCCATACTCCAATCTGTAATCGTTTGCCCTGCATTTGGTTCGAGAGTTATTTGTCGGTTTGGTGAAACTGAGCACACTCTTTTGCAAGCTTTGGTGTCGCGCGGGCTGTGTGGCTTGTAAATGAGTGTGCGTATAATTTAACGTCATATCTTTGAAATAAACAATGGATTATAAATCAGCTCCATTTCTAAAATACATCTCCAATGATTAATTCCGTAAGCGTTTTGGTCGCTAGCAATCGACTGTGATACACTTTGTTGTATCTGATTAATTGGAAGAAGCTTTTTGAATGAACTTATCTTATTTTGAAATTCACTGAGGTATTCAATGGATTTAAATTTCATTCTACTAAACAAGTCAAGCTTTGTGTAGTGATTTTGGATTAATGCAAAAACCTTCTTGTCTACTTGTCCTCCAACATTATTGAGGTGAAAAGTGAAATCGAAATCACCATTCTTATCAAGGGTAATGTTAACAAATAGATATTGGACGTTAGGTAATTGGTCTAAGTAAAGATTAAGAAACTGCTGGCCACCAGGTTTGCCAACAGAATTTAGTTTTTTCGAATTGCAGGTAGCACAACAGGGAAATAGATTTTTAGGATTAACTACAAATTCAGGATACTTAGATTTAGGTAAAATATGGTCTAATGAATTGATTGAATCAATTGTGCAGTTTTGACAAGTTGATGTTATTGTCTGAATCTGCTGACTTCTGATATTTTCTCTTACTTTTCGAATTACAGCACTTTGATAATTGTAAAGAGTCAGAAGGTCGTCTTTTGAAGCTTGTAAAGTTGAATTAGGAGTTAATGTTTCGATTTGATTAAGAGCAAACATTGCATCAAACTTTTTGTACTCCTTCTCAACTTCTGAGTCCAATTTTAACAGGCGTTTTTTCAAATCTCCTTCATCTTTTTTTAAGACTGCGCTTTTGTGTACGGCAAAGCAGTCGTTATTGTATGGTTTAAGATTTTTCATTTGATAGCTGCAATGCCTTTATATAAAGTTTAATATTAGAAGTCATTGGGATATTGTCAGATTCCAATATTTGAACAATCTCATCAAATGATTTTCCTTTCGAGAGTAATACTTGAATCGACTTAATGAAATTTCTTGGAACCTCTCCGTTTCCAAAAATATCTTGTGTTATTACTGTTAAATTTTCCCCAAGCGATTCTCTTTCAAGTGCCCTTACACTTGCAGCGTTCCCCTCTCGCTCAATAACAAATATATTTCTTGCAGGTATTTCTTGTATTATAAGTGGAGAATGGGTGGCGATTACGCAAAAAGAATGAAATCTCTCAACTAAATCGAAAAGTGAATTCATTAATGAGCTGATTGCGTTTGGGTGTAAATGAGTTTCTGGCTCATCATACAATATCAATGAGTCAGACCTTATGTGTGAGAGAATTTCAGTGACCATATATAGAATTATGTTCTGGCCGGAACTTAGAATGGACTTTACACTTTTGAATTTATCTATGTCAAATAGTGATTTTGTTTCGCTATCGCTGATTGCAACATTTTTGAATGTTAAATTCTGAATGACTTCTGATGGCAAGAAATTCTCAAGTATTGCTAACCAGTCATTTACAAGCTCTCCATTTCTTCCTCGTCCACGTATTCTATTTGCAGCTGAATAAAAGCTTTCTTCCAATTCAGTTTCGTTTTTAAGAGAGCCATTAGATTTTTTAAGTCCACAATACACGTAGTTAAAAGAAGCATCACTACTTGGAATTTCAAATCTATCAAAGTAGCTATATGAGACCGTAAAGACCTTACCGTAAACTGGCTTGCGAGGCGTGAAAGTTTTTGGTTCTTTTTCAGATAGGCTTTTAGCAAGTGAGGCAAGTATTCTAGTCTTACCTGTTCCATTTTTTCCTATTAGTGCGTAGATTCTGTGTTCATAATCTGTATTGTATTCAAAATCGAAATTTAGGGCTATGGGTGTTTCAGAGTATGGTGGTTGATTGATGAAGTTAAACTTGTAATATTCGTTTGGACTAATCCCTTCAATCTCATAACGAACAGTGCGAACAAGTCGTTCTGAGTCATCATATCTAATTAACGAAGTGCCGTAAATTCTCTCATTCTCAAATTGTTCATTTATTTTTGGAAAGATAGCTACATCTCTCAATGCCAGGAGTACGCTGCTGAAATTCGAACCAAGAAGTTGCTTAAGCTCTAAATAGTATTTTTTTGTTTGACCTAATGAACAAAAATCTCTGGTTAATGTTGTAAATCTTTCTGGTAGAACATCTGATGTTCTTTGTACACCACGTTTCATTATTTTTAAAGTCCCAAGAATCCGTCTATCTCCTTGACTTGGATAGAAGTTTAAATTGAATGTCGTCTTGAAGGTATAATCATCCCAATTATCTGCAACTAAGGTAAATGAAGGGTACTCCTTTTGAGATGTCCAATTAAAATAAAATGGAATCTTGTTTTCTAGAATGTCTAATGGAAGGTCTGTGATTTCACCGCTCTCACGATATTTGTATACTGGTAGGTCTTCGAAGTAGTCAGATAGAATTAATCTAAAGTTAGTTGTCTGAAGAGTAGTGTTAATAAGAACTACATATTTTTGAATATCCTCTTTATTTTCTCTCACAGTAGGATTAACAACTGTTTCAAGAAATTTAATAAAGACACTCTCATCAGCGTCTATTAGACCAAGTCGTTCATTGAAGAGGTAGGTGTAATCCCAGTCTGAATTATTGACAATATGCTGATGAATATCTTCGTAGGCAGTTTTAAATCTATTGTCAGTTGAAGGCATTTCCTTCAGTGACCATATTTTGCTTAGAAAAGTTAATATTCCGTCATATTCATTGTATTTACCAAGAAAACCATCAGAGCCTATTATTCCTCTAAGAATTTGATTTTTTATTCCCTTACTTAACATCTTGAATCAATAACTGTACTAAATATAACTTTTTAATAGGATTTGGCTCTTTTGGCTGATTTGGTTTTGCGATGGATTTGTGCGGCAGCCAAATGTGCCAAATGTTCGTAGAGGAATTTAAATGGTGTCGAGCGTCAGTTATTTTAAATTTTCTTAGTCTGTGTTGTCGTGAAGACGCGCACTTGTCCTAGTGGTAAATCTTTTTTAGCTGAGTGTCTGCCGATAGTTCTCCACTCTGTCCGGCCGCATTGCCAGCAACGTGAGTATTTGCGTTCGAGCGGGGCTTCCGAAGCCACGCCTTGTCCCCGACACCGAACGCATTAAAGATACGAAAACGTTGGATTACGCGTCAACCCCGCTTGACGCAAATACATTGTTGGCGGCAGTTTACATCAACTTAGTCAAGTCGTCAAGACGTCCCGTTACCAGTCGATTAATAAGTTCGCTTTTCACACCTTCATAAACATCTTTCAAAAGTCCTAAACCGATTTTCCTTGTCTTAGCCCATATTTTACCAAGTCGTTCAACGATTCTCTTTTTTGTCAGCCTCGTTTGAGTTTCTTTAAGCTCAGCGATTTCTCCTTGTATATCGGTTATGTCGAGTTGATTCTCATCGGTTTTCAGAGTCTCAAGCCTCTCTTCGTATCTCGTTAAGTATTGGTCAAGCCAGATTTGTGTCTTTAAATCATATGTGCTGTACTCGGCATCTTCATCAACGATATTAATTTCGTTTTCGAATTCCTGTTGATATTGCCTTAGAATCGGGTCGTCAAATATTTTCACATTTTCATATGCCTCTAAATAGGATTTCCAATTAATGAAATATCCTTTTAAGCCATCAAGCGCAATGGTGTTGGCATAGACGTCAACGTTGTTAGGGTTCATTGGTTTAAACTCTATCTTTAACTTTTGTCCTTGCTCGGAGTAGCTAATTATTTTGAAATAGAAGTTTGAGCGCGGGTCTGCGTCTTCAATTTTCAAGAGGTCTTGTCCAGCATCACCAATTTTAAACAGTTTAGACTTTTCACTAATCAACGGTTCGATAGTCTGCAAAACAGCTAGTGGTAAGTCTTTTTTATATCTTGTCATATTCGTCCGTAAATTGCCGCCAACGTTGGTGTTTCTGCTGTGGTGCGCTACCGAAGCCGCGTCCTGTCCCCGAAACCAAACGTTGAACGAAGATATAAACTTTGGGCAACACGTCACCGCACCATAGCAGAAACATTTTGTTGGCAGTAGTGGGGTTTCGCCTGTTAGTGTTGGTCAAATCTTTTCTCGTCTACTGTCGACTCGTTGTCAACCGTAACTTTGTCAACTGTAGCGAAACTCCACACCATTTACTTTGGCCAAATGAGTAATGTCGGTCTTAAATTTTTCCAAATAGCCGTCTTTTATGTCTCCCATTAATTCCTCAAGTGTATCCTTATATAGGTCGGCCGGGAATTGTCCAAGGAATCTCAACAGTTCTTTAATGGCTTCCTCTTCTCTGTCGAGTTTTGTAAAGGTGACGTAGAGTCCTAATGAAGCGAGTTCTGATTTTGGGTTTAGCTCTGTGGCTTTCTTGAAATTGTCCAAAGCGTTTTCATGTTCTTTTAAGTCGTTATGAACTCCGCCTAAAACTAAATGAACTCCATATGTTTTTTTGTCAGTCGGGTAGTCGGCCAAGATTTTATCTAGAACACCGACTGAATTCCTCAGGTCTCCATTGTCCCGAAGCTCAGTCGCTAGTGAAAACATTTGGTCAATTGTCGTCATTTTAATTTCTGCCGGATTGTTCTTATAGTTTAGTCGGGTCTGTCCACGGAGCCGACCCCATTACTGCCAACGTGAGTATTTGCGTTCGAGCGGGGCTTCCGAAGCCACGCCTTGTCCCCGACAACGAACGCATTAAAGATACGAAAACGTTGGATTACGCGTCAACCTCGCTTGACGCAAATATAGTGTTGGCG
>Ga0209990_10003999_pt1 | contig 10586 bp, 6 predicted proteins | sample NOAtaG_6_FD_187304 | JGI IMG/M metagenome (GOLD analysis project Ga0209990, IMG submission 187304) | Freshwater lake microbial communities from Lake Erie, under a cyanobacterial bloom - NOAA_Erie_Diel5S_2200h metaG (SPAdes) (version 2) | ecosystem: Environmental > Aquatic > Freshwater > Lake ...
AAGGCTGGATGATACCTCTTCCTATTTCATGTATAAACAACCTAAAGCATGGAGAATCAGCCCCAGTTGGAGTGGATGACAAAGTTTGGGTTGAGTTAAAAGATGGTTCAAAGAAAACAAAGTTTAGACTTACCCATGACCAGTCCTTCAAGGCATCTTTAGGAACTTCCGTCAATAAGCGTACAGATAAAGAAAAATTACATCCTCTGTTTCATGGAGGATGTTTATCAAGACTTATCCATTACATCATCTCCCTGAGGTCACATTGTCCAGGAGTGCCAATATTAGGTGGAAAGTCAGATTTCAAAGCAGCGTACCAAAGATTAAATTTACATGGGACCACAGCACCCAAATGCTCAATCTTCTTCAAACAATTTGCATTATCAAGTTTATGACTTACCTCAAAGGATCTCCCTGTCCTAATGAATTCTGTTGATTTTCAGAATTATGTATGGACTTAGCAAATGACATTTTACATTGTCCAGACTCTGGGACCCGGATAATATTTTCTTTCCCATGCTTCTATAATTGCAAAATTGCGGTCTGCTACTACTAACGTTAGTACGGGGTGTATTCAACGCTACGCGCGACCGAGGTCAGAAGACTGAAGACTGCACTGTGGTCAATGAAGGGTTGGTGTCTAGGTAGGGATCTTGCCCGAGGGGCTGTACTATCGTCGATACGCTTCTCGCTTTTCCGGTACGGTACGTAGCGTACTGAGGCTGGACCCTCGCTACGATACACGTAGCGAATATCGTATCGAGGACCCCTCTAAGTCGGTACGATGTTCGATCCACGATATAGGACATACTGTAGGGTATAGGGTACCGTACTGTAGACTGTAGAGAACAGAGAGACTAGAGACTAGAGACTAGAGACTCTACTAGCGAGCTCTCTAGAGTACTAGCAGTCTAGCAGTACTTAATATGTAGTAAGTAGTGCACTGTACGGTACATAGGTACATATGTGCATAGGGTTTGTAGACGACTACTAAGACGCATGTAGAATGTAGAGTGGACCGGTACGTGCTAGTAAGTATGTAGTATGTAAGCCATGGATCGAGTAGCGTATCGAAATGGGGGTAGCGCGCTAGCGACGTACCGGAAAATCGTATCGATTTCCAGACTGGAATCGATGCGAATCGAGCGTATCGTATCGAGCCAAAAAAAACCTCGACCCAGATCCTTATGTCTAGGGCCATCAGTTGTACCCTTATGAAGCATATAAAAATTTGCGTTTGTTCATCATTCTAGTTAATATTCCTTAAATCAAGAAACAAGTTTAACATCACCCTTAAATTAAAATAATATTTTTCATAATTTTCGTTAAATCAAGAAACAAATTTTATAACATCCTTACATTAAAATAGTTTAAATTTAGGGTTTTTTCATCATTAAAGTTAATTTTCCTTAAATCCCTTCCAACATCAAACTTTAAATACCTTAATTCTCAGTAAGATCAACATTAACTTCATTCTCACTTTTTTCCGATTTAATTAACGCCTGTATTTCATGTTTTGCGGTTTCCCTTTTCTTCAAAGCATCTACTTCATCCATAGTATTATCAACCTTCTGCTCAAGTCGCTTTACTGAGGACATTAAATGAAGTACCCATTCTGGTGTTGTCTCCTTTTTAGGTGCACCGAAGTCTTGATCTTTTAGTTGAACCATGGATTGTGACCCACTCTTCATGGCTCGAGGGGATGAATACCGTTGTTTTTCATCAGTTGTGTCACCGAAATCTTCAGGAGGAGATTCGTAATTCACGGAAAGATCCACATTGTCAAAGGAATCATTTTTCGACCTCTTCGCGGATGCAGATTCTTGCCTTGAAGTCATCTGATGTTTTTCTTGTTTTGGCTCATGTGTTTTATGACGTCTTGAACTCCTATTGCCATCCGTGAAATCAGAACCATCGTCACTATAATCTGAATCCCTCAACTGCGTTTTTGATATCATTTCATCTGGAGTCCTGTATTTCTTGGTGTTTCCTCTTGGCCTTAATGTTCCATAATGTTTATACCATTGAACTGAAGAAGCCACATAATTAGCCAGAATGTCATGACTCTGGGTGCTAACACTAGAGTTATACGCAAACACCGGCAGAATTTGTGAAATTTTTCTTGGAGAAACAAGATCAAATGTCGCAACAATTCCTTGAAAGCTCGCTTTCTCATTCAATTGAATGTAAGCCTTAATAAAAAGAAAAGAATAAGGTATAAAATATTAGTTCATATAAGGTAATAAAAATCATGAAACATCTTAAAAATACTTACCCTCATATTTTGAGAAAAACTATCCTTCTCATTCTTCCTTTTACGGTAAAAGAAGGCTAACACCGCGGCATGAATGTTATTGTTTGAATTGGCTTGATCTTTTAAAGTCGGATGTCTAACAATTTTAATAATTCCATTTACTTCAGCGTCTGTAATATCAGTGAACTCAAGAAGAAAATTCTTCTTTGAAGAGCTCATGATGATTTTTGGGGTTTCCGTAAAACTATGAATTTGTTGACGAAATGATTTATAAATAATTGTTTAGTGACTGAGTATGGCTCGCTATTACAGGAAGCATGTCACGGTTACAGCAATCGTGCCTTGTCTGTGGCGATCGTGGAACGATAGAACGTTTTTTTATTTTAAATATATAGTATGTCTTAAAATGCGTTATACTGTTTGTTAAATCGCTCGCCGTTATTAAATAATATTAAAAGCATAATAGTAGAGTAATTATAACAAATAATATATGATTTGTGTTTATATGTTTAATGTCCCAACAAACGTGCGTTATGCTGTTCCTTAGACTCGCCGTTACGGCAAATTTAAAGTTTCATTTATGTCAATAATTTATGTATTTAAAGTATTACTGTATTAGTGAAAATATTCGGCGATCACGAAGTATAAAGTATCATTCTATGAATAGGCGGCTCATTATATGTAACGTATAAAAATTTAATATTATAATTAAATTAATTAGCGAACAATTCGATGGTTATAGCAGAGTTGGGACGCACGCGCCTGTATCGTTTCCCAGGATACGTACGATGGTTACAGCAAAAGAGCGAAATGACGCGCATGATCGCAATAGAACCTCGAACACCTTTTGTCCTGTACGTATCTTTCACGGCGAACTATGAGCCTTGAATTCATGGTTTGTGTGTTTAATTTAAAGAAGCTTTAAAACGCGGAATTTTTTCTTTCTAAAAATTATCATCATGAAAAAGAAAAAGAAAGAGAATGACTTATGTGAAATCTTTAATGCCTTAAAAGAACATCATGACAAAAAACTTGTTCTTTATAAGAAAATTGCAGGTATTAGTTTAATTTCAAAAGAATATCTTTGCTCTAACACGTTCATGACTTCGCTTGATGGTGTTGTTAGCGTTTCGAAAGGAATCACAATTGATAATGTGGTTTCCGTAAATGTTCATGAAAACCCATCATTTTGCAGCACACTCTATGTGTTCAAGAATGGTATTTCAACACCCTGGTTGAATTTAAAGTTGTCTTCTATCAAGAACAGTGGTCTTGGTGTTTTTTCGTTACGAAATTTCAAGGTGGGAGAGTTCATTACTGCTTATCTCGGTGAAGTAAATGAAAATTCTCATGAAGAAGAATATACGTTCAAGAAAATTAACGGTAAACCCGTGAATTCCGAATCTGGTTTTTTAGAAGACTACTGGTTTGGTCATCGAATTCAGCATGGAAGCGGTGATCAAGTCAATGTTTTTATTACGGCAGGATATGAAATCAAAGCAAAAAAGGATATTGAAATTGATGAAGAGCTTTTTATGGATTACAACAGATCCATTGTTTGTGAGGAATGCAAAGTTGAATCTGATTTTTATGATCGTTTACTCAAGATACCTAAAAAGTGCAATTTTTGTGAAAATATGTGCTTGAAGCTTAAAAAGTGTTCCAATTGTGAAGCCTGTTTTATTTGTCTTCAGTGTTATGACAAAAAGCAGATCACATTTTAAAAAATATCGATCATGTTTAATTGTATTAAGTAGAAAGCAATAAGAAGTAACGATTAAATAATTTAATTTGTTAGCAAATGTTAATGTTAGGTCATATTTTATAAGGAAAGCAGAGACTTTGAAATTTAGTTTTTTTAATGGAATGCAACATATCCTTGTTTGCGGAAAATATAAACTAAAAAATGATATATGAACAAGAACTTAGACAAAGAATAAACTCTTTGATATTTGTGAAATTAAAGTTATTTACTGTAAAACATTAAAAATTTTAACGGTTGCTCATCATTAAAGTTAATATACATTGAATCAAGAAACAAATTGAACATCATCCTTAAATTTAAATAATATTTTTCATTATTTAGGTTTAAATACTGACAATGAATATCGCAAAAAATAGACCGACAAGATAAATAATTTCATGAACAATGAAATTAAATGCAAGTACTCTAACAATTTCATGCTTTAGAGGAGATAATGAGGTTTCATGGATGAAGTCGTCTTCCACTAAATTATACATTGAACTCATAGTTTTTTTAAGGTATTCAACAAGTTCCTTTTGTGCCTCTTCCTTTATTACAATAGAAGAGCATGTTTCATGAATCATCAATGGCCGTAAATTTTGAGTTCCACTAATAGTATAATATGTTGTAGTATGTTAGAATACACTGCGTCTGTAGTCGATCGTGTCTGCAAGTCCCGTGTGAAGACTCAAGACTAACCTCTCTCTCTATACGTATATTTTTTAACAGAGAATTCCTAACGGACATATGACCTAATTTTTTCGATCGTTATAACTTCGATTTTAAATTCAAAAATTTTTCCGTTATCTTAAAACGTTTATTATTATGATTTAAAAACGCATTTCGGGTTTCAATGAATAATTGTATTTTATTGTAAAAAATAATTTTTTTTTTAAAGAAGAAAAATTCATAAATTCAAAAGTTTTATAAAAATGTCACATTCTAAACAAAGTCCTGTTCGTAAAAGTCTAAATGATGTTAAAGTCAAGTACTCCCCTGCTAAGAAGCAGAATAACAAATACAATAATGTGTTTGTTAGGGGTTACAAGTTTGGACTAATGACCTTAGAATTCAAGAAGTTTTCAGACCCGAATGAGGATGCCTATTATAAGGATTTTCTTGATTTACTCGATACTGACCCCAAAGTTGGTAATGATCTCGGCATCATCAAGGTTGCTTTTGTTAGGGATTCAAGCAAGTGTAGTATTGCCAAAATCCAGAGTTCTGGATACAAGGCTCGCCATTTCCTAGGAATAGCACCGCAAGAAAGGGAAAACGACAACGAATACCGCAAAAAATGGGCTGACAAGATCATCAATTTCATGAACAATGAAATTAAATGGAAGTACTCTAACAACTTCAAGTTTAGAGGAGACCTAACCAAGATGGTCAATGGTAAATTGGCTAACTGTCTTGATGAGGTGTTACTTGATGAGGACATCGGCGGATTTGTAGGAATGTTTCTCTTTGATTCAGTGGATGACATCAAAGATAATAGTGATGTCATGAAAGATATATTCGGAAATAACGAAAATTTAGAGGTTGGGGATTCTATCTTGATGGCTAATTGGAAGAATTGGAGTAATGAAGAAGATTAAGGAAGAAGTGTCTCTAATCTTCAAATTTTCATTGTGGATTATGATTTAAATGAATTATGTTTTGATTTAATTTGTGTTTTTAATATTAATATGGCAATTTATGTTAAATTTTAATTATAGGTTCATAGTGCTCATTAGAGAGCCACAAATTAATTACCGTTTGTGACAAATCTCCATAATGCACAGGTTCTTCACAATGACACACCCCTTGTTTATCAGAAAAGAGGGATGGAGAAAATACCTTGATGGACACTTTAAGAAATTCACAGAGCATAATTATGTCATATTCAGTACCAAAAACTGTGGGAGTCTTCATGAATTCCAAGTATTCCATGTAACTATTTTTATTGTAGCAATCTGTGTTCACTTTAGTTTCTTCAAATTTCATCCACATTGACATTCCCCAAGAGGTACCCTGTGAAACTTGATTCTGAGCCCAAGTAATTGCTTTAAGCCGTAATTCAAAGGGTTTACCCCGCCATTCATCTATAAAACATGAAATGCTCTCAAAAAGGCAATTACCATTTTTTTTTGAAAGGTGACTTTCAATCCTCATGTGATGTTCAAGAAACCATGAATCATATTTTGAAGTGGTTGTGATATTCCTTGAAATAATAGTTGGTGAAAATGAAGTATATTTCCTTGAAATTCTTGTTCTTGGTGTGTTTGAATACGTCAATGAGGTATTACAATTATCATTTTGGGCATTGCCATGATTTAATTTCAAGGCAACATCATGAACATTGACATCTTCGGGAAAGTTTCTTGACTTTTGTAAGAATAATAGGAGCTCGATTTCTTTCTCCCGTTGATTCTTCCATTCATCCCTTAACAATTTTGATGGTTGTGGATTGTAATTTTCTTTAATGGGCTGTAAAAGAAATAAACCGTCAAGAGAAGTAACTCTACTCAAAACCACATAAATCCAGTTTGGAGTACTGTAATTCAGTTGTGAAACAATAAGATACTGTTTAGTCATTCCTTGTAATTTATGACCTGTTGTGGCCAAATCATTGTTGATGGGAAACTGCATGATCTTGGACCTTGAAAGTTTTAAGAACCGTCTTCCATGACCAATAGGAAATTTGACTGTAACTTCAAAAGATTTTATGGGCAAAACAAAAGTTCTTGATTCTTCTTTTTCATTTTTTTTCGCGTGTTCACAAACTATTTGATCAACATCAGATGCCTCAACTGTATATACTTTATATCCATTCCATATTTCTACCTTGCGTTCCTTGTTTTCTTTAAGAACAACTCCCTTGAATTTCCCAGTAGTCCCTTTCACAACCCCACTTTTCTTAAAATCATTAACACTAACCATAATAGGACAACCAACAAAAAGCTTTAAACATGGATCAACCCTAATGATATTTTGACCATTTCCACTTTGTACATTGTCATCTCCACATTGACTTTGAACAAGTTTATGAAATGAACTTGATTTCGGTTCATTTGTTTTAAGGTGGCTAAAATTACCTTTGATAATAATGGTCTGTTCAGGAATTTCAAATGTTTCATGTTCCTTTGGATGACGTTTTTCAAGAATAGTTGCAAAAATGTTATCAGAAATTAGATTTCTGTCAGCATTAGTGTAACATGCATAAGAAACATCATTTCCATGTAATTCTTCAAAACTAGGCAGGGACAAATTCTCTCCAACAACTCTTGAATTTATCAATTTCATGTCTTCTTTTCTTGATTCTCCATGATGCATTCTTTGAAGTAAATTTCCCCATTGTTGATCTTTTAAAAATCTCCAGTTGGTCATGGTAAGGTTAACAACCCTATTGATCATACCCCATAATGCATTCCTTGATTGATCATAAATAACATCCTTTTTACCAACTGGATTGAGCTGTGAAAAATCACCACAAAATACGATATTCAGGCCTCCAAATGGATAATTAAGAGCTTCAGGATTGAATTGAGCCATAATTTGACGTAGATATTTGTCCAATTTAAGAAAATCCATAATGTCCATCATGGATATTTCATCAATGAATAAGATCTTGGCCCAAACCCAATTTAATGACCAGTTTTTCAAAATATTTGATAGCTTTCTCCGTAATCCAGCAATGGAGTGAATGGTATCACCCTTTAATTGAGCAGCAGCTGTGTTTGTTGTAGCTGTAACTATAAAAACAGAATCATTGAATGGTTTCCCAATAGCCCTACAAAATTGTTTACAAAAAGATTTTGTTGCATCAAGAACAAAGCTTTTTCCACTACCACCAGATCCTGTCAAATTCATGACTAGTCTCCCCAGTCCCCCCTTGTCCAATAATACTTGTTTGGCTTTATCTAATTCTGAAATATCCAAAGTTTTTTTAATTGAAGGATCTTCAAGATGTGCAAGCATAAAAGTGGAACATATAACATTGAATGCTGAAGCTTGTTTCAAATCTAGCTTGTAGTGACTGATGCATGATTTCATGGCTAATGGGAATTTACTGAAATCCTTAACTTCTAATTTTTCCAATTCATCCCATTGTGGTTCATGATTTTCCACCTCTCGATTCAGGTTCAGAATTACCTTTACTACATCAGTGCTGTCATTGTTTAAAGGTTGTTGATGATCTGACTCCACAAAATTATAAGATTTGTCACTGAAATTAGCGGTTTTTTGAATTAATGCAGAGTCTTCACTGGAAACCGGATCATGAATTACATGCTGTTCTTTCATCTTTCTTGTCAAATTACCACAAAAATTTTCTCCAAGTTGAAAGTTGGTCAAACCATCATTCTCATCTTGAATCCCAAATTCTTCAAAAATCACATCTAAATCATCATCTTGAACTTGATTTTCAAAAGTTTTCATGGACATTTCATGATTTTCATCATCATTTGCATCCATTTCACAATTCATATCTTGTTCAGCATCAAACTCTGAGTCAACACCAGATGAAACTTCAAATGATTCTTGTTTTGAAACTATTTTTTTACTGTTCTGAACATCTTGAATATTCTGCATTATCCTTGTTGAATCCCAATACAAAGATCCTCTTTCATGAGCTTCACAGAAGAACTTCCACCTATCTTCAAACAAAGGAAGATCATGGTTTTCTCGGAATGGATAGAACAATAATAGCATCTTAGTCGCATAATCATTTCTGACATTCAATGTAGCAGCATCTACCACATCATCTTCACCATGAATATTGCATTGTTCAAGGTCTGGAATGTGGTCTTTGTAGTACAGCATTGGAACCTTACATATCTTTAACTTTTCCAAACATGCAAAATCATACCCAGGATAATTGTTACTAAACCTATAAAAAAAGTTCTCCTCAAAGTCACTATCCATGTTTTCTCTTTGATTTGTTGATAGGGAAGAAATAAGTCTCATCTCATAATTTTGAAAGTACTCCCATACACAAACTGTATCAAAGTCACATTGTTCAGGTCTGTAAATGTACTGAAAAACATTGGAGTCAATCCAACCAGTTTCCTTGTTTTTGTTTCTCCGATATCTGAACTGTATATCATCACCTAATAGCCAACTTTCAAACTGTGAAAGAAGGATCTGTGAAAAATCATGTGAAAACTGAAACCTTGAATCTTTAATGACTAAATGCCATGCCATGGTTGCACTTAATACAGTTGATGACAAATGAGCTAATATACCAGAAAGCACATGTCCTAGTCCAACCTTAAAATTCGGTGCAGGTGTCCTTAAAGCATCTTCATGATCAAATTCATTCCTTAAATCTCTTGTAATCTCTCTCTCTTGGTTCCTTAATTTCCTTAAATGCTTTGCAATTGCAGTACAATGTCTCAAAAAAGGAAACGATTCTTCTTCTTGATTCCCTTTAGTGTTGTAAAGAGTAACATAATAAATACAATTCCTGTTCCCCATTGTCACATTATTGTTAAATCCAAAAACTTCTGAAATTATTGGGTTGTTTGTGTTCAAGAAAACATCCGGTAAAGCTCTTTTAGATTCCATTGTGAACGGATAACATGTCTTGTTTTCACCATTTCCATATGAAGTATACCAAATTGAAGGTTCTGCCTTGAAGTCAATTTTTAATTCATGACTTTCTTGAATTGTTCTTGGATAGTGGAATCTGCAGTCTGTTGTCTTTTTAAAACATCCCTTTCTATGGCGATAATCATGCTCATTGAAACGATTCAAAACAATTGTAAATAACATTTTCTTTAAAGTGTCATTGGGATGTCTTGAAAAATACTCCATATCATAAGAAATTCTCAGGGCGACAATATCAATTTGTTCCTTAGATAATGGAAATAAAACATCACTTTCAAAGTATGGTTGGCAAATATTGACACTGCATTGATCATTCCAGAGCTTTATTGCATTCCATATAAGTTTACTGGTTGTAAACTTTTCACCACAAACAGCACATTTTCCGACAAAACCTTTAAAAACATGACAAGTTCTTTCATGTCTCATACGTAGTAGATTGTTCCTGCAAACTGGTGTTGGTAATACTCTGCACACTTTTTTACAACATGTTACTGGACTGATTGTTAATGAAGTTTCATGAATAAAATCCTCTTCTACTAAATCATAAGATGAATTCATGGTTTTTTTAAGAAAGTTGTTGTCATCATCCTGAATGTTTGCGGGTGATAATAGAGTTTCATGGATAATATCCTCTTCCACTAAATCATATGTTGAATTAACGGTGTTCTTCAGGGAATTATTGTCACTATCCTGAATGTTTGAGGCTGATAATGAGGTTTCATGAATGAAGTCTTCTTCCACTAAATCATAGTTGTTGTCATCATCCTGAATGTTTGCGGGTGATAATGAAGTTTCATGGATAATAACCTCTTCCACTAAATCATATGTTGAATTCATGGTGTTTTTAAGGGAATTGTTGTCACTATCCTGATTGTTTGAGGCTGATAATGAGGTTTCATGGATGAAGTCCTCTTCCACTAAATCATATGTTGAACTCATAGTTTTTTTAAGGTATTCAACAAGTTCCTTTTGTGCCTCTTCCCTAACCTTTTCACAGTT
>Ga0209990_10004008_pt1 | contig 10567 bp, 6 predicted proteins | sample NOAtaG_6_FD_187304 | JGI IMG/M metagenome (GOLD analysis project Ga0209990, IMG submission 187304) | Freshwater lake microbial communities from Lake Erie, under a cyanobacterial bloom - NOAA_Erie_Diel5S_2200h metaG (SPAdes) (version 2) | ecosystem: Environmental > Aquatic > Freshwater > Lake ...
ACGGAAGAGGACGCCGCGCGCGGCCGCGCGGCCCGACGCGACCATGATCGCGACGGGGGTCGCGAGCCCAAGCGCGCACGGACACGCGACGACGAGCACGCTCACCAGCGCCTCCACCGCACGCGCGGCGCGGATGTCCGCGGGCGCAAGGAGCATCCAGCCGCCGAAGGCGGCGATGGCGATCGCGACCACGATCGGAACGAAGACCGCCGCCACCCTGTCGGCAAGACGCGCGATCGAGGCCTTCGTCGCCTGCGCCTCGTCGACGAGTCCAGAGATCTGCGCAAGCATCGTCTCGTCGGCCGCGCACGACGCCTCGATGTCGAGCGCGCCGAGCGAATTCAGCGTGCCGGCGTAGACGCGGTCGCCCGCCCGACGCAGGCGAGGCATCGGCTCGCCCGTCAGCAGCGACTCGTCGACCTCGCTCTCGCCGCGGCGAACGATGCCGTCGATCGGGATGCGCTCGCCCGGCCGCACGACGACATGGTTGCCGGTCGTGATCTCCGCCGCCGCGACCTCACGCTCCACGCCGTCGACGATGACGCGCGCCGTCGGGACCGACGCGGCGGAGAGCGCGCGCAGCGCCTCGCCGGCGCGCGCGGTCGCCTTCGCCTCGAGCCAACGCCCCAGGAGGACGAAGACGATGATGACCGCGGCGGCCTCGAATGTGAGCGCGTGGCCGCCGTTTCCGGCATGCGCCGCGTGACCTGCGAGCAAGGCCCAGAGGCTCGAGCCGAACGCGACGCCCGTGCCGAGCGACACGAGCGTGTTCATGTCGGCGCCGAGCGCGCGCAGCCGGGCGAACGCCGCCGCGTGGATCGGCCAGCCGCACCAGAGGAAGACGGGCGTGGCGAGCGCCAGCTGCACCCACGGCATCGCCGGGCCGTCGAGCACGGGTATCGCGCCATGCGACATGGCGATGATGACGAGCGGGAGCGACAGGGCGAAACCGATCGCCACGCGGAGGCGCAGCGAGCGCGCGGCGGCCTGCTCGCGCGCCGCACGCACCGCGGGGTCGCGCGCGATGTCGAGCGTGAAGCCGGCATGGCGCACCGCGCGCGCGACGGCGTCGAGATCGGTCGCCGATGGATCGAACGAGATGCGCGCGCGCTTCGTCGCGAACGACACGCTCGCCTCGCGCACGCCACGCACCGCGCCTGCCGCGCGCTCGACCTTCGAGGCGCACGCCGCGCAATGCATACCGTCGACCGGCAGCACGCGCACGGCCGCGCGATCGGGCGCGGATGCGTTCGCCGCCTCGGGCATCGGATCAGCCGCCGATCTTTCCGACGGACTGCTCGAGCCGAGCCTTCACGGCGGCGCGGGGCATGTAGCCCGTCCACGAATCGATCACCTCGCCGTCCTTCATGAGGAAGAGCGCGGGGATGCCGCGGACTGCGAACGCTGCGGCGATCTCGCCCTCTGCGTCGACATCGCAGAACGCCACGCGCACCTTGCCCTCGAGCTCGGGCGCGAGGGCCGCGAGTTCGGGCTTGAGCATGCGACACGGCGGGCACCACGAGGCCCAGAAGTCGACGAGGACGGGGACGGAGGACTGCGCGACTTCCTTGTCGAAGTTCGCGGCGGTGGCGTTGAAGGTGTTGGGGGCGTCTGCCATGGGAACTCCAGGATTGGAAGCGGCACGGTACGCGCGCCGAACGGCAAACGGCGGATGCGACGGGCTCTGGCGTCCGAGAATGCTGCAATCGGCTGCGCAGGGGCGGGTGCAAACGCCTCCACTGCCGCCGCTTGCATGCGCGACGGCGCACGGTACACTCTCCGATCTTTCGCCAGTTCTCCTTGCCCTCGGTCGCCGCGCGCTGCGGGACACTCGGGCAAGGCAATCACCGGGCAACCCGGAAGGTCAGGTCGAGCATGAAGAAGGACATCCACCCGAAGTACTACCCCGAGTGCAAGGTCATCTTCCGCGGGGAAGTCGTCATGACCGTCGGCGCCACGGTGCCGGAGATGAATGTCGAAATCTGGTCGGGCTCGCACCCCTTCTTCACGGGCCAGAAGACCTTCGTCGACACCCTCGGCCGCGTCGAGCGCTTCCAGAAGAAGTTCGCCGGCAACTACTTCGAGAAGGGCAAGAAGAAGTAAGCCAATCGATCGAATTCACCAGGCAGCCGTCGGAAACGACGGCTGCTTGTCTTTTTGCACCACGCCCGCGCCCCCGATCGGTGCCCCGAACGGTGCACGGCACGTGCCGTGCAGTGCCTGACACTGCACGGCACGTGCCTGGCACCCGATGAACCCATCGGCTTCGCTCGTCACGCGACCCAAACCCCAGCCGGTCCAGCCAACCCCGGTCCGCCTGGTCCGCCGCGCGCGTACGCGGCGCCGGTGCACGGCACGTGCCGTTCAGTGCCTGACACTGCACGGCACGTGCCGTGCACCAGCCTTACCATCCGCCGCAGGTCAGCCCCCGTCTCATCGTGCCCCCGCACCCCGCCAACTCCCTCACCCCCGCCGCCCGAGCGGCCATCGACGCGCTCCTCCCCGAGAACCTGCGCCGCATCCTCGCCGCCCAAGCCGCCGAGGACGACGGCCTCGCCTCGCAGCTCGAGGATGTCGCCGTCGCGGCCGACCACCGCAAGTCCACCGCGCTCTCGCGGCGCCGCGCCGTGCTCGCCCGCACGCTCGAGCCCCACGCCGACCTCGCCCGCGCCGCCGCCGAGCTCACCGGCCTCGATGAACTCATCGCCTCGGGCGACGCCGAGATGGCCACGCTCGCGAAGACCGAACGCCCTGCGCTCGACGCGCGCTGCCGCGAGCTCGCACAGGGGATCATCAAGGCCCTCGTCACGAGCGACGAAGCCGCGATCCCGAGCTTCGTGCTCGAGGTCCGCATGGGCGTCGGCGGCGACGAAGCCGCGCTCTGGGCCGGCGAGGTCTTCGAGATGTACCGCGCCTATGCCGCGCGCAAGGGATGGCGCTTCGAGGTCGTCGAGACGAAGCCGGGCGACGCGGGCGGCCTCACCCACGCGATCGCCACCGTCGAGGGCGCCGGCGCGTTCGCGGCGCTCCAGTTCGAGGGCGGCACCCATCAAGTGAAGCGGGTCCCCGCCACCGAGGCGCAGGGCCGCATCCACACCTCGACCGCCACCGTCGCCATCATGCCCGAGCCCGAGGAAGTCGACACCGCGCTCGACCCCGCCGAAGTCAAGGAGATGGTCACGACCGCGCAGGGCCCCGGCGGGCAGAATGTGAACAAGGTCGCGACCGCGGTCCACCTCATCCACCTGCCGACCGGCCTCGAGGTCCGCATGCAGGAGACCCGCTCGCAGGGCCAGAACCGCGAGAAGGCGTGGCGGCTTCTCCGCGCGCGCGTCTACGAGCAGCGCAAGCGCGAGGCCGACCTCAAGCGCCTCAGCGAGCGCCGTTCGATGATCGGCACCGGCGACCGCGCCGAGAAGATCCGCACCTACCGCTTCAAGGAATCGGTCGCGGTCGACCACCGCGTCGAACAGAGCTTCGCGCTGCCGAAACTGCTCGCCGGCGAACTCGATCCGCTTCTCGACGCGCTCGCCGCGAAGGATGTCGCCGAGCGCCTCGCAGCGCTCTGAGTCGCCATCCGCGCTACACCCCGCGCAGCCGTGCCACAAGCGCAGGGCGGTTGCTCACGCCGAGCTTCCGGTAGATCCGCTTCGACACGGTCGCGACGGTGTTCTCGGCAATCCCCATATCGGCGGCGATCTGCGGGCGCAGCCTTCCCTCCACGAGCGCGCGCGCGATCTCCAGCTCGCGCGGCGAGAGGATCAGGGTCGCCGCACCCATCACCATCTCGCAGCATCGCGACTCGAGTTCCCGCTCGCTGAGGAACAGTTCCGCCATGGGAAGCACCGCGTCGGCGGTCTCGTGAAACTCAAACGCCAGGTGGTACGGCTTCGCGAGACCCTCCGGAGCCGCGCGCGCCCGCTGTTCGGCGGCGGCCAGCGACGCGTAGACGAAGTGCAGCGCCTTGCTCACCGCCTCCGCATCCTCGTCGAGAAGCAGCACGCTCGTCGCGCCACCCATGCAGATCTGGGACCCGACCGGACCGCAGCGATACGACGGGCACGACTCGAGAGCGGCCCTCGACCACGCACGCCTGCCATCGATGTACGCCTGCCTGCACGCGCGGTCCTCTGGGGAGTCTTTCGACCAAGTGACGACCAGCCGACGCATGGCTGACGCGTAGGTCACTCGGGGCATGCGCTTCGTGGCCTTCGCCCGAACCACGAGATTGACCTCCAAGAGCCGGTCGAGCGATTGCTGTACGGCCTCGGACGAGGCGCACGACTCCTCGGCGAGCTGGCCCGCGGTGTACGGCTGCGCTGCGCGACGAAGGATCTCCCACCGCTGCATGGTGGAGACATCCGCTAGAACCTCGACCAGTTCTCTTGAAATCGGGAGGACGGCTTTCTGCATCGTGCGGTTTCTCGCGCCTTGAATCCGATGCATCGCGCGGAAGCGTGCGGCGCGTCTCAAGGTCGCGTTCGCGGAACCTAGCCCGATCATGCGACTATGCAACCGCCCCCGACATCCGAACGCGTGATAAAGGTGCGGCGCGACGACAATGACCGCGCGCACTGACCCCGATCAGGGCATATGTCCCGACCTTCCGCGACCCCGCGCCGGTTGTCCGCCCTGGCTTCTCGCCGCTCAGGCAGCCTTGAGGCGCGTGCTGAGCTCGGTACGGCTGTGGACGCCGAGCTTCTTGTAGATGCGCTTCGAAAGCGTGACGACCGTGTGCTCGCTCAGCCCGAGTTCCCGCGCGATCTGCGGCCGCGACTTGCCGGCTTCAAGCGCCCGGGCAACCTCGAGTTCGCGCGGCGAAAGCACCATGCTCGCAGCGTTGCAAAGCAGGTCCCGATGCTCGTCGAACATGGTCTGCTCGACCATGAAGACCTCCGCCATCGGAAGCTCGGGCTGGTTGAGTTCCCGCATCTCGAAGCCGAGGTGGTAGCCCCGCTTCTCCACCGAATCCTCCGACTGCCGCGCCCGGCGCTCGGCCTCGACAAGCAGCGCGTAGGCGCCTCGGAAGGCGTCCCGCACGGCGCAGGCGTCCTCCACCGTCAGCACGACGGAGGTGACGCCTTGGACCGAGACCCTGCCCTTCTCGTTCGAGCGCCGGATCGAGTCGCAGCCATCGATCACGCTCCTGCTGTACTCGCGCATGCCGTGCTCGACCTCCCGCATCAGGTCGCGGTCGAGCTCGACCGACTTGTCGAACGAGATGACGAGCCGCTCCATCGCGGCCCGGTAGCGAATCTGCTTCGTCCTCGCGTTCATGCGCTGCTTCGCGACGAGACCGACCGCCTCGAGTCGGTCGAGCGCCTCCTGCGTTTCCGCAAGCGAAGAGCGCGACTCGAACGCCAGCTGGGCGACGGCATGACCTCGCTGGCTGCGGCGGAGGATCTCCCAGCGCTGCATCGTGCGGATGTCGCGGAGCACATGCACGAGGCCTGGCGCGGAGATCGAAAGCGACTTGGACTTCATGGCGATTCCGTTTGACTTCGTGGAGCTTGCTGTATGCGGCCGACCGGCACAACGACTGTGCCGCGATTCATGCCGTGCGAGACACCTCACTTCAAAGCATGGCGGCGCCCGCGCACGTTCCAAACCCGGAACTGAAACGGAGAATAGGAATGGGTGGACCTGCGCGGGCTGTCCGATGTGCGCACGAGGATTCGAATCTTGCTCGCGCTTCATCCAATGCCCACGATCTCCCGAGGCCGTGTCGTCTCGACCCGTCCCCGATCGAGGCACATATCGATCGCAGCGCGACGAATCACGGCGCCGGAAACGAACGGATTGCTCCGACACGGCCGAAAACGAGCACAAAGCTCGCTGCACGCCGCATCGTTCGTGCCATCAGCGAGGCACACGGGCACACGAGAGTCACCGAATCGCGACAGACGCCGTTGAATGATGAGCAATTGAATTGCACGCTTACGCTGTAGCCCTCGGAAGCGGCTTTCGAGTGTCGAAAGTCGATCTGCCTCTCTCCCTCTCTCCCCGCGAGTCGCACGCGGCCTGGAAACCCCAGCGCCGTGGACGCCTCACCCAACCAAGTCGGGGCCGCTCGGAACAGCGCGCCTCGAAGAAAAGAAAAAGGAACAGCACATGAAGCACGCAACCCTCGTCGCCCTCTCGCTCGCCCTCGCCACCTCCGCGCACGGTGAAATCATCGCAGGCTGGAACATCAGCGCAGCTCCAGGCGGCGACCCGTTCCTCGCCCCGACCGCCGCCGCGGGCAGCGTGACCGGCATGAACCTCACCCGTGGCACCGGCCTCACGGCGGTCAACGCGAATACGGCCAACTTCGCGGCCCGAGGCTGGAACCAGCAGGCCTCCGACTACCTGAGCTTCGGCTTCACCGTCGCGAGCGGCTCCTCGGTCAACCTCTCGTCGCTGCAGATCGGCACGCGATCGGAGGGCGGCGCCCCTGGAATCCTCGCGCTGCGCTCGAGCGTCGACGGCTTCGGTTCGGACCTCTTCACCTTCAACCAGGCCGCGACCGACGGCGGCGAATGGGGCCCGGGCGCCGGCTTCATCTTCTCGGTCATCGACCTGAGCGCGCTGACCAACCTCACCGGCACCGTCGAGTTCCGCATCTATCAGGTCGGCAACACGGCCGCGAATGGCGGCGCCACAGACCCGGCCCGCCACTTCCGCCTCACCAACTACTTCTTCGGCGGCGTCGACCAGGGCAACATGAGCTTCTCTGGCTCGGTCGTTCCGGCACCGGGCGCGCTCGCGCTCCTCGGCCTCGGTGGCCTCGTCGGAGGTCGCCGCCGCCGCTGAATGCAGCCCGCAGACAGTTCTCGCGACAGCAATGCACCTACGCCAGGCGCGCGGCACCACCGCGCGCCTGGCTGTTTTGGAGGCACGCGACACAACCGTCCGCTACGCCTCGACCGCTTCCTCGCTCATGCGCTTCGCGCCCCACTGCTTCGGCTTCCGCCGCTCGGGCGTCCAGCCACCGCGCACATGGACGCGCTCACCGCCCACCAGCCGCCGCAGCGCATCGAGGAGCGACGGCTCGGGCACCACGCGCAGGCGATGCGCGTGCAGCGTGGTGCGCCGCGTCTCGCGGTCGAGATGCACCATCACCTCGACGGCGCGCCCTTCAGCAAGCGCGGCGCCGCCGGTCGCCTGCTTCAGGAGTCCAGCGACCATCTCGAGCGTGCCTTCGGCCGCCTTCTCGGCGTCGCCCGCGCAGTCGACCGCGACCTCAAGCCGCGTGCCAAGGTGGCGCTCCGCCTCCTCCATCGCGATGACCCGCTCGACGATGATGTTCGGCTCGCCCCGCGCGCGGTCGACCGCGCCCACGAGGAGCACCGCGCGGTCATTCTGGATCAGATGCCCGAACTTCGCGAACGCATCGGTGAAGAGCACGGCGTCCATCGTCGCCTCGCGGTCGGCAAGGCCGAGCACCATCATCTTCGAGCCCGGATTCTTGCCCTTCTGCGTGACGACGATGCGCGACCGCGCCACGAGCCCCGCGACCACGCACGGCGTGTCCTGCGGCGCATCCATCAGCGTCTTCACATCGGCGGTCGCGAACGCGTCGAGCTGCGTGCGCCAGTTGTCGAGCGGGTGGCCCGAGACATGGAATCCCAGCGCTTCCTTCTCGAAGCGCAGCACTTCCATCGGCTCCCACGCAGCGACCTTGCGCAGCGTGTTCGCAGCGGCCGCCGACTGCTTCGGCGCAGCCGCCTCGAACGCACCGAAGAAGGTCTCCTGGCCGCCCGCGCGGTCCTTCGCGAGGCTCTGCCCCGCCGAGATCGCGCTCTCGAGGCTCGCCACCATCGCCGCGCGCTGGTCGGTGCCGTGCAGCGAATCGAAGCAACCTGCCTTCACGAGGCCCTCGAGCCCCGCCTTGTTGATCGAACGGCTGTCGACCCGCTCGCAGAACTCGAAGATCGACTTGAAGTGCCCGCTCTTGCGGCGCTCGTCGATGATCGCGCGGATCGCGCCACCGCCGATACCCTTGATCGCCTTCAGGCCGAAGCGGATGTGCCCGCGCCACGCGTGCGGCTTCTCGCCGGGCGGGTAGACGACCGCGAAGTCCTCCTCGGAAAGGTTCACATCGGGTGCGCGCACCTCGACGCCGATGTGCGCCTTCTTCGCCGTGTGATCGGGGTAGATCAGCTTGCGGCAGTCGTCGAGGTAGACAGACCACTCCTCGATCTTGCGCGCCTGGCTTTCGAACGACAGCACCGCCGACATGTAGTGCGCGGGGAAGTAGGTCTTCAGGTACGCGGTCTGGTACGCGATGATCGCGTAGCCGGTCGAGTGGCTCTTGTTGAAGCCGTAGCCTGCGAACTTCAGGATCAGCTCGAAGAGCTCGACCGCCTTCGCCTCGGGAAGCCCGCGTTCGCCCGCGCCCTTCACGAAGTCGGCGCGCGCGCCGTTGATCGTGTCCTGCTTCTTCTTCGAGATCGCCTTGATGACGGTGTACGCGCCGCGCAGCGGAATGCCGCCGAGGTGGTGCAGGACCTGCATCACCTGCTCCTGATACACCATGATCCCGTAGGTCTCGGCCGTGAAGCGCTCGACCACATCGTGCACCTTGGGGACGGCCTGCCGCCCGTGCTTGCGCGCGTTGTAGTCGGGGATCAGGTCCATCGGACCCGGCCGGAAGAGCGCGTTCGCCGCGATCAGGTCCTCGAGCCGGTCGGGCTTCATGTCGACGAGCAGCTTCTTCATGCCGCCCGATTCGAACTGGAAGACGCCGTTGGTGTCGCCGCGGCGGAAGAGCTCGAGCACGCGCTGGTCGTCGAGCGGAATCCTGTCGAGATCGAGCGGATCGAGCACCGTCTCGCCAGCCGCCGCGCGCCTCGCGTCGCCCTCGCGGCCGACCGCGCGGAAGATCTCGTCGGCAGACAGCGTCTCGCGGATCAGCTTCTTCGCGAACTCGATCGTCGAGAGCGTGCGCAGCCCGAGGAAGTCCATCTTGAGAAGGCCGACCTTCTCGCAGGTCGGGCCGTCCCACTGCGTGACCGCTTCCTCCGCGCCACCCGCGGCGCGGCAGAGCGGAACGATGTCGTCGAGCGGCCGCGTGGCGACGATGACGCCCGCGGCGTGCACGCCCTGGTTGCGCGCGTGGTCCTCGAGGCCGCGCGCATGGTCGAACACGCGCGCGATCTTCGGATCGGCCGAGATCATCTGCGCGATCTTCGGCTCCTTCGCGATCGCTTCCTCGATCGTGATGTCGAGCTCGGCGGGAATCAGGTTCGCGAGGTTCTGCCCTTCCGCGGGCGCGAGGCCCATCACGCGCGCGACATCCTTCACCGCCGCCTTCGCCTTCAGGCGCCCGAAGGTGATGATCTGCGCGACATGGCCGTACTTCTTGCGGACATAGTCGATGACCGACGCGCGGCCGTCCTGGCAGATGTCGATGTCGATGTCGGGGTATTCCGATCGGTCGGGGTCGGTGAAGCGCTCGAAGAGCAGGCCGTACTTCTCGGGGCATGCGTTCGAGAGGCCGAGCACATAGCCCGCCATCGTGCCGACTCCCGAGCCACGCGCGTTCGCAGGAATCCCGCGCTGCCGCGCCCAGTTCACGAAGTCCCACACGATGAGGAAGTACGCGCTGATCGACTTGTCGGCGAGGATCGACAGCTCGCGGTCGAGCCGCGCGCGGATCGCGGGCGTCACGCCGTCGTGGCCGTAGCGCCAGATCAGGCCCGCTTCGCAGAGGTCGCGCAGCGCGCGGTCGCAGCCGGTCTTGAGATCGGCGGGGCTTTCCTTGTCCTTCGTCGCGTCGAACGGCAGCGTCTCGAACAGGCGGCAGTACGCCTTGAACCACTCGGTGAGGTCGCCATCCTTCCTTGGGTCGTACTTCGGCCCGACGCCCGGGTGCTTCACCTTGACGACGGGCGCGTGGTTCTCGCCCTTCGGCAGCTTCACATCGCAGCGCGCCGCGATGCGCGCGGTGTTCGCAAGCGCCTCGGCGTCCTCCTCGTCGGGGAAGAGCTCGCGCATCTCCTGCGGGCTCTTCACATAGATCGACTCCGGATACTTGATCCGGTCGGCCTCGTCCTTCATCCGCTGCATCGAGATGCAGCAGAGCGTGTCGTGGACATCGTGGTCCTCGGCGCGGAGGAAGTGCGCGTCGTTGTCGATCACGAGCGGAAGACCAAGCTCCTTCGCGAGCTTGCGCAGCCACGGGTTGATCTCCTCCTGCTCGGGCACATGGCGCTGGAGCTCGATGTAGAAGCGCGGCTCGCCCTTCTCGTTCGGCTTGAAGTTCGCCGCGTGCCACTTCGCCTCGTCGACCGCGCGCTTCCAGAACACGGGGTCCTTGCCCGACTTCACGAAGTCGGTCAGGTGCGACGCGATCGACGAACCGAGGTGGCCGTTGATCGCGATGATCCCGTCGCCCCACTGCGCGAGGGTCGACTTGTCCATGCGCGGCTTGTAGTAGAAGCCGTTGAGAAACGCGTCGGACGAAAGCTTGAGGAGGTTGCGCCAGCCCGCGATGTTCTCGGCGAGGAGCACGAGGTGCCAGCCGCCGTCCTTCTCGCCCGTGTGGGTCTTGTCGCGGCGGTCGCCCTGCTTGCCGTCGCGGTCG
>Ga0209990_10004009_pt1:0-5000 | contig 10566 bp, 9 predicted proteins | sample NOAtaG_6_FD_187304 | JGI IMG/M metagenome (GOLD analysis project Ga0209990, IMG submission 187304) | Freshwater lake microbial communities from Lake Erie, under a cyanobacterial bloom - NOAA_Erie_Diel5S_2200h metaG (SPAdes) (version 2) | ecosystem: Environmental > Aquatic > Freshwater >...
GGTGGCTACTTTCCCCAGACCAATAACCAGCATTCTCTCAGTGGTTGCCAAGAGACCTACTAGAAACCCGATCAACAGCATTCTCTCAGTGTTTGCCAAGAGAGCTACTGGAAATCTGCGAACAAGTCCCACAAGCACAATTCACTGCCTCTTTGGATCGGCGCCACCCGATCCGTTACTAGTCCCCTTCACAAATGACAACCGACCTTCAAAAACAGTGAACCACACAAGCGATTCAATTGCCCGGCCAAAAATTTAGCATCGTCTTCCTCCATTTATAGTCACCATGAGCGACCCTCGCGCCAGCCGTGTTCCAGTATCGATTCAACAAAACCTCCCTCGTCACTCCCCAATGACGAGGCTGAATCCTGGAACCACGAGGGTAACACTCAGCGACTCGTAGTGCAAGTCTACTTGTACACTTACACGACCTTGTTCCTACACCGGTCGTCTGCCGGGGATCCACGTGACACCACTCACGAAGAATTGCCACCGACTAGACAGGACGAATCCCGCCTACCTAGTAACAGATGAAATCGCCTGTCGGACTAGGTCCTGAACTTTGCGTATTTCATGGGACACTCTTTTTGCGTGCTTAGTCAGTCAGGCTTCCGGCTTAGAGGCGTTCAGCCGTTATCCTTGACGCGGCAGCTTCTCGGCTTTCATCTGTCGAAGAGCCGACTATACCATCCACGTCACCCAACGGTTCCTCTCGTACTGAGTTGGATTACTGTCCGCACACTACTGCAATAGTAGGATAAAACTAACCTGTCTCGCGACGGTCTAAACCCAGCTCACGTTCCCTGTTAGTAGGTGAACAATCTTACCGTTTGCCCCGGATGCGAGGCAGGGATAGGAAGAGCCGACATCGAAGAATCAAAAAGCAACGTCGCTATGAACGCTTGGCTGCCACAAGCCAGTTATCCCTGTGGTAACTTTTCTGACACCTCTTGCGTCAAATTCTGACACAACAAAAGGATCGTTAGGCCACGGTTTCCCGTTTTGCACTCATACTGAAAGTACAAATCAAATGGACTTTTGCCCTTATGCTCTAAATGAGATTTCTGTTCTCATGGAGTCCACCTTAGGACACCTGTGTTATTATTTAACAGATGTGCCGCCCCAGCCAAACTCCCCACCTGTAACTGTCACCGGCCAGAGTCATAGCCGGGGAACCGACTACTTCCTCCTCGAAACAACTGACCCCGAAAGGCCAGCTACCCCTTTTAACCGATTAAGTGAAACAACATCAAGAGTAGTGGTATTTCACGGACGAGCAAGCTCTCCCACTTATTCTATACCTCTCAAGTCACTTCACAATTGCAGACTAGAGTCAAGCTCAACAGGGTCTTCTTTCCCCGCTATTGCACCCAAGCCCGTTCCCTTGGCTGTGGTTTCGTTGGATAGTAGGTAGGGACAGAGGGAATCTCGTTAATCCATTCATGCGCGTCCCTAATGAGAGGACGAGGCATTTGGCTACCTTAAGAGAGTCATAGTTACTCCCGCCGTTTACCAGCGCTTAATTGAATCTCTTCACTTTGACATTCATGGCACTGGGCAGAAATCACATTGTGTCAGCATCCGAGGAGACCTTCACAATGCTTTGTTTTAATTAAACAGTCGGATTCCCCTTGTCCGCATCAGTTCTTAGTTAGCTGTTTAGCGTGAGAGGGAAGGGGTTGCCCCCGGTCCCACCCTCTTCCGCAATCGCGAGGCATCAGTTTCTACAAGCCGAAACCCATAGTCCCCTACACCTCACAACTGTTTCTGAAAATGGACCCAACTCACCCAGCCCTAAGAGCCAGTCCTTATCCCTAAGTTACGGACCGAATTTGCCGACTTACCTTACCTACATTTTCCCAGAGACTAGAGGTTTTGAACCTTGGAGACCTGCTGCGGTTATGGGTACGTCTAGCGGTGCGAATAAAGCTCGTACTCAGCGTTTCATGGCTCGACACCAGCGCACCGGACCGCCAAAAACTTGGTGGCTTTTCCAGTTGTGAAACCCCATCGCCGGACAAACCAATTCCGGGCTCTCACCACTGTTAAAAAGAAAAGAGAACTCTTTCCGGGGCCAATGACGAATTAACTGAGGGCTCTTGCGTTGCCGCATACTATCCACTTGCTAGTACCGGAATCTTAACCGGTTCCCCTTTCGAGTGGGAGGCACGACGAATCGTACACTTTCCTAAAGGTACTATCCCAGCTCTTAGGAACGACTAACCCATGTCCAACTGCTGTTCACATGGAAACCTTCCCCACTTCAGTCTTCAAAGTTCACATTTGAATAGTTACTACTACCACCAAGATCTGCACCAGAGGCCGCTCCACTCAGGATTACTCCCAAAGCTTCGACGCAAACCCCTGCGCCCTCCTACTCATTGACACGTACGTTTGCAACCGGCGTGAACCGACTGAAACCTCGCGACAATGGACGACTGTCGGTAACGTGCTTAAGCGCCATCCATTTTCAGGGCTAGTTCATTCGGCAGGTGAGTTGTTACACACTCCTTAGCGGATTCCAACTTCCATGGCCACCGTCCTGCTGTCTTTATGAACCAACACCTTTTGTGTGATCTACATAAGCACGCATTGAGGCACCTTAAGTCGCCGTTTGGGTGATCCCACATCGCCAGTTCTGCTTACCAAAAATGGCCCACTAAGAACGTTGCATTACAGCGGTAACCGGCTCACCGAAGCAGCCAATGCTACCAATTTGCCCATTTAAAGTTTGAGAATAGGTTTAAGACATTGCGTCCCAAAAGCCTCTAATCATTAGCTTTACCTGACAAAACTGCAGTACTATGTTCCAGCTATCCTGGGGGAAACTTCGGAGGGAACCAGCTACTAGATGATTCGATAGGTCTTTCGCCCCTATACCCACGTCGGACGAACGATTTGCACGTCAGTACCGCTACGAGCTTCCACCAGAGTTTCCCCTGGCTTCACCCTGCGCAGGTATAGCTCACCATCTTTCGGGTCGTATCGATTGTGCTCTACCTCGAACCTTTCACAAAAGGAAAAGCCGGGCGATGTTGCCGGAGATACCCAACCTCGTTCACATCGTAGCAAAGATAAACTTTACCTTTACTTTCATTTCGCACGCGGGGTTTCAATCCCGAATACTTGCACAAGCGTTACACTCCTTGGTCCGTGTTTCAAGACGGGTCAATGAAATCCATATATACCCGAGAGCACCAGGCACACCTCAGAAACTCTCCAGGTATTCGGGGATCATGCAAGCAATCACACACCTACCTCCCTGAAGCATCTATGAAGCGTACCCAGCACACCCGTGTACTCAGCCCTAGTATACAACTCCCACTCTCCAACTCGACCTACCCGGCAGGCTTGCACCACAACCAAAGCAGGCTCCGTCAAAGAGAAAAAGCCAAACCGGAACCTACATCCAACAGATTTCATCGCTTATACTTTAACGGTTTCAAATACTTTTAACTCTCTTTTCAAAGTTCTTTTCACATTTCCCTCGCGGTACTTGTGCCCTATCGGTTTTCTAGGTATATTTAGCCTTGGAAGGAATTTACCTCCCGTTAAGATTGCACTCTCAAGCAATCCGACTCTCGGAAAACGGTCCGTACGCGGCGAACTCCAAGCCCTGTACGGGGCTCTCACCCTCCATGGCGCCACATTCCAGTGGACTTCGACCTGGGCCACACGCTGGACACGTTTCCACAAGCCACAACTCTCCCTGGATGAACCAGAAAGATTACAAGCTTGGGCTTTTCCCCGTTCACTCGCCGTTACTAGAGGAATCCTTTTTAGTTTCTTTTCCTCCCCTTATTTATATGCTTAAATTCAGGGGGTCTCCGTGCTTCGATTGACACAAGGTGGTTTGACGTATGTTGCATCCGAATAGTGGATACATCACCTTTTGGACAGACAACCCTGGAAAGTTGAAAGCCTACTTGATGAACCGATACCATCCGTGAGGTTACTACAACCTGTTTCTCACAGCGAACAGCCAAGCGTTCCATCGAAACTAGACTTATGGAGAGATCAACCGAAGTCTTACAATCCTCATTCCAGCACGAGGCTCAAACAAGCGCTCAAACTGCAAGTCATAACTATAGCACTTCTCAAAGACAGTAACATAATCTCTGCGAAAGATGGCTACTTCAGAAGGGACACAATGAAATCGTACTCAACACCCACATTATCCCTATCAACCGAAGGGAAAGCCAGAGTCCAGCTCACAACCCTCATGGGATCTAGATAGTTAGTTACAACATGTACCCCAAGCCAACGACCTTTCAGTAAGTTGGATCAATACAAGACATCCAACCTCCCTCCTCCTGAAGATCTTCTGGCTTGCAGTTCGCACTCTTACCTAGTGCACGCATGATGCAAAAGAACTGAGAACCAGCCACAGTTACACCATACGTACACCGTCATCAACTAGGAGTACATGTCGCTTTCACTACCCACTCTCTACCCGATGCCCCACATACGAGAGAACGTATGACAAATTGGTGCATCGAATAGAGTTATTTCCCCCACTAAAGTTGATCACCTTTCCCCTTTTTTCGACCCGCAGGACCAGAATAAGGTGAAGTGCCTTTCCAATAACCAGTCAACCGACTTTCTGCTCACCAATCACGACTGGTCGCCGACATCCATGAGAAGTTCCATTGCCACATCCTGTCCATCTACTCCGTACACACTCTATGATTTCAAATCATCGAGATGATTTTGATCACATCATGTTTCCTTCATAAATGTAAGCTTCCAGATTCACACATTTCTGCTTCCTCAAAAGTCCATGGCCCTCAACCGCCGGATCAAGCGCTATTAGAGTAAGGATCTCATCATAGGATCAACCATCACCTTATGCTTCCCAAGATCAGATCTCAACTGATTGATTTTGACCATCACCAGACTAGACTTGGGAATCCACCTTGCGGTCTCATCTCTCCTCTAGCCAAGATCAAATCTCCACCTCACAGCATCAATCATCACCTGAACAACTTCAGGATCTAGGA
>Ga0209990_10004010_pt1 | contig 10566 bp, 7 predicted proteins | sample NOAtaG_6_FD_187304 | JGI IMG/M metagenome (GOLD analysis project Ga0209990, IMG submission 187304) | Freshwater lake microbial communities from Lake Erie, under a cyanobacterial bloom - NOAA_Erie_Diel5S_2200h metaG (SPAdes) (version 2) | ecosystem: Environmental > Aquatic > Freshwater > Lake ...
GAAGGCGTGAGGCCTCCGAGTGCGATGGCGGAGTTCAGTTCGATCCTGGCAACACCGGCCTCGGCCGCCAGCAGGACGTCATCAATTCCGCCGACACACAGTTCGAGCATCCGGGTGATCCCTGTTTGAACGTTTTTGCGGGGGGGGGCAGTGAGGATTCGGGGGTCCTGCAGCAGTCGCAGTAAACCGGCGGGAACTGCCGCAGTGCGGGACCGGGGCAATGCTGGCAACGGTTGTGCGGGCGACTGTTGCGGATATTCAACGGCTTAGTGCAGGGTGAATCTTCAGTCCAGTCAGAAATGCCGAAGTAGAGAGATACGGTGATTGTCCCGGGTGCCGCGAATCTGGTCCTGATTTCCCCGATCGGACTCGCTAAACTCCGGGGCGTGCTCCACCGCGTGCCATGCTACCGACCCGTCTTCGGCCTGACCAGTCTTCGGGGAGTGAAGTATTTCTGCTGAGCCCACCATAGCGTCGAGTCCTGTGGCAGCCCCGCGGCTGCTCTCGGCGTCATTTGCAGGTTACCTGCTGATGACCTTCCTGACGGCGGTCAACGACAGCATGTTTCGGTGGCTGGTTGTGCCTGTGGGTCGTGAGGAGTTCCAGCGGCTGTATGGCTGGACGGCCAAGGATTCAGAGGCATTTGTGCTGTCTCTGGGACTGGGCGTTTTTATGCTGCCGTTTGTGGTATTTGCGCCATGGGCTGGCTGGATGGCGGATCGATTCAGCAAGCGGTCATCGATTTTGTGGCTGAAGGCGGCGGAAGTGCTGCTGGTGGCACTGGGTGCGTGGTCGATACAGGCGGCCAGTGTGCCGATGATGTTTCTGATACTGTTCCTGATTGGGACTCAGGCGGCATTCATAGGGACGGCGAAGCTGGGGATTATTCCCGAGATTGTGCGGCGTTCGGACATTTCAGCGGCGAACGGCTGGTCGGGCCTGGCGACTCTGGCGGGCGTGATTCTGGGGACGGTGGCCGGCTATGGTCTGGCGGAGCGGATCCTGGCGGATCGGACGATGGGGTTATGGGCTGCCGCGGCCGCGCTGGTGGGTACGGCGCTGGCGGGTCTGCTGGGGGCGATACTGACGGGTCGGGTGGCGGCGGCGGCGCCGGGCGTGAAGTTTCAGTGGAATCTGGTGTCGGATTCGTGGCGTGATATTCGACTGATTCTGCAGGACCGAGCGATGCTCAGGGTGACTCTGGGGATCGTCTTCTTCTGGTGTCTGGCGGCGATGGCGCAGATGTCGATTGACGTATTTGTGCGGATGGAGCTGGCGGACAATCTGCTGAAGGCGAATCCCAGTACGTTCAATGCGGCACTGGTGCTGGGCGTAGGAGCGGGCAGTCTGCTGGCGGGCTGGTGGTCGAGTGGCCGTGTTGAGCTGGGGATGGTGCCCTTCGGGACATTGCTGATGGGTGTTGCCTGTACCTTGCTGTACTTCACCAGTGATGCTCCGTGGATGGCTCGCTGGCTGCTGATGGTGATTGGCCTGGGCGGTGGATTATTCAATGTGCCGCTGCAGGCGTGGCTGCAGGAGCGCAGTCCGCACGACAAGCTGGGAGCGATTCTGGCGGCCTGTCAGCAGCTGACGGCGATTGGGATGCTGTTTGTGTCGGGATTGTTCTGGCTGCTGCGGGGTCCTTTGGAGCTGAGTGCGTCGCAGATTTTTCTGGTGAGCGGTCTGAGCATCATACCGATTGTGGTGTATGTGGTGTGGGTGCTGCCGCAGGCGACGATTCGATTTTTTGTGTGGCTGCTGAGTCGATTTGTGTATCGCGTGCGGACCTATGGGATAGAGAACATTCCTGAGCAGGGTCCGGCGCTGCTGGTGGCAAATCATGTGACGTGGATTGACGGGATTCTGATCCTGCTGGCCAGTTCCCGACCGATCCGGATGGTGGCGTATGCGGATTACGTGCAGGGTCGGGTATTAAGTCGTCTGGGTCGGCTGTTCGGGATCATTCCGATTCGCAGCGGTGACGGTCCGCGGGCATTGATTGCTTCGCTGAATACGGCCAGTGAAGCATTGCTGCGGGGGGAACTGGTGTGTATTTTTGCTGAGGGCGCGATTACTCGCACTGGTCAGCTGATGAAATTTGAGCGAGGTCTGCTGCGGATTCTGAAGGGCACGAATGCTCCTGTGGTCCCCGTGTGTCTGGACGAGTTGTGGGGCAGTATTTTCAGCTATGATCAGGGGAGGTTTCTGTGGAAGCGTCCGCGGCACTGGCCTTATCCGGTGTCGATTTTGTTTGGTCGGGCCATTGCGGAAGTTGATGATACAGAGGTTGTGCGGTCGGCTGTTCTGGAACTGAATGCTCAGTCGATGTTATTGCGAAAGGAACGCAGCATGATTCCGGCGCTTCGATTTATTCGTCAGTGTCGTCTTTCGTGGGGCCGCATGAAGGTCGGCGATTCCGGCGGCACGGTTCTGACTGGTGGTCGCCTGCTGATGGGGGCACTGGCTTTTCGGCGTTTGCTGACCGACCGGGTCCTGGCGGCGGACGGGCACTATGTGGGCGTGCTGCTGCCTCCGTCTGTGGGTGGTGTGCTGGCGAACACAGCGCTGGCGCTTAGCGGGAAGGTGTCGGTCAACCTGAACTATACGCTCAGTGATGACCTGATGAATTACTGTATTCGCGAGGCCGGTATTCGGCAGGTGCTGACCAGCCGGGCCTTCATTGAGAAGAAGCCGGTGAAGCTGGACGCCGAGCTGATTTTTCTCGAGGACCTGAAGACTCAGATCACCACATTTGACCGGGTGACTGCGGCGATCCAGGGGAAGCTGGTGCCGCTGCGAATGCTGAGCCGGCTGCTGGGTCTGAACCGGCTGCGTTCGGACGATCCGCTGACGGTGATCTTTACTTCCGGTTCCACGGGTGAGCCGAAGGGCGTGATGCTGTCGCAGAACAACATTGGCTCGAATCTGGATGCTGTGAACCAGTTGCTGCGTCTGCATTCGGGTGACGTGCTGCTGGGTGTCCTGCCGTTCTTTCATTCGTTCGGTTATACGGTGACGATGTGGCTGCCTCTGTGTGCTGATCCGGCGGCGGTCTATCACTTCAATCCGCTGGATGCTCGGACTGTTGGTGCGCTTACGGAAAAGCATCGCTGCACTATTCTTGCTGCGACTCCGACCTTCCTCCGCAGTTACCTCAAGCGGTGCACAGTGGAAGAGATGAAGTCGATGAATCTGGTGATTGTGGGTGCCGAGAAGATGCCGGATGACTTGCGGGACGCGTTCCGGGAGAAGTTCGGTTACGAGCCGATCGAGGGCTATGGCACGACGGAGATGTCACCTGTGGCTTCGTTCAACATTCCGGCATCGCGAATGGGGACAGACGCTGATCCGGCGTCGGGGCTGCGTCACGGAACGGTGGGACGGGCAATTCCCGGGGTGGCGGCAGCCGTCTTCGATCCGGATACGGGAGCTCGGCTGGGTGCGAATCGTGAAGGTCTGCTGAAGATCAAGGGTCCGAACATTATGCTGGGCTATCTGAATCAGCCGCAAAAGACGGCGGAGCTGATTTCGGATGGCTGGTATAACAGTGGCGACATGGCGGTGATTGACGATGACGGGTTTATTCGCATTACGGGGCGGATGAGTCGGTTTTCGAAGATCGGTGGCGAGATGGTGCCGCACATACTGGTGGAGCAGGCGATTGCGAAGGTGCTGGAGGAGGACGCCACGGAAGAGACGGAGATTATGTGTGCTGTCACTTCGGTGGCTGATCCGAAGAAGGGTGAGCGTCTGATCGTGCTGCACAAGCCGATGAAGAAGTCACCGCGGGAGATTACGGACCGGCTGCAGGCGGCGGGGCTGCCGAATCTGTTCATTCCATCGAATGACAGTTTCATCGAGGTGGAGAAGATTCCGCTGCTGGGTACAGGAAAGCTGGATCTGCGTGGTGTGAAGCAGCTGGCGGCAGACAGGACGGCGGGGCGCTGAGGTGGGCGGCAGATGAAATTTGCACTGGTGATTCCGGACGGTGTGGCGGACGAGCCTCAGGCGGAGCTCGGCGGCAGGACTCCCCTGCAGGCTGCTCGCATTCCGCACATGCACGCGGTGGCCAGCGGGGGTCAGGTCGGCCGGACGAACAATGTGCCTCTCAGCCTGCCCTCGGGCAGCGACGTGGGGACGATGAGTCTGTTTGGGTACAGTCCGCTGCAGTTTCATACGGGGCGGGCGCCGCTGGAAGCTGCTGCTCAGGGGATTGAGCTGCAGCCGGGTGACTGGGCGGTGCGGTGCAATCTGGTGACGATTGCGGACGGGCGAATGCACAGTTTCACGGCGGGGCAGTATCCCAGTGAGCTGGCGGCGGGTTTGTTGCAGGGGCTGCAGAAGAGTCGTTGTGGCGACGTGCACTGGAAGTATTTTGCGGGGGTGAGTTATCGCAATCTGCTGATCTGGCGGTCGCGTGGCGAGGAGGCTCCTTTTTCGCGGGACACCATCAGTACTCCGCCGCACGACATTACGGGGCAGCTGGTGGAGGGTTATCTGCCGACGGGACCTGGATCGGAATTGCTGCGGGGGCTGATGGAGGAGAGTCGGGGGGTGTTTGGAGCGGCGGAGGCCAATCGGCAGCGGCTGTCCGCGGGGGCCCTGGCTGCCACTCAGACATGGCTCTGGGGACTGGGGCAGCGTCCGGCACTGCAGCCGTTTGAGCAGCGTTATGGGGTGCGGGGGGCAGTCATCACGGCAGTGGATCTGTTGCGCGGGATTGGCCGTCTGCTGGGCTGGCAGGTACTGGAGGTGCCTGGGGCGACGGGGTATCTGGACACGGATTATGCGGCGAAGGGGCGAGCTGCGATTGCGGCGCTGCAGCGTCCGGATGTGGATTTTGTGGTGGTGCATGTGGAAGCGACGGATGAGGCGTCGCATGAGGGCAGTGTGGAGGAAAAGGTGCGGGCGGTGGAGCAGATTGACGAGAAAATCGTGGGGCCGCTGCATCAGTGGATGAAGGGGCAGGGCCAGTACCGTCTGTTGGTGTGTCCGGACCATCCCACCTTTCTGCGTACGAGGACGCACAGTCACGGCGACTGCCCTTTTGCCGTGTGCGGCACGGGAATACCCGCATCCGGATGTGCGGAATACAGCGAAGTTACGGCTGCGGGATCGCAGCTGGCGTTCCCGGAGGGCTGGGATTTGATGGGGTATTATCTGGGTTCTGCCGGGAATTGAAGGAAAATCGGGTCTGCGGGAGGCGGGTTTTCGCGGGATCGGGAGGATGATTCCGCATTTCCTCGTCAAAACTGTTGATTTGTGGCGCTTCTGACGTTCTGATTCTGGACGTTGCCCTGGTAAACTGTCATGTTTAGCAGATTCTGAACGGTTTTGGACGATATTCGATACCGGAACAGCGATAGAAGTTTTCCCGATCTGGTGAGTCTTATGCCCTTTGTTGACCGCAACACCCGGGGATCTGGCTGCAGGAAGTCCGGGTTTTGGATTTCCGCGTTGTGCATTGGCTTCGCGGGTCTGCTGGACAGCGCAGCTTTTGCTCAGGAATCAGCGCCTGCAGCGCCGGCTCAGGATCCGCCTGCGGCCGTGCCCTCAGCACCTGCGCCGACAGCGGCCCCGGCCCCGGCAGCGCCCGCAGCCGTGAATGGCTGTCAGCAGCGGATTTTCCAGCAGCAGCAGATGGCTCGCGCTTTGCAGAACCTGCGTGAACCGCTCAGCGTACTGGACAAGAACGAGGCAGCAAAGCTGCGGCGGGATTACACAAAACTGGTGGCGGACGGTTATTCGTCCGAAGCCGACAGCAAAAAAGTGAAGGATTATCTGCAGTTCATGCTGCTGCGGGTGACCGATGCAGAATTTTCCTCAGTTCCTTCAAATCTGCAGAACCTGTTAAAGGATGTGGAATCGGACATGCAGCGGGCTGCCGGCAACGTCGGCAATCCGGCGACCCAGCAGAATGCTCGCCGCAAATTCTGCGGCGATGTGCTGGAAGTCACAAAGCAGCTGCTGACCAACAGTTTTGATTCGCGGGTGACAGCCGTATCGGTGCTGAAGCATCTGCATGAAACGAAGGCCGTGCCTGGCGGTGCTGCGGCTCGCATGCACCCCGAATCACTGACGACGCTGTTGTCCGTGCTGGATTCCGATCAGCAGCCGGACGCGGTGAAAGTCTTTGCTGCGGACGCAATCAGGAATGTGCTGCGAAACTGTGACGTTCTGGAGAACGATCAGTTCCGCATTTGTGACGGGATTGCCAAACAGCTGGCCGAACGATGCAGTGAAAGTGCGTACCAGCAGACGCTGCTGGAAGTCCTGTTTGAAATCCGTCGTCCTCGCAAAACCATCGGCGCGAACGAACCGACGGTGATGAAGGTTTTTGCAGCGGTGCTTGACGACCGTCAGCGTCCGATCGAAGTTCGATGTCTGGCTGCGATGGGTATCGGTCGGGGGGCTTACGATGGCCAGATGCGGCTTGATCCGCTGGCCTGGAAGATTGCCCAGCTGGCGGGTGATGCTGCGGTGGAATTCAATCGCAGCCCCGGAGATGCGCGCTGGCCCGCCTGTGGGGCATCGCTGGTGTTTGCTTACCGTCATGCATCGGCTGAAGAAGCAGTTGCGGCACCTGCGGACAGAAAGGGCCTGCTGAATCGATCCACGGGAACAGCACCTTCCAAAGTGATTGCTGAGTCCGCCAATCTGGTCAAGGTTGTGGGTCTGGGGCTGCTGAAGAACAGCGACGCTTTGACTCGTGAAGAAGTCCTGCCGCTGGCTGAGTGGCTGAATGCGAACAAGCCGACCGAGCTGAAGTGGGATGATCGTCTGCCGGCATTGACGCCATAACTTGTCCGGCAGAACACTCGCTTAAAGACACAAAAAAACCGCCCGACATTGTCGGGCGGTTTGTGTTTGTGGAATCAGTTGCCTGCAGCGGGTTCGGCGGGCTTTTCACCTTCGACCTTTGGCTGCTCTTCGGTGGTACCTTCCTGGGGTGGATCAGCCGGTTTGGTTTCGTCGGCTTTCTTGTTTTCTTCCACCGTTTTCTTCAGGGCTTCCAGTTCTTCGCGGGTCTGTTTGGCTGCGGTTTCGGCAGCGGTCACGGCTTTCTGCAGTTCTTCGGAGCGGACTTTCAGGGCATCGCGTTCTTCGGCGGTGGCTTTCAGTTCTGTGCGGACTCCGGTCAGGGTTTCTGCCTGACGCAGGGCTTCTTCCCGCAGCGAGGCAACCTGTCCGACGGCGGTTTTGTGGGCGTTTTCGGCCTTGTCAGCACGTTCCTTCTGGCTGGCTGCCGTTGTTTTTTCGGAGTCGATCTGTTTTTTCAGTTCGGCAGACTGAGTTTCGGAAGCGGTTTTGAGCTGTGCCAGTTGGGCGCGGGCAGCTTCCAGTTCTTTCTGGAGGGCTTCGGCCTGAGTCTTTGCTGCGGCGAGATCTGCGGTGGTCTGAGCATTGGCAGCCTGGGCGGCAGCGAGGTCTGTCTGGGCCTTCTGGAGTTCGGTTTCCAGTCTGTCAGCATCTTCGGCGCGATGCATGGCGTCCCAGTAGGGCAGCATTTTGCGGACGGTGCCATCTTTGGCGCGATACCATTGAGTGGTGGTGGTGGTTTTGTTACGGCGGGCGAAGAGGAAGCACCCTTTGGTATCGCGGGCATCCGCGAAGGAGCAGGTGGAGGCGAGAAGGACGGCAGAAAGCAGGATTTTTTTCATGGAAGGACTCGCTGTGATCGGAGTTTAACCGAGGGGCCCAGCTGGCGGGCCTTGATGATCGTCAATATAGGTCGAGATTTTGGGCGAGGGCTATGAGGAATCGCGGGTGGTGAAGAAAATGCGAAAAAAGCGAAGTGTGGGAAAGTGGGTGGTGAGGGGGTGTCGGAGTGGGGGCATTCCGGCTGGATTTTGACGAAATCGTTCATTTACCGTTTTTTTCAGCGAAGCATTTGTTCAGTCTGCGCGTGAATTCAGTGAGAACGGGGACAGACATTTGCTGGCGGAATGCGTATAGTGGGCGTTTGCCAGGGCTCTTAGTGGTCACTCAGCGGGGATTGCAGAGGGGGTACATTGTGAGTGAAGCGGTGGCTGCGGCGTCGCAGCCGGATCCAGTCATTCAGCAGATGCAGCAGCGTTATGTGGATTTGCTGAGTCGTCAGGGCATACGCTGGACGTCGGAGCGCAGTTTTCTGAAGCAGCTGGGAACCGGCGGTCAGGGATCTGTGATGCTGGCGGAGCGTCTGGGTGCCGCATCGTTTCGTATCCCGGTGGCGTTGAAATTTTTTTCTCCGTCGGGATTTGAATCGCAGCAGCACTACGAGTCTGAGATGCGGCGGATGGCCGAGGTGGCATCGATTGTTGCTCGAATCCAGATGGACCACCTGGTGACGGTGCACTCATTTCAGCTTGACAGTGGGATTTATGTGCTGGAGATGGAGTGGATCGACGGTTTTGATCTGCTGCACATTTTGCGTCGGGACAGTCTGGAGATTGTGCAGGATGCGGTGACGGAGCGTCGCTGGGCCAGCATCAATGAGCGGGTGATTACGACGGGTGAGGTGGACTGTCGTCTGAAGCCTGGGATGGCGGTGGCAATTTTGCGGGAGTGTCTGGAGGGTATTGCGGCACTGCATCGCGGTGGCGTGATTCACTGTGACCTGAAGCCATCGAACATCATGGTCAAGCGTACGGGGCAGGTGAAGATCATTGACATCGGCTCTGCGTTCTGGATTGGGCGTCCACCTGAGGGCCAGCCCTGTACTCTGGAATACGCGGCTCCTGAGATCCTTTCCGGCCAGCGTGCGACTCCGCAGTCAGATCTTGCCAGTCTGGGTTACATGCTGATTGAAATGCTGTCGGGATCGCGTCCGTTTTCCGGGCTTTCGCTGGATCAGCTGTTGCAGGCGAAGCTGAACATTCTGGATCGTCTGCCGGCATTTTTGCCGCTGGAGGAATTTCAATACAGCGAAGCCCTGATTCGGCTGCTGCGGGGTTTGCTGCATCCGGATCCGGCGCAGCGTTTCAGCACTGCGGAGCAGGCGGAGCTGTCGGAGGACGGAGCAGCCGGATTTCTGCGTGAGCTGGTGAAGAGTGATCTGGCGAATGAGTACGGGATGGAGCTGCGGCGGTGGATTGAAGAGCTGGAAGTAAATCTCAGCCGGCGTGTATTTACTTCCGGCGAGGTGGTCCCCAACGGTACGACTCGCATCATCCCTGTCCGGCCATGAGTCCGTTGTCTGCGGGATGAACAGCAGTCCCGGCGCCGAGGTGCTGTTGAGAAAACTCAACGCCTGTCCGCAGCCGTCGTGCTTTCCCGTCAGTTCCTGAAATACCCGACATTCCGCGCGGCCAACGGTTGATTTAGTGCGGTGTTTGATTATACCCGCGGGTGTGCTAATTGGTTACTCGCTTCAATTCAGCGACCCACAACCGAACTGCGACCTGCGAGGTGTCTGTGGCCATTGGAATTGATCCGCTCATCGACTATGCCTTCAAAATGCTGTTCGGCAGCGATGACCACAAATCGCTCACCATCAGTCTGATCAACACGGTGCTTATCGGGCAGCCGCCTGTGACCGATATCACATTCCCCAACACCGTCCACAACAAACTCAGTGCCGACGGCAAATTCTTTATTCTTGATGTGCTTGCTGAGGACGTGCTGGGGCGGAAATTCAACGTTGAAGTTCAGATCGCACTGCCAGCGGGAATGGCGGAACGAATGGTCTTTTATGCGGCAGAGACGTGGATCAGAAGTTTGCAGCAGGGCCAGAATTACAACGAGCTGCGTCCGTCGATCAGCATTTGCGTGCTGGCGGGGGCTTTGATCAGGCAGCCGGCAAAGCTGCATCTCGACTTTCGGCTCCGTGAGAAATCACTGCCTGTGACACTGACCGACCATCTGCAAATCCATTTTTTGCAGTTAAATCATCTTCAGGTCACAGCGAATACGCTGTATAGTGCGACTCCGGTGGAGCGTTGGTGCTGGTTTCTCCGCCATGCTCAGGAACTGACCACCGAACAGCTCGCCCTGCTGCTGCCCGATCAGGAATTCTCCGAAGCCGCCAAGGTGCTCGACATGATTGCTCAGACACCGGAACAACTGCAGGAATACAATGCTCGCCTGAAAGCCCAGCGTGACGAAGAGGCTCGTATCATCCACGCTCGGCAGCAGGGGATCGAAGTTGGTGAGGCCCGGGGCATTGAGATTGGTGAGGCCCGGGGAATCGAGATTGGTGAGGCCCGGGGGATCGAGATTGGTGAGGCCCGGGGTGAAACTCGCGGTCTGCGCAGAGGTCTGCTGCAGGGGCAAATCCTGCAGTTGCAGCAACTGCTGTGCCTGCCCACCAGCACTGACGCAGAGTTTGCTGCCTGTGATCAGGACCAGTTAAACCAGATGCTGGTCCGGCTGCAGCAGCGATTCAAAGGCGAGGACGTCTGATTTCAATCCACATGGCCAGAGCGGGGCCTACTGAACCAATCCCTGTGTGAGCTGCAGGAAGGCAGTTTCGAGGTTGACCTCTTCTTCCCGGAACAGTGTGAGTGCGAAGCGCGCGGCCACCAATTCTGTGGGCAGGCTGCTGTAATCCTCGACGTCCGGCTTCAGCGTGGCTTCGATCATCTG
>Ga0209990_10004016_pt1 | contig 10555 bp, 11 predicted proteins | sample NOAtaG_6_FD_187304 | JGI IMG/M metagenome (GOLD analysis project Ga0209990, IMG submission 187304) | Freshwater lake microbial communities from Lake Erie, under a cyanobacterial bloom - NOAA_Erie_Diel5S_2200h metaG (SPAdes) (version 2) | ecosystem: Environmental > Aquatic > Freshwater > Lake ...
TTCCCGATCGCGAGGGCGGTGACGGCGGACCTGAGCTTGTGATTCGGGGCGAACACCCCTGGCTTGTTTCAAGGCGGCAGGCGATGCCGGTGCTTCCGCGGCGGCGGCACGAGATCGGCCAGCCGGTCCAAGAAGTCACACGGCGAGAGTTCGACGACGCCGCTGGCGTCCGGCGTGATCCGGACGCTGGCGTCAACCGAAAACCCACTGTTCTCTCGAGCGAGCATGTCGGCGGCCGCATCGGCGTCGAGGAGCCGCTGCATGCGGAACCACCGCACAACACGACGGCGCACCTTCTCGGTGAGCGCGGCCAGATCGGCCTGGGTGATCGGCCGGGCCGGCAGGAACGCCGGCGGCCCGCCACCGGTTGGCACGAAGACGCCGTCGGTCGCGCACGCATGGAGATGCACATGGTGATTGAGCGCCGATCCGAAGCGGTGCAGCAAGGACACGGCACCGAGTCGTGGGCGAGCCGGGCACGGCCTGTCACCGTCACCGGTCAAGCCCGCCGCAGTACGGAGCAGCCGCTCGATCTCTTTTGCACGAGAAGGCCACGACAAAACCCTGCCCGCACGACGCACAGCGTGCCCTGCCGAATCCGAAGCAGAGGATGCCACATGTAAGGTATGACCGCAGCTCCCGTTCGACGTGCGCCGAAACGGGATGCTCAGCGACCGCCCGAGTCTCGAGCCAGCCTTCGAGGTGCTCTGCGACGACCTTGTAGAGCGGCGTCTTCTCCGGTCGGCGTCGCTCGTAGCGGCGGGAACTCGCAGTGCCGACGTGCGGGCGGACTTTGGACCGCGTCGGCGACGCAGTCAGCACGGCGACCATGGGCGCACCGGGGCATGGACGAGAGACGTGTTCGCCCGCACACGAGTGCTGCGACAAGGCCGATGCGAGCGACTCTCACCAGAGCCGCCTTCTCCAAGAGCTGCGGCAGCATCAACTCGTACTTCGGTGTGCGGTTCAGCAAAACCACGACGTCGCGGCGGCCGCAAAGCGGCTTTCCAAGCATTATCCAACGGTCGGTATTCAGGAACAATGAAATATCCGACACGTATTTCAATGAGGAACTGGTGGAATCGCCAGCCACGCTTAACGACACCTGGGGCTACAAAGCATTCGATCAGAATTGGAAAAGCACCGCAGATGTATTGCGGATAAAGCAGCATCTGGCAGAACGGGGAATGAACTATCTTCTCAACATAGGGCCAGATCACCTCGGACGTTTTTCTGCTCCCACGATCGCTGTATTGAAAGAAGTTGGTGCCAAGATACGATGAAGTGCCAAGATACGATGAAAATGAATTATCATTGAGACGGAGACTAAACGATGCGGAACTCAATGATGACAGCGGCGGCGTTCTTGGCGGCGGCCGGGATGAGTATCGGTATTGCGGATGCCGCGGACGTGTCCGTGGTGTTGGCGGAGAACGGCCGGGCCCAGGCCAAGATCGTGCTGCCGGACGAGCCGAAGCCGTACGAGCGCACGGCCGGCGAAGAACTGGGCACGTACCTCAAGAAGGTAACCGGAGCGGATTTCGAGACGGTTGCCGAAGCCGCGCTGGCGGCTGACGCGACCGGCATCTTCGTCGGCAACACGCGCCTGGCTCGCGAACAAGGACCGTCGCCGGCCGGCGATGAAGCCTGGGTCATGCGCACCCTTGACGCGAAGCGCCTCGTGCTGACCGGCGGCGAGCCGAACGGCACGCTCTTCGCCGTCTGGCACTTCCTCGAGGACGTTGTCGGCGTGCGCTGGTGGACGCCATGGGAAGAGGACACGCCGCGGCGCGAGAGCCTTGCCGTGTCGAACCTGGATCGCGCCGGTCAGCCCGCCTTCGTTTTTCGCTGGCTGCACAACTGCACGGGCTTCGACCACACCACCCCGCCGCTCAACTACATCCGCAACCGCTGGCACTACAACGCCCCTGCCTGGTGGCGTGGCGGTCAGCCCAACGAGTGGGAAAAGTACGGGCGCATCTCGATGTCGGACAGGGTGCTTTCCGGACACGGAATGTCTGTGCTCATGGGTTTTCCATACTTCTACTCTCGTCTGTCGGAAACCGCCAAGCAGGAGTTCAAGACGGACGTCTTCGACAAGCATCCGAACTGGTTCGCCATGGCCGACGGTCAGCGGCAGATCGACTCGAACCCCTGCCTTTCGAACCCGGAGGTTTTCGACCGCATGTACGCGAAGCTCGAGGAACGGGTCAAGGCCAACGAGGCCGCGTACGGGAACAGCAAGCTCAAACCGCTCTGGTACGACGTTTCGGTGCTGGACGGTCCGGCCACCACAACCTGCCAGTGTCCCGAGTGCGCGGTGCTGAACGCTAAGTACGGCTCGTACAGCGGCACGGTGATCTGGTTCGTCAATAAGCTCGCGGCCAAGATCACGGAGACCTACCCGGACGTGAAGCTCACGTCCTATATGAACTACGGCGGCACCAGTACCGCGCCGCGGAACATCACGGCGCACAAGAGCGTAATTCTGAATCTGTGTCTGATCGGTTGGGATGTGACCAAGCCGTTCGGCTCGCCGCAGCACAACATGCGCGAGGCGTCGCAAGCCTGGTTCGACGCGATCGGAGACGGCCAATGCATCTTCTACTGGTACCATCTGTTCAACCAAATGCCCTACACGCACCCTGAGTACATCGCGCGCAGCCTGCGCTACTTCCGCAGCAAGCGCTGTATCGGGGGAAAGATGGAAGACCACTTGGCGGTTTCGGAGAGCTTCGACGACCCGATTCACTGGGTGACCGCGAAGCTGATGGAAGACCCCGACCAGGACGCTGACGCGCTGTTGCGCGAATTTTGCACCGGCTACTACGGACCGGACGCCGGCGCCATGTCAAGGCGGTCTGGGACGCGCTGCTGGCGGCGCTGGACGCCAGTCCCGGTGCCAAGGCCGGACTGTGTGGTCCCGTCGACGTGCCTCACCTCGACCTGGCATTCCTCAGCCAAGTCAGCGCCACGTTCGATCTGGCCGAGGCCGCCTGCGCGGACAACGCCGAGCGGCTGCTGCGCGTGCGCTATGCGCGTATGCCCTATGACTATGCCATTCTCACCCTTTGGCCGACGATGATCCGGCAGCGGATGAACGGGCCCTACCTCGAAATGCCACTGGACAGAAGCCGAGCCGGGCAGCGGGCGGTCGAAACCTATGAGGCCGTACTCGAGAAACGGATCAAGAATGGCCCGCTGAAGGTATTCCCGCTCACCGGCGAATACGAATACGCGACGTACGCATCGGCGGATTACCTCCGCTCGGTGGCCTTTCCGGAACAGTTGGCGCAGTTGGCGCGCACCGGTGTGCGTATCTTCGCGGAGGACTTCGAACAGGCCGAGCCGGGCAGTCGTCTGCCGGACGGTTGGATCACCTGGAGCTGGCCGGCCAACAAACCCAGTTACGGGATAGCAAGCGGAATAGGCTATCGCAGTCAGCGGTCGGCCATGGTTCGAAACGCCACGGGCCGGGACAACGCGCTTTTCACGAACATCCCGGTGCGTCCTGGCGAAAGATACTACCTCGAGATGTATGCCAAGCAGAACGGGAAAGGCGCTCCGCGCCTGACCGTGCTCTGGGGCGCGGCCTCGGGCGGCTGGAATTTTGGCGCGGGACGAGCCGGCGCGGAGTTCTCGATTCCGCTTGCGGACCTGGAGGACGGCGGCGGCTGGTGGGGTTGGCAGAGAGCTGCGGTGGTTGTGACCGTACCGTCCGGCGACGTGACCGCAATGCGAGTGCTTCTCAACGTCGATGACCAGGACGAACAGAGCGTTGCCTACATGGACAACGTGGCGGTCTACCGGTTGGAAAAGCAGGGAGACACCGGAATGCCCCCCAGGAATTAAGGCGGAGTTGGGTATTCGTCCGTGGCATGGGATCCCGTCAGAGGCTGTGGATGTCGATGTCGGGCAGTTCGTCGGGCGACGCCTGAAAGATTGCCCTCTCGATGATCGTGGTGGCGAGCAGGATGTCGGTCTTGCCCTGTACGAACCCCACCATCACCTCCTCGAGCTCGGTGTCATTGAGCCGGCCGTGGGCCCGCCTCCGCCGGGAACAGGTAGGGGGTGTGGAAGCTGAGGTAGCGAAGCAGCCCGACGAACCGCATCGGCGGCGGCGTCTCGGCCGCGAGCGCCAGCATCACGGCCGCCACCGTGCCGATCGTTTTTCTTCGCATCACGAGCCTCTTTCTCCATGGCCGGCGGAGCCAAGCAGCGACAGGCTTTGGTGGCGGGCGGCGATTTCGTCTGCCGCGAGTGAACGCTGGAGCACGCGGAACTGGCGGACATCCCCCTTGAGGAATCCCCCGGGGCGGATGGGCCCCCCGATCGCGGTCTCCTTGTCGGATCGCAGCCCGTGGATCGGAATCTCGGGCCCGTCCTGCTTGCCATCCACGTACAGCCGCAGCGATCTGCCGGTGAATACGGCGACGACGTGGTGCCAGTTGCCGGCCTGCAGCGGCGTCTTCCCGGCGAGCGTGACGACCTCGCGCTGCTGGTTCAACCGCTGGAGCCGGAGGGTGCCGCCGGGCGCGAGCATCAGGCTGAGCACGGGCTCGCTCGAATCTACGACCGTCTGCATCCGCTCCGTGTCGGCGGGCCGCAGCAATAGTTCGACCGTCGCGGGGCCGGGCGGCATGGCGATCGGACCCTGGATGATCCGGTCATCCACGCCGTCGAACCGCAGAAGCCACGCGCCGTCGTCGTCCTGATGCGCGGCCGGGCTGCTGGCGTCAGCCGGCAGAACGAGGTCGCGCTTCAGCCAGCCGCGATCAACCAGTTTTTTACCGGGCCCGATCGTCGGATCGATCACCGTGGCGGGATCCACGGCCGGCGCGTCCGGCAGCGTGCGCGGGGGATCCACGAGCGCAGGTGCGGGATAGACGAAGGTCTCGTCGTGCATGCGGATCACGGCGGTGTAGCGATCGACCTGGTCGACGACGTTCCGCTTGAGGGTGCCGTCGCGATATTCCATCGGGCACCAGCCGGGGCCGCCGTAGAACTCCTCGCGGAAGCCGTCGCGGAGTCGGTCGGTGGCGAGCGCGGGCGACAGCGAGTTGGCCTGCCGCTCGAGCACGGCGCACGCGACGTCGTCCCACGGCAGCCCCTCGATCCGGATCGTGCGCGGGTAGGGGCCGTCTCCGGTCGGCGCAACCGCCAGCCGCGCGGCCACGCCGGGGCGGATCCGGTGCAGCGGCACGTGCAGCCAGTGGCGGCTGAGCGGTTCGCCGTGGCGCACGATGGCGAACGGCGCGGGACCGCCGTCGGGCAGTTCGATCGCTGCCCCATCCACCTCGATCTTCACGGCGGGCACGGCATACCCGTCGGCATGGGGGCCCTGCGCCCAGAATCGCCACACGACGTGGCCGGGCAAAACCTGCGGCTTCACCGGGGCAACGTCGACGCGCCGGGCGCCGTTCATCGCCAGGCTCGCGGTCGCCTGGAAGCGTTCGGCGATGCCCGCAGCGTCTTCCTTGCCCGTCAGTTCGGGGCGGAGCAAAACGAGCTCGAGCTCGATCGCCTCGGTGGTCGCCACCGCCTTGCGGTAGCTGAGGAATGCCTGGCCGGCGGCCCGTGCGGGCCATGCGCCGGTCTTCCACCGGCCGCTGAAGTAGGCGTTGAGATCGATGTACGCGTAGGTGCTGTTGGCGGAGCATTCCTGCTCGGTGGCTTCGGTGTAGTCGTTGAGCGTGCTCAGATACACGAAGGCCGGATCGTGGGCGATGATCTGCAGCCAGTTCCGGCGAAACACGTCGGTGCCGCGATGATCATGGAGGATCCCCTGCCGCGTCGCGCCGATGTAGCCGGGCATCACGCTCCCGCCGAAGAGCTTGGGAGGGTCGTAGGAGCGGGCGAGCTTCGCGAGGCCGGGCAGGCCGGAGCCGTCGAGCTCGACGAAGCGGTAGAGGCCGTGGAGGGGCTCGTGATCGTCCGGCACCGTCGGCCGCCCCAGCCGCGACTCGCTCACGTCGGTGATCACGAAATATCGGGCCCCGGCCTGCTCCGCGGCCGCGAGCCGCTGCCGCCAGACGTCACCGCCATGCACGCCGAAGGTCATTACCACCGGACGGTCGCCGAACCGCAGCAGGTTCGGATGATTTCGCAGGGGTTCGTTCCGCCACAGATCGACCAGGAACGCCATGCCCTCCGCGGCGGGCATGGTGTCGATCATGGGCAGCACCTTCACGCCCGTCCCGCTCTCGCGGGCCGCCTCCGCGGTCTGCAGGAGGACCGGCAGATTCTTGTTCCCGAAAAAGCAGTGATCGATGGCGTCGATTCCGGCATGGGCCGCGTCATGAAACCAGTCTCGAGGAAAGTGGGGATTGGCATCGGCGCCCGCGTCGGGGCGGTCGGCGGGCACGAGCGGCGCGTTTTCGTAGTACCCGGAGCCCGAATACTCGGGCGCCGCGAACCCGGGGCGAAACCGGGCGGAGTGCGGCGTGCCCCAGAGCATGGCCGAGCCCACCACGATCTTGGGAAACGCCTCAGGCGGAGCACCGGCCCGTGCCGCGGCATTCGAATCCGTTCCGCTGGCGGCGTCTGGTTGGGCACGAGCCGGTGGCGCCAGCAGCAAGGCCGCGGCGACGACGGTGGCCAGCAAGGAGCGGCCGCTGTTGAAGGTCATGAGATTGTTCATGTTTCTGATCTCCTGTGAACGTACGGAATGAGTGGAATGAGAAAGGTGTCGGTGATCTCTATTCCAGGAATCTTGTTTCTTGAAGCCGTGCTCGAACTGCTGGCTCAAACCCAGGGCCGTGCGGTTCGTCGAGCACTACTTTCCGCCCTCGTTCCATCACCTTGGGATCGTCGGGCGGGCCGGTCGGGGGGAGATTCACGACGGGCGGCGGCGAAAGCTGCATGCTGTAATCCCCAGTCGGCAGGCCGCTGCCGCGGGAATACTCCTCCTTGTATTGCCCGTCGTCGCCGAGTCCCCCGGTGCAGCCGATGGAGAAGACCGAGAGCACGAACAGCAAGAGCGGCCGAGAATGAGAATAGCCCGGCCAATGGCACGTCCGCAACGGTTGCCGGGCCCGGGCCGGCGAGAAGGGCGGAGGTTCGAGCGGTTCGCCAAGATGGGTCAGGATCTTCCGAATCGGCCCCGGATCGGTCATGAATGCGATGAGCCGGATGTCGCCACCACACCCATCACGGCCACGTCGGCAGTCCCGACACCGACGACGAGATCATCGGCAGCATACCGTCCACCCACGGCCACGGTGCTGCGGGCCAGCAGCGGGGCGATCGCAGGCCAGCGACGGCCGAGCGCGGCCTTGAGATCGGCCACCGTGCCGCCGGACCATTCGATCTCGCCCTCCTCGACGCCGGCGCTCCGGATTCGGCTTTGGGATCTTCGAAGCATCCGAAGCCGGGCTCGGCAGCCATGGGACCCCTTGGCGTTCTCATCGGCTGCCTGGCAGGAAGGGGCCATGGATGGCCCGCCCTGCCAATGGCTGCGCCTGCCGGTCGAACTGCATCTGACCCGCTGACCGGCCCACCATTTAGCACGCAACACGGCCGGACGAACCACGCCCTGCAGTGGGGAGGCCACCGGCGCCCGTCCCGGTGAGATACATCAGCCCCGGACCATCAAAGAGAATATTCCCAGGCTCTCCATACCAGACGTTCACTAAACCGCCAGCAAGAATTACACCGCCATCCACAGCATCGTTGCCCACAGAGCCTAGATTGATCTCAGTAGCAAGAGTGTCGATTGGGGCTCCCAGCGCGGTCGTGTTGAAACTGCCGGACCCGTGCACGATCACGCTGGTGCCGGTCTGCTCGAAGGAGTAGACGAAACTAGCCTCGGCCGGCTGAACTGCGGCTGAAAAAACCACCGCGGAACCGACCGCCGCGAAGGCGGGTCGCCGGTCGGATTTGTGCCAGCTCAGGGAGCCGGGCTCGACTACCTCAGTCGGGACGGAAAAACGGCCATTTACGTGCCGCGATCGATGCTTGGGTTTCGCGATCTCCATGCGGCGATCATGCAACTTGCCATCTCCCTGGCGGATCATCCGGATGTCGAACGCGGGCTGCTGGTCGTGACGTGCAGCCGGATGGCGCTGGCGAGCGTGCGGGAGGGTTGGGCGGCCGCCAGGCACGCGCTGCGGCGGCCGATCGCGGATCGACTTGGTCTCGTGGCGGTGGCCGCAGAAGATTCGTGGGTCGATCCAGAAGATCCGCGCCTGCGGAGCGTCGCCCGGCACTTCGAGCGGACGACAGGCCATGGCCGCCAGCAGACGAAGGCGAAGGTTTCGCTGCCTCCAGGACGCAAACTCTACGAAGTCGTAAAGGTGCTTTTGAGCCGATGGCTCAGGCGTGAAGGACCCATCCAAATCAGTGCCATCGCCAGCCTCGTCGGCTGCAGCTACCCCACCGTCCGCAGAGCGCTCGACAAGCCCACGGTGCGGCCTGCGTTGCGCTTTCAGTCCAATCGCTCGGTGGAACTGAAGTCGTTTCCGCACGACGCCTGGCGTGAGCTCGTGGCACTCACCGGAACGCTCCGGGCCTCGATGCGGTTTTGCGACCGCTCCGGTGAAAAACCCGCGCCGCAGGCACTGCTCGCCCGGCTGGAGCGAGCGATTCCGCCGCACGTGGCCGTGGGCGGGGTCGTGTCGGCCCGACATTGGGATCCGGACTTCAACCTGCATGGCATGCCGCGGCTCGATCTTGTCTGCCACGCTCCCGACGGCACGGTCGATCTGGGCTTCGTGGAGAAGCTGGATCCATCCCTGTCGCTCACGAAGGATCCGAGCGAACCCGCCGTGCTCGTGATTCATCCGCTGGTTCGCTCGGCGCCGCTTTTTTCCGCGCACGGGCGGCGGCTGCCGTGGGCCGATCCGGTCGAGACAGCCCTGGATCTCTGCGAGCTTTCGCTCGGTCCCCAGGCGAACCGGCTCCTCTCGTCTCTGCGCCCGGAAGTTCGCCTGTCATGAATCGGCTCGACGCTCGAACGTTGTTCGCCCGCCTTACCTCCGACATTCCCCGTGAATGCCTGGGCCATCTGTTCGTGACGGGCAGCCTCGCCGCCGCATACCACTACGAAGCGGTCCTCCGCGGCCGGGGGATCAACACCAAGGATGCCGATATCGTCGTCCATCCCGTTGGGGATGTGGGCTCATGCCAAATCGTGGCCCAGACGTTGCTGGATTCGGGGTGGCACAAGCACGGCGATTGCCACTCCCGGGCGACCCCTGCGCCGCCGGAGCAGCTTCGGGCGATCCGGCTCTATCCTCCGAAGTCGAAGGCCTACTTCGTGGAGTTTCTGACCGTCCCAGCGAACCAATAACGCAAGCCGATCGCCTGGACTCCCGTGCAGCTCGCCGACGGGTGGTATGGGCTGCCGAGTTTTCGGTACCTGGGAATCGCGGCTCTCGGTCGCCAGACGTCCGACGAGGGTCTCGAATACGCCGATCCGGCGATGATGGCTGTGGCGAACCTCCTCTCCCATCCGGAGGTGGGATCGCCCCGCATCGAGTCGGGCGACCTGCGGGGAGTCCTGCGATCCGCGAAGGATCTCGGGCGTGTGATCGCCCTCGCCCGCCTCGAGGGGCGAGACGGCACAGAGGCATGGCGGGATCGATGGCTGGCCGCCATCAAGACGTGTTTCCCTACCGGCTGGCGACAACTGGTCGCGGCCATGGGATCCGGGTTACAGGAAATGCTCGATGACGACAATGCGATGGAGGATGCTCACACGACCACCGACATCGGCCCTCTCAACGGCTTGGGGGTGACGATCGAGCAACTGCGGGTGACCGGCAGGCGATTGATGGAAGACGTTGTGCTTCCTCTGCGGACCGAGGGAACGCGGCGGTAATCCGCCGGCGTGTGCTCGAGTGTGAAGCCGCGCACGGGCGGCAAGACGAGGTTCCGTGCCCCCCACAAACGCCGCCGCGGGCGGCACCCTCGTGGATGCCGCCCGCGGTTGGGCGCTTGCGTCACGTTCTTCCTGTCACCGGGTCTTCCGCTCCCGGGGCCGCGTATCGCCCGGCCAGGCGTCGTTCGCAAAGGTGGACCACTCGATCATCAAGGCTTCGCCAGATTTGGTGGCTGTCACCTTTTTCTCAGCCCGCGACCGCCTCGCCGGCCGCCGGGCGGCTCCGGCGGAGTTTCCGCAGCCGCCAGGCACCGAAGCCCACGCCGGCCCCGGCCAGCATCAGCATCGTCGAGGGCTCCGGGACGGAGTAGATCGAGATGGTCTCGCCGGTCGCCGCCCCGGTATAGATATTGTGGAGCGTCCAGGTCCCCTCAAGGGTCGGATTCGCCCAGGTGCTCAAAGGGTTGTAGCCGAAATCAGCACGGGTGAAGCCGGTGAGCGTGGTCGTGTTCGACAATGGGCTTCCCGAGACATACGTGCCGTTCAAGGAAATGTACGTACTAAGAGCCGGATTTGGACTCAGCTCCATATAGGAACCAGTGGCGGGGCCCGAAGGAGCGTTCGCGTTCCCTGAATAAAAATAGTCAGCGCCCTGAATCACGTCGAAGTCACCACCACCCGAACCGTCCGTCAACCAGGCGTTGGCTGTTGCAGCAGTTTCGCCACTCATTTGGA
>Ga0209990_10004022_pt1 | contig 10544 bp, 10 predicted proteins | sample NOAtaG_6_FD_187304 | JGI IMG/M metagenome (GOLD analysis project Ga0209990, IMG submission 187304) | Freshwater lake microbial communities from Lake Erie, under a cyanobacterial bloom - NOAA_Erie_Diel5S_2200h metaG (SPAdes) (version 2) | ecosystem: Environmental > Aquatic > Freshwater > Lake ...
GCAGTTGGGATGAAACGATCGCATGTTGGGATATCACCACAGGGAAATGTTGGCAAACTTTGCGATCGATTCTTCCTTACAAAGGTATGGGTATCAAGGATGCGACAGGTTTAACTCAAGCTGAAATCGCTACCTTACAAGCTTTAGGAGCATTAGAAACCTAAAAGAAAAATTTGTAACGCTTCATGCCACAAATTTTTCTTTTTTTTGAAAAAAATATCTAATCAGCGATCGCTATATTACTTACAAACTATCAGGATCTTCACCCAACTCTCTTAGTCGTGCCGACAACCTTTCAGCCCTAAGTCTCTCAGTCTCAGCCCGTTGAGCCTCAATCTCTGCCCGTTGAGCCTCAGCCTCAGCCCGTTGAGCCTCAGCCTCAGCCCGTTGAGCCTCAGTCTCTGCACGTTGCTGTGCTGCTTCTTCAGGCAATAACACTAAAGCTCCTGATTGATCATAAAAGCGTAACCAAGTTAAAGTCTCACGGTCAATCGTGCCTTGCCAAGTGCCTAGCCATAACCCCAAGGACTCGCACCACAGCCAACCGCGCTCATCTGGGGCGATCGCCTCATAGGTGCTATTTCGATGCCAACCCTGTAATGAATTTGGGTCAAAGGGATTGTAAACAAAATAATCTTGAGTTTTGAACACGCGATCATACAACTGCTTTTTTAAGCCTAGATCGACATTTGCTGTACTGGGAGACATCAATTCAATGATGATGTCAGGATAACGCCCCTCTTCTTCCCAGACTACCCAGCCAAGGCGATCGCGCTGACCTTCGACATCCAATGCTACAAAGAAATCTGGTCCCCTAAAATCCCGATTCTTAACTTGGGTGGTGCTGTAGTAAATAAACATATTGCCACCGACATAGAAGTCGGTATCCGCACCACGATATTGTTGATAAGAGCGAATCAACACATTCATCGCTACCCGATGTTGATTAGTTTCCAATGGCTCTCCATCATCAAATATTAAATCTGTGGGCGGCATGGGTGGAATCCATGCGTCCGATTCTATTTCTACAATTTCGCTAGTCGTCTGTTGGGGAAGAGTGTTTACCATGTTCGCAAACCAACAAGAAATGACAGTATCAATATTATTATAGCTAGAGCCATATTTTTTGTCGTAGGCAGGACATAATCGCCATAATGATTCAATCTTTACCGAAAGTTACAACCTTTGACGAATTTGTGGAATTTCTTCCCGAAAATTCTGGCGTGCGTTACGAACTACATAACGGAAATATTGTTGAAATGGCTCAACCAGTTGGAGATCATGAAGAACTTAAAAGCTTTTTGGGTGTAGAAATCCCCTTTGAAATCAAACGATTGGGACTACCATACGGTATTCCTAATCAAGTAATCGTCAGACCCGAAGGCAAAGATTGTGGATACTTCCCAGACGTATTGGTGGTAAATCGTGCCAATCTGCCCAATGAACCTCGATGGAAAAAAGAATCAGTGCTTAGTCAGGGTGCATCCATACCTTTAGCGATCGAAATTGTATCCACCAAGCTAATCAAATTTTTATATCAGGGCTTCCCAATTAAAAACTACTTCAGGAAATGCAAGCAAAGATAGAGTATCACCCTGTTCATAGCGCTGCGATCGCTTATAGCCTGAGGCTGATGGTTGCGAATATCCCTCGATAATTTGCTGATTTAGGTCAAAAAGCCACATTTCAGGAATCCCGTTGGCAGCATAAAGTAGCCTTTTTACATCACGGTCATAGGCGATCGTACTATCGGCAACTTCGATAATCAAAAAAATATCCTCTGGTGTTGGCAAGGCGCTAGCATAAAAATCATCACGCCATTTCAGGATGGCAACATCTGGCTGAGGCTGAGAATAATCACTAAGGAGAATCGGATTTTGCGCCCAGATAATTGTCCGATCGCCTAATTTTTGTTCAAAAATTTTAGTCAAACGAGTTACACAAACTGCGTGTTTGATCCCAATCGGCGACATTTCTCTAATTTCTCCATTGATTAATTCATAGCGATCACTTTCAGCAAACACGCCCGATTCGTACATAAGCTGATATTGCTTAGTTGTAAATTTATGTAGATTGAGGTGAGTATTAGGTGTAACTAATTGGGCTGTCATCGTATTTCACCTGAATTTTGGTGGATTTTGGGGCAGATCACAATATGGGACTCGCCCACTTTAATTATGGCAAAAAAGCGATCGCTTCAAAATGGATTAAATAGCGATCGCTTATTTCATAAATCATGGTTTAGTGGCGATCGCTAAGCTTCCTTCTTTTTGCTGAAATGTTAAAATTGAACTAGCGATCGCGAGAAGGTCTTCACGAGTGTTAAGTATCTCAAAATGCTTCACATAGGCATTAAGACTTTCTAACAGCGATCGCTCTACAGCACTATTAGTCATGAGACTCTCCTTAACAAATTCGTTCAGCGATCGCTTATCCTGCAAATTACATCAACTAGATAAGTTTAATATCCATTATCTTTCATAAATTTGTTTAGCTTCTCGTTAGCCTTTTTATTGACTACGGTACGAAGAAGTTTAGGTCGCAAGGCAAGCAATTGAGAAGGAAATCCAAGAGCCATCTCAGCAAACTTAGATTCTGATATATTACCGAATGTGTCTACTTGTTCAACAATCTTGTCATTTTGAATCAGAAAGCGTGAGTTGATGAAATAAATGACAGGTCTTTGATTGTCTCCATACAGATAGCTGACTCTGTACTTAGCTTCAACGATATCGTCTTCAGAACGAAGGATTTCAAACTTAGTAACATCAACTGGCTCTTCTCTTTTTTGATAGGCAACACAAAACCAATGCCACATTGCTTTTACTTGGTTGCCCTGAATGTAGAAGGCAAAATCAGAAAATTTGACGTTTTTATCTAGAAAACTGTGCATTCCTTGATAATCATGAGCTTTGTAGCATTCAAAAAACTTGTTAACAACATCTACGTTTAGCATATTAATCTCTGGATTTGGCTATTTTGAAAATACTCACACATTTGTTAAAGCGCGTTGCTCTGGATCACTTGGCATCTTTGTCTTAGTAGATAGAAGCTTGCGACGGAGGAATCCACTTGCAATAAACCAAACTAAAGGCTTAAGACCAAGCCAAGTCCAAATACCTCTGACAATACAGAACAGAAAACCCAGTGATTTCTTTTTATCTCCTTCATCCAGTTTCTCATTAACAAAGTCAATTAATGCCATTAACCTTGCCATGAGAGCTTTATATATTACCTTGCGCTTCTCTAGATCAACTTCCAATAAGAGTTCATCAATAGAGTTTTTACCTGCGAGTGTCACATAATTTTTCTTGTTGACAGTTATTGCTTCCTTTTTATCAGGAGAAGTTAATTCCCAAGTAAAGCCACTCTCTCTATTATCCCAGTACACTAAATTGGGGTTAGACGAGTTGTTAGTTTTTTTATTTGAAAATTTTTCTAAAGCTTTTCTCGCAGATTCTCTACCGATATTGTAATCAAAATGACGGAACCGAATGTCTAGGAAACCCGCGAAAGCAAAAAATAGTTCGCCAATTAATTGTTTGTCTTCAACGGCAATCTGAAAAATAGGACTTTTACTGTCCATCTCTTTAATAATCCAGTCTTGGAAACGTGCCTGATGAAAGATTGCTGCAATCAGAGATTGGAAGGTAGTCCAAAGATCTACCCCTTGAGTTCTTCCGAAGTTAGTATTTGCCGTAGAGGTCTTGTGACCTGGTGCAACATAGAGATACACCCGACTAGATTCATCATTTTTGATATTTTCATTTGATGTATCAGCATTGTTGCCACTGATTCTTGCTTTTTTGTCAAGACATTCTGCAAGTTTTTTAGCTAAACCCAATGGCTCATTCTCAAAAACCCCTCCATCTGTGTAAGTATAAGTATTTCCTTCTCGACCAGAAAATTCTCCTTTCCCTGGACACCGAGTTATTTTCTTTGCCTCAAAAGCAAAAGGAAACGCTCCAGATGACAAGCTGCATTCTCGCAATTTCTTCCAATTAGCTGGATGCATTGTTACCCATTCATCTATGTCTCCACCATCGACATCTTCTTTGTGTGACAGGGATACTTCAGAGATTGTGATTATTTTATTATCTTTAAATAATCTGCAAACAAAGCGATCTTTATAACGAGTGTAGGTAAATTCGCCATCTCCCTCTGCATTGCTAGGTTTAACAATGTAATCCCATCCGTTGAGGTTAGACATGGCAATCCCTACATGGATTTCTTTAGCAACGGCAGGATGAGATGTATCAATGTCAGAATTAGATTTATTGATATCGGGATTATCTAAAATATGTTCTCTAGCTATCGATTCCACGACCTCTGATGACAGTAAAGAAAATTTATATTTTTCTTTATCTTGAGCAAGTAATTTCCCGATATCAACATCTTGAACCCATGATTTATATAATGGGTTAGTGTAAGGATCTCTCAGGCTTTTACCGTCACAAAGCAACTTTTGGGCAAGAATACCAGCCGTCATCCCCCCTGCTGAAGCACCTGTGATTACATCAATCTCAATACGCTTGTCATTATTTTCAGGCAAGGCGTTATGGACTGCGATCGCCTCTAATACCTCATACATAACACCTGCTTCGTAGCTGCCTAATGAGACAGCACCACTAATTGCGATCGCTAGTTTACGTGACATAAAATTTGAATCCGATTTAGTTAAGGTTTTGAAAATGGAAACTTAGTGTAAAAGCTTTAGCTAGCAAAGGCGAAACTAGTTTTTGTTGAGTTGCCAGAACTTAGCCAATCTGGAAATTTTTGAAGATTGGCAAAGAAAAGATTAGCTGCTTTTATGAATTCTTGAAAATCCTCGGAGATATTTTCGGGAATATCATAGTCAAAGGAAAATTCACTTATTAGAGGATACTCATCGTCATTACCAAGTAAGTACCAAAAGCTAAAGCAAGCCTTGACCTTAGGTGACTTCTCGGTAAATTTAATGCGTTTGGTCACTTTTAGACAAACTTCATGGGCTGTAAAGTCGTTAACTCGTTTAATAGATGTCGAGGCAGGAATCGATAATTTGTCTAAACTAGGGAAAATAGCTACTAGATCTGAAAGAGTCTCTAAATTTGGCAACTGGGAGTATTCGATTGAGTTAGAGCGTGAAAACTTGCTTTCAAGTGGTGGCACAATGTCTTCCTCAAATTTAGGTTTTGAATCCTTTGAAGTGGAGGACACGTCTTGAACAGCAGATAAATCTTGCTCACTTGAACGATACTTTAATGTAACTTTGTATTCACCTTCCTCTTCTCTGACTCGTAAGGAAAAATCATTTGCTTTTAAATTGAGAGTCGGCGTATCGAGATACCAAGTTGTCCGCTTTTCGGTAGCCCAATCTTCAGAACTCTTGCCATCCTCTATCTTTCCATAATTTGATTTGACTAGAAATTCAACCAAATCCCAAAACAATTTGGAGCCTTCTTCGCGTTGCTTAAAACGGGAAGAGTTGAGAATTAGCTTATACTCGCGAGATGTAATTGAAGAAAGTTGACTCATATATCTCCTTGAATTTGATAGAAAATCACAGATGTTCACTGAAAGATGAAGGTGATTTTTACCTTTCGTCAAAGATTTCTTTTTCTGGAGAAATGTAACGACTATTTGCTCGAACCAAACAATTTTCTGCGTCATTTCTTCTTGGATTTGTCAGACGGAACCAAGGCAATCCCCGTTTATCTAGTTCAGTTGGATTATTATGCTGATCTCTCCCTTCAGATGTTTTAGGATAGACTACATCATCCATTTTAAAAGTTTTTACGATTGCGAACTCAGTCCCAGCGCCAGATCTACAGTTTAATCCACTAGGAGTAATGACACGCCATTTACCAACGACATAATTTCCTCCATCTTCATAGGGAAGATTTTCTTTGTAGTAGTCTCCATTGCTATCCTGAGCGAAAGCATTATTGGGTAGTAAGACGAATAGCGCTGCAACAACGACAAAGATGATTTTAATGATGAATCTGTTCATGTTCTCACTCTACAATTAGTGTCATATTCAGTAAGTCTAGATTGACTTTTGTTGTGTAAAGTAGCTAGGGAAATTGTGTGGCGCTTTATCGAATTCCATATCTATTAGGAAGAGATAAGCGTAAAAACAAATTACCAGCAAGTTAATAAAAACTTAGGAGCTAAGATTTACTTACTGGATAATTTGCTAGTTTAAAAGTCTTTACTCTCTAACTGGTGGATCAATCTCAAAATGAATATGGTTGTCATGACCAGATGCGAAACTACAAATCCCTTCGTCAATTAAGGCAGGATCGTTAAACAGAACAGACCGTACCAATTTATTTTTTCTAATGGACTTTATTAATGCCCTTGTTGCTCTCTGATCATATTCAGCCCTGAACCAAGTAATACCACCAAAATCGCCATCTTTTCTAGGTAATAGAACGTCACACATTAGCCCTGTTTCATGCCCTGCATGAATATGCGTATCTCCACCATGAGGCAGACTTACGTTATTAATGGCAAATGGAGCAGTACTGGGGTTAGAATTGCGAAATGATGTTTGAAATTCTTTAGCAATTGATAGGATAGCTTCAGATAGCCAACTTGTACCAAAGTCATGATTATCACTAGTGTCTTTGCGCTCAAAGTTGACAAATCCAATTGAGTCATCACTAGCTGGCATAATTTGCCAGAGTGGAGCATTTTTAGCTTGTAACCAACGATGTGTTACTGCACCAACATCAACTCTTCCATCTCCCACAACATTACTTGCGCCCTGAATTATTGATTGGAAGAGTCGTATAGCATCATCAAGTCCTCTATCTCTTGTGTCAGTGTTGGGATCACCTACCCATGTATAGCCAAGTTTGTGTAGTCTGCTTTTCACAGCCTTAATATCTGCTTTTTTATTAAGCCCTCCAACTCCAACACTACCTGATAACTCAAGTATGTTATCCGCTTCAGAGGCAGAAGGTGTAAGTGTTTCGTCATCATCTTTTTCATCTATTGCTGGAGTTGCCTTGATCTTGATTTCTACTGTTTCACTGCCAGCAGAAATAGACATCTGGCGATCGCCCGAACTAAGAAAAACAAAATCGAAATGCCAATGACCATCTGAAGAAATGATAGTTCCTTGAGATGGGAATTTACCATCTACATTAATTGCGAGTAACTTGCCCGCATCAGATTGAGAGGCAATACCCTCAACTCGAAAGTTCCTTTTAACCTCTACTTCCTGAGGGAACCTTGTTACTTGTAATTTTTGTGGTACAGAAACAAAGGTAGCACCACTAGCTTTTGCTAAAAGCTCTTGAGATTCTAGTAGTAAGCTCATTACTTTACCTACATATCGAGGATCAGCAGCAAATCCAACACGATGGATAAATCCCAAAAATGCTGCTGGAGAAGACAAGTTCTCTTCAATACCCTTGTAAGGACTTCGTGTAAAAAACTTCCAATAGCCTACAATAAATTCCTGTACACTAACAAACTTGCAAAATTTTACCTCCTCAGGTTCAGATGGAACCTTAATGAGTATTGGGGTAGCAAAACCATCCATTTCAGGTCGCCACTTCAACCCAGCGAAGTTTTTAGCTTCATTTGCCAGTTTGCTGGTTGCTCGTCCTGATTCTAATAGCCATTGAGCCAAAGTGACTTCTTTTATTATCGGAAGATGGATCGGATTTACCTTGGTGGAGTCTAGCCCAACATCTCCAAAAATAGATGTCAGATCAGAAGCAGCAGATTTTTGAATCAACTCGTCTAGTAATGCCATATCTTAGAAACCTCTGATATCCTATTTTATTGTCTTCGATATACTCAGAATTACTGTAGCCACGAATTTTTAGACTTCTCCACTGAAGAAATATTAGAATGGCGAAGTTAGATTTTGATTACAACTTCGCCATTCTTTACGCGCTAACTTAAGGATTGGCTTTTAACCACTTTAAAATGGCTTTGCCAATTGCTTCTCCTCCCGCTTTAGAATCTTGCTTAAGATTTGGCTTAGGAAATGACTTGCCGCCGACAGTACCACCAACAAAATCAATAAAGTAGACCTCTGCAAGCACAGCAGCTTTCACATTGGTTGTTTCTGCACCAGATAAAATACCTAGCCCTAGTCTCTTGCCTCCTCCATTCAGGATGTTTAATGCTTGAGAAAGTTCATCTGCAATGAAATTCGCCAGTTGATCATCTTTTGCCCCACCTTTAGTGGAATGAGCAAAGGCTTCTGATCTCTGTGCTACACTTTGCCCTGAACGAAGTGCATTGTGATGAATACTACAGAAAACATCAAACCCTGAAGCTTTCTGTCCAAGATTAAATAGACTATCTTGAGGACCATCTGTAATTGTGCAAAATACGCCATTTTTAGACAGAAATTCACGAGCGGCTGATGCAGCAATTATATTGAGTGAATGTTCAGTGGTAGTCCCATCATGGGCAATCGCTCCTGGATCGAATCCGAAATTAATTGAAGAGCCATGTCCAACTTCTAAAAGAACTCGACGACCTGTGGGAGGAGCTATTGTGCCAGGTTTCCATTCGGGAATAGCTGTGAGGTTTAGAGCCGTATCATCAGGGGCAACCTGAAAGGTATTAGCGCCTGAAAATCTATTTAAAAAGTCAATCAATGCTTGTTTGAGGTTTCCTTTGTAAAACTCAACTGGAGAAGATCCATTCATTGCAACAACAACCTGTAGGTCGGCTGCTGTTGTCGTGTCACCAGCTTGTCCGCGAAAAAACTGAAACCAAGTTGCAACAGGGGGAGTAGTAGTAGTCTTAGGTGCAGTTGCATCATTTCGAGGTAGCAATGCAACCGACTCAACCTCAGTGTCTGAGCCGTCAGGGTTAGCGTCAGGTTTTGCTATTAAAAAAGTACCTGCTCCTGAAAAAGTATTGAGAAAAGCAATCAAGTTTGCTTTTAAATCACCTTCCAGCAATTTTTCAGCCTTGGAACCACTCATAGCTGCAACAGTAGGTTTGCCACTTGCAGAGCGACCAACTAAAAACCAACTAGCCATTCTAAAACTCCTCTTCTAATATTCAAAATACAAAACAAAGTGCAATATTCAATCACAATAAGTATCTCAGTCAAATAATTTGATGATTACTTTTTAACAACAACCTAGATATTAGTCATGGAGACTATTTGATTTTTTCACTCTAGCTGTTGAAATGAAATGTAAAGGTCAGAAAAGGTCGGATCAAGGTCGGATATTTTGGGTTGATTTATGTAAATTTTTTTGACAAATGAAGATTTTCTGGTCATAGTGTAACTATCAGTAGATGTTTAAGGCAAACAATGATAGAGAGTGAGGCGATCGCATTAGTCACGCGATTACTATTACATGACTTATCAAAAATTCAAAAACTTGTATTTAGTCAATCTTGGGACGGTAAAAAATACTCAGATATGGCTATAGAAGAGGGTTATGATCTTGGCTACATTAAGGATGTTGGCTCGGAGTTGTGGAGATCGCTCTCTAAAGCTTTAAACGAAAAAGTGACCAAAAATAATCTGCGTGGAGTATTGGAGAGATATGCCCAGCAGCAAGCGGCTTTAAATGCAAACTCAGTAACGAGTCAGATTCACATGGGGGAAGCGATTGATGTTGCTAAATTCTGTGGACGAACTCAGGAATTAGAAACTCTTAGAGAATGGATTTTGGCCGATCACTGTCGGGTGGTGACGATTCTGGGAATGGGCGGGATGGGTAAAACCACCTTATCAGTGAAGATTGCTGAACAATTGCAAGGCGAATTTGATTATGTGATTTGGCGATCGCTACGACATGCGCCAGCTTTTAATGACAAGATTGGGGAATGTATCAAAATCTTCTCTCGTCAGGAAGTCTTGGCATTACCAAATGATCCCCATGAGCAGATTACTTGTTTAATTGAATACTTCCGTAAGTATCGATGTTTGCTGATTTTAGATAACTTCGATACGTTGTTGGCACATGGGCAATGGTCAGGCTCCTATTTGGATGGCTATGCAGCCTATGGCGAACTTTTGTGGCGTATGGGAGAAACAAATCATCAAAGCTGTGTGCTGATTACCAGTCGCGAAAAACCTTTGGAAATTGTTGCACTTGAAGGTGATGGCTTATCAGTACGCACGATGGCTCTATCGGGATTAGAACTTGAGTCAGGAAAGGTAATATTAGCCCTCAAAGGTTTGTTAATTTCTGATATAGAGGCTCGGCAATTGGTTGAGTGTTACAGTGGCAACCCTTTAGCACTAAAGATTGCAGCCACTTCTATTCAGGACTTGTATGGAGGTAATACCAATCTTTTCTTAGACAGTGGAATAACACTCTTTAACGGAATTAGCAATCTACTATCTCAACAATTACAGAGATTGTCAGACCTACAAAATCAAGTCATGTATTGGCTGGCAATCCATCGCGAGAGTATTTCTCTAATAGAATTGCATAATGTGTTTACGCCATCTCTGCCTAAATTGAAGTTGATGGAAGTTTTGGAGTCGTTAGTGAACCGCAATTTAATTGAGCGCGATCGCTATAGATTTACGCAGCAACCTGTGGTGAAGGAATATGTAACGG
>Ga0209990_10004024_pt1 | contig 10540 bp, 8 predicted proteins | sample NOAtaG_6_FD_187304 | JGI IMG/M metagenome (GOLD analysis project Ga0209990, IMG submission 187304) | Freshwater lake microbial communities from Lake Erie, under a cyanobacterial bloom - NOAA_Erie_Diel5S_2200h metaG (SPAdes) (version 2) | ecosystem: Environmental > Aquatic > Freshwater > Lake ...
AATTGTTGCAAATTATGGTGGATTAAAAGAATTTGTTACTCTTGACAATAGTTTTTGTCTAAGACATATAGAAGTAGACGCAACAGGATTCTGGGAATTTCCTGGTGCAAAGTGGTCAAGATATGACGAAGAACATATGATTGAAACAATGAGATATTGTTACAATAATAGAGATAAAGTAAAAGAAAAAGGTATAATCGCAAGCAAAGATGCTTGTAAATTATCCAATGAATTGTTTATTCAAACACTATTGAAAACACTATCAATAGACTTTTAGTTTTTCATGTCCAACAACAACATCTGTATCAATAAATACTTTATAACCCAATTTTGTTACTTCTCTACACCAAGCAACATCCTCCATTGTAAAGTCTGTTGAACCTCTAATATTAACAAATTCTGGACGAAACCAAGGATATTTCATGCTTTCAAATACACCTCGTTTAACCAACATAAATCCAAATCCAGTGTAAACTACCGGATATTTTTTCCATTTTTTGTATTCAGATAACATAGAATCATCCATAAATTTAAAGTTACCATTTTGTTGAAAATATTCTTCTTCCCAATATGGAACAGTTGCATAGTGTGTTCCACCATCCATTTTGTATATACCACTTACAATATCTTCTTTATGATCCAATAATTTCTGGAATTGTTGTGGGGTAAATACAATATCACTATCTATCCACATCATATAATCATAATCCAATTTATTACCAAATGGCTTTTGATTTTCACCTGCTAGTATATTACCACCCAAACACATATTACGAGCATAATAAATGTTGCAACTATACTTTTGAGAATAAATAACACTATGTCCATTGTTATAACAATATCCTAATAGATTAGTCCAACACTGTAAAAATCGTCCACTAAATTCTCTGCCGGGTAAACAAAACAAAATTTTCATAAAATATAATAATTAAAATTGTACAATTATACATATATATCTATGTTACAACCTAGAAAGGATATTATAATATGGAAAATCAACTATCAAGATTCAGTGTTACAGAACTAAAGGCTTTGGTTTATGACGAATTGGCAAAGTCAGAACAAGCTCAAGCAAATATTCGTATTCTTAACCAAGAACTACGAAACAGACTTCAACCTGCACAAGGTGGAGTAACTAATCCAGATGGAAGTCAACCAACCGTTACTTCTGCTGATTTCTCTGGTGCTCCTGATGCTTAATTTATGTCAGAACCAATCAAATTTTCTCAAGAAGAACTAGATGGTTTGGGTAAAATCCAATCCAAATACCAAGAAAATACTTTCCGATTTGGACAGTTGTATCTGGATAAATTGTCTTTGGACGAAAAGTTCAAACAACTAACAGAAGCAGAAGCAAGTTTGAAAAATAACTTCTTGGAAATTCAAAAAGAAGAAGAAACTTGGTTAAATAGTATCACTACAAAGTATGGTGAAGGATCACTATCGTTGAAAGACGGTACCTTTATTCCAACAAAAAAGTGATATAACAAACAAAATTCAAATAACCCACATAATTAATTTTATGTGGGTTTTTTATTGTATATATATAATTAAACATTTTAGGATATAATCTAAACAAATTTTATATTTATATCTAGCAAATATATTTTCTTATGAACATGGATCAATTTATTGTAAGACCAGGTCAAAAACCTGTTGAAGAAAAAACACAAGTTATTAATGTACACAGAACCGTTAAAGGATTCTATAAAGCATCTATCATGGAACCAGATGCTAGTGGTAATATTAATGAAGCATTTTCAACTGGTTGGAAACCAAACACCATTCTAAACAGTGGTTTGGACAAAATTGCTTACATGCCTTGGGCACAAACATTCCAATTTTGTTTGATTGGTGATTATCCATATACTGGAGCAGATCCAGTAACAGCATCTTATGACGAAAAAATGTTGAAGAGTCCGAAGAGAATTCATGCGTTTTATTTGCCTGGCCAAGGAAATTGTGGACATGTTATATCTGGCAGTACAGTAAGATTGTTTAGAACATTTGATTTTTATAAAGAAATAGATAACGTAACTTATACCGAAGTAGGATTTAAAGAAACACCTGCAGCAACTACATTGTTTAGTAAGATTCGATTTGATCCAACAATGAGTTTACATGCTGGTCAATTTATGCGTGTTTCATATGAACTTCGTGTGAATTTGAATCCTGCAACTGCTAGTGCAGGTGGTATTACTCCAAGTCCATTTCCATCATTTACTGGATGGACTACTGGATCATTAGATAAAGAAGCAATTCAAAAAGTTGGTTTATGTGGTATTGATAGTGGAAGTGGATTGGCAATTCCAATTGATGAAGGTGGGTTTTGTAATGAACCATTTGCTCCAGGTCAATTGAGTTTTGGTCCTGCATTTGGATTTGTAAATAGATACTATAATGGATCAAATGTAAATTATTATCCATCTGGTTCTGCCGCATATGAACCAAATCCATTTAAAGCAGTTGGTCCACTTCAAGAATATGATGTAGGTTATGCCAATATTTATCAATTACTTGATGCTGGAATTAGTGCTAGTAATTCAATTGAAGGCGGTAAATATAGTGGAAGTTTTTGTTGTCCGGGAACATCAACATATTTACCAAGAAATTATTTCACAACCGATTTAATTCAAGGTGGGGTTAATGTTATGGGTGGAGGTTCAATATATCAAACTTTTGTATTTAGCAATGCGGAAGGTGGCAGTCCTAGAGGTAGATATAGTAATATTAATATGGTATCACCTACAGGAGTTACTTTTTCCAAAACCGCATTTTATTATAGTCCAGCATCCATCGATGGTAAATTTGTAAATTTAGATAATTTATGGACACCATATAGTAAACTCGCAACACTATCTTCTACAGGTATTACACCTGCATATAGCTCATTTTTACACAATTCTAATTTGTTTACAGATCAATTTTACGATCCATCGATGCAAACCAGTGGAAGTTTATCATATCCATTATATCCATCTAAATTAGCAGTTCCAGGTGGTGCAGGTACAGGTTCTGTATATGAACCATCAAATGGAGTTCTAACAGGCAGAGAAATAGCAGGTAATGCTACAAAAAATGTACTTGTTCCTAGAACATTTCCATATTGGGATGATTGGAATCCATTTACACCTACAGGTTCATTCCCATCACCAATAAATCAATTATCAAATTATTGGGTTCGTGGATCAAGTGTATTTTTATCAACTCATACAGGATCAGCAACATTATTTAGTGCATCTGTAGATAGATCAAGTAATACTGGTTCAAAGGTATTTTCATTTGAATTGCCATTGACAATTGTACCATATAATATGGGCAGTTATTTTAGAGATAAATATGCCGTATTCACTAATGCAAATGCCAACAATATTGATATTCCTTCCAGTTATTGGGGTGGCGCTTCTGCTCCTGCTTGGAGAACAATTGGTATTGGTCCAACCAGTACAAATACCAATCCTAGTACAATGACGGATTCTGCCAAATACAACGGATATGTTTATGTATTAGAAAATGATCAAACTAAAGATAAAGATTATTCGTTGAAAGTTGTATTTAGATACAGTTGGAATAGAGCTTAATTTGGTTGAATAGTTATGTCATATCAATTAGTTAATTCGGGTTCAATTGCCAACTCTGATAACGCAGATACATTGCGTGTATCATTTGCAAAAATCAATGATAATTTTTTGACATTATCAGGGAGTTTGAATTTTGATCAAACTCCCACTGGTGGTGCAGGAGTTTCTGCTGGTTATATCATTATAAAAATAAATGGAACAAATTACAAACTTCCTATTTATAATATGTGAGATTATTTCATAACATATTTTATAGAAAGTTTAAGTCTCTTCCCCTTTCATATTACAAAAGAGGAAGAGAATTAATTGTTGCGGAAACTTTTACATCTAGTGTTAGTTCTTCACTAACATTGAGAAATGTACAACATTCTCTCGATAATTTTATTGAAAAATCCAATTTTAATTTTGGAACATCCAATATTACAGAATTTTATTTACCTGAAATTGGTCAAGCAGGTTTAGTTTTAAATGACATTGATCATTTATATTTTGATCCAGAAAAATCTTCGGTTTCATTTGGATTAAAAAATATAAGTCACGAATTATCTCCATATTCAAATGTACAAGAATCATTTGGATTAAAAAATACAAATTATGAATTAACATCCAAAGAAAAAGTTCAAAATTCATTAAGTTCCAACGAATTTAATTATAACAATTTAAATTTAGATACTACATCAAATTCATTATCTTCAAAAATTATAAATAATGAATTTACAAAACTTGATACAGTATCAAATACAAATGGTTTAAATAAAGTTGAATTAAGTACAATTTTATTGGATCAAAATAATAATAATTTAAATTTAAATAGTTTAAGAATTGATCCTGTTAGTTTGGATACATCTATCATAAATAAATCTTTATCGAATATTGATTTAAATTTGTATACGATTGACAAATCAAATAATACAATTGCGACAAACAATATTGAATACAATAAGCAATTAATTGACGATGTATCAAATTTTGTTGGGTTAAATATAGTAGATAATTTTAATTTTGTTGTAGACAAATCAAACAACAGTATAACATTAAATTTGTTAGATTATTTTGAACCACAAATAGATGAATCTAATACAAACATATCACTTAATAATACAGATTATTTAATAAGCATACCAGATAAATCATCAAATCAAGAAAATTTATTAAATACAGATTATATTTTATATAGGCCGGATTATTCTGAAAATTTTAGTAATTTAAGAAACATTGATTATTTGTTATTTATACCCGATTTTTCTTCAAATATTAATCATTTAAGAAATGTTGATTATTTAACATTTATTCCTGATACATCATCAAATATAATAAATTTAAATTCCACGGATTATTTAATAAATAAAATTGATACTAGTAATAATACAGTTTCGTCAAATAATACAACATTATATTTTGTTTTAACTGATACATCGGTTGACAGAAATACATTAAATAATACAACTTATACATTAAGTTTGCCGGACAAAATTAATGAATATATTACAGTTAATAATGTAGATAAATATTTTGTTTTAACGGACACATTTGGTTCAAATTTAAATCTTAATAATACATCATATTATCAAACATTAATTGATACATTTACAATAAACAATACTTTATCAAATATAGATTTAAAATTTTACCAAGTTGATATAGGAAATATCGGAATAAATCTATCTACTATAAATTATTATTTAGTACAAATTGATAGTTCAACTAATACATCAACAACATCAAATTTAGATTACTTTTATACTGAAGTTGATAAATCTTCAATCAATTTGACAATATCAAATTTAGATTATTATGTTACTCCTGTTGATATTGTATCTTATAATTTAAGAATTGATAATATAGATTATAAACCAATAGTTGTTGATACAGGTTTATTTTCTAATAAATTTAATGATTTAACATTTGTTTTGCCATATTTTGATACGAATCAAAATGTAATAACATTAAATGAAATAAATAAAAGTTTATCTTTAACAGTAGATTCCGCATTAAATTATCCATCGTTGAATCAAATATTGTCTAGTGATATTGGGTTAATATTGGATATTTCACCGTTTAATTTAAATTTGAATGAAATATTAAATTTGTTTGTACATACAGATCAAAATGAATTTAATGTAAATGTAAATAATGTTCTACACGAACCAACATTAACGGAAGATATTCAATATTCAAATAATGCAAGTCAAATATTACATGAATTAACATTATCTGATAAATTTATTTTTTCAAATAATTTAAATGATCTTTTAACTAAATATGATTCATTTCCCGCAACTTTTAGAAATCAAATTAATGATTTATCCTATGATTTGTCAAAAGAATCTAGCAATTTTACAACCAATTTAAATAATTTAAGTTACGATTTATCAAAAGAATCATCTAATTTTAATTTTAATTTAAATAATTTGTTGTATGAACAATCAAAAGAATCAGCGGATTTTACAACTAATTTAAATAATTTAAGTTATGAATTGTCACAAGAACGAACAATTAATAATATATCAACAAATAATTTAAGTTATAATTTATCCAAAGAATCAATTAATTCAACTGTTAATATATCATTAAATTATGTATATTCTCCTGAAATTATAAGTTCAAATATTGACACAACTTTAATATACATTTATACACCAGAAATTATAAATTCAACTGTTAATACAACTTTAAATTATGTATATTCTCCTGAAATTATAAGTTCAACAATCACTACATCATTAAATTATCTATATTCTCCAGAAACAATTATATTCAATTTGAATCCACAAGTAGATTATACATCATATAATGAAACACTAAATTATAATTTAACATTAAACGATTTAAAATATACTACATTAGATACCTTTAAAAATGTCAATGAAAGAATAGAAGTATCAATTAATACAGTATATACTCCAGAAAATTCTTTTGTATCTCAAAGTTTGACAGGTACAGAATTGTATTCTATTACATCCGATCAAGCAACTGCGTCAAAGATTTCTTTTGTTCCATATGATAGTTCATCAAATCTTACATTCAACAGTTCGTCTTTAAGACATTATGTGCGTCAAATAAATGAAGTATTCTACATGTCTGGTAGTCAATTGACATCAAGTAGGATAAATTATCAAGATGATATAGAATTAATTATAATTGGAAAGGGATCAACAACTACATATAAAGACAATTTAGATTATAATTTACCATATAGAGCTAGTTTCTTAGTTAAAAATTGGCCGTATTATAGTTATAATACAAGCAGTTATTGGTATTTACCTGTACAATTAAATGCGTCAAACGATGATATATTAGCTTCTGGTGACATTTGGATTACTGCTTCTTTTCAAAATGGTACTGATGTATTTACAGATCAATACGGTTTTGCGATAGATATATAATATAAGTTAATATTTATTAAAGAATGAGAATTACCGATTTAAATACATTAGTTACCGCTTCATTGAGTGATATTCTATATATCGTTGATGTAAGCGATACTGGCGATTTTATATCCGGTTCCAGCAAACAAATTACTGTTGGAAATTTCTTTTCTTCAAGCAATGTTGGTGGTGGTGGAGGAGGTGGAGGTGGGGGTGGATCTGGTTATTTGGTGTTAACCAGTAGTGTTGTATCTTCCAGTGTTAGTTTAGAAAGTCAAACTATTATTTCTAATGGGTCAACAAGTGTTTATACTATCACAGGAAGTTATATTAATTCTTCGGATGTTTTAGTGTTTATTAATGGTGTATCTCAAATACCAATTACAAATTATAATGTTACTTCGTCAACATTAACATTAAATGGAATACCAGCATCTGGTAGTAAAATTGATATAAGACGAGCAAATTCAGTATTAAGTGTAACATTTATTACCAGTTCAATGGGAGTTGAATATTTTGTCGGTAATAATTCTTCCAGTCAATTTACTCTTACAAACGGTCAAACAGTACTTCATAATTATGATGTTTTGGTTTCATTGGATGGTTTGATACAAAAACCAACAACAGATTATAGTATTACAGGTTCAATTCTTAATTTTACAGTACCACCACCAAATAATACAGATGTAGAAGTTAGATATTTAAGCCCACAAACATTTACATTTATTAGTGGTAGTGGCGGTGGAGGTGGTTCTGGTGCAGGATTTCCATTTAGCGGTAGTGCAGTAATAACAGGTAGTTTATTGGTAACAGATTATATAAGTGGATCTTTTACTGGCTCTTTATTAGGCACTTCAAGTTATTCAAATAACGCATTATCTTCCAGTTATGCATTAACATCGTCTTATTCATTTAATTCAATTTCATCATCATACGCAAATACTTCAAGTAATTCAATATATGCAATAACCGCTTCATATGCTTTATTTACATCTGGTAGTGGTGGAGGTGGTAGTGGTACAGGATTTCCATTTAGTGGTAGTGCAGTAATAACAGGCAGTTTAAATGTTAGTCAAACAATTACATTAAATAATACTGTAATTAGTGCAAGTGGTAATACTTTGTATTTAAATGGTAGTCCTATATCTGTTTTACAATTTGCATATTTTTCCGCAAGTATTAGTAGTTCAACAGAAGTAGGAATTTTGCATGTAAGAAATACATTATTACAAGGTAGATCTTTATTAAACGGAAATATTTACATTAGTAATTTATCATCAGGTAGTAGTATGACGATGAATGTATATAATTCAAATACAAATGGATTGTTTCAAACCGAAACATTAACACCATTACAAAATGGTATTTATGAATTAACCGACTTTTTACCACTAACAATATCAGGCAGTGGATATTTTACATTTGAAATTACATCAAGCGTCGTCTAAAATATAATAAAAATTTATATATTAATACTATATTTATAATCATATGAGTCTAATTAATCGTCAAAATCAAAACATCAATATGCCGGCAATCATTGAAACGCCAAGCAGCATTTGGATGCAAGGTCAAGAACACGATGCGTCAACATTGACTCCATTATTCGGAAAACAGTTTGTTAATAATCACAGCAATACTAATACAAATGGTACCATTTATACAAAATATAGTGGTGTACTTGGTTCATGTACTAACAATGGTAATCATACAGATAGAAATCTTGATTATTTAGCGTTTAATCTTGAAGACTTTAATAGAGGAATGAAAGATGTTAATGGTTATCAATGGAATGACGGATTTAATTATTATACAATGGAATATGGTGGTTATAGAATGTGGAAATTTAGTCCGTCAAACCAAAATTTAACATATGCACTTGTAAATAGACCAAATGCTACTACAACTATTGATAATTGTGATTATAATCAACATCATTTACATGAAAATTTCGTTTTAGATGAAGATAGTACAAATGTATATTTGATGTGTGGTACCAATAGAAGTTCCGGTGCAAGAACGACTTACTATTGTGCTTACGACGGACCTAATTCATCATATAGAAGACTAATAAAAGATTTTTCGTTTTTTAATAAATCGACATTGAGCGTAACAAATGATACTAGTCCATTGGTTAGCAATGAAAATGGATATCATGCTTATATTGGAAGAAGTTCTACTAGAATATTTACTTATGGAACAACTGCAGATCAAAATAGTACAAGACTGTCAATGTATACTAAATCTACAAATACAGTAACTGCGGTACAAAGTTTATCACATTCAGGTTCACATACACCAATTCCATCCGAAACATTTCAAATTGATGCAAGTGGAAGTTTTGGTTTTTATCATACACAAGTAGTACCAAACGGTGTTCCTTCAGGATCATCAAATCCAAAACATCAAATACAAAGAATTATATTCAACAAAGACGGTAGTCAAGCATCCGGTAGTTCTGGTCCGTCAGTGGTTGCTTATAATACAAATTGTACAGTGGATTATAGTGCAAGTGGCAGTTTATCACCGAATGATTTATGGCCAAATAGTTGGACTACTAGTACACAAAGATATTTTACAAGACGAAGCAAATTATTTTTACATTATCCAACAAGCGGATCTGCAATGTATTTGATTGCATTTAATATTACTCCATTTGCAAATGACGACAGTAATAAAAATTATTATAATGCTTTAGTTTTTGAAACACATCCTACTGCAAGTGCAAATTTAACATATAGATCTTATAGACCAATTTATAATGATTTGGGTGGGGAAGTTAGAGCAGTAATTGCGATGGATAGTAACACCAATAGATTTTTGGTGGTTACTACCAATAATATGGCAATATATACATTTGATACATCAAGCAAGACATTAACATTGGCACAAACAATTCCTGGTGAATTTAGACATTATGGTGTGGATACATATGGTAGATTATGGGGTACAACATATGCGAATGATTTATTTTCATTTACATTGGATAGTCCAGTAAGAATTAACATTAGTAGTCCAACAGCGTCATATTCTTATTCAGGAACAAGCATATCATCAAGTGTAAATGTAGAAGCAAGAAATTATCTTGGTTCTTATGTTGCGGTTCCAACACGATTAACAATTGAAGGTACATCAGCAGTGTTTACATCCAATGGATTGAGTTATATTGATGTTACAACTTCTACTGGTTCTTTGGTTAATGTACCTATTACAATTACTAATGGTGGGTTTACAAGAATAGTGGCAAGTTCAAATTTCTAATGAATGTCAAACCCTATTCCAAATTATTATTCGGAAACATCTATTAATGGTGAAGTTATAGGTGAACAGGAAATTAGTCTATTTCCATTAGTAAATTCAGTATTAACTTCCGAACCGTTAATTTTTAATGTAAGTAAATTACCAATTCCTATAAGTCAAAGTTATCAATTAGTATATGATAATAATGAATTGGGTCCGGTGATTGATACATCTAGATATTATAGAAATGAAATATTGACATTAAATAATCAAGATACATATCGTTATTTAGTACAAAATAGTTCTGGAAGTAATTATCCAACTGACGGAAGATATGACCCATATTATAAT